>ERZ827423.2653-NODE-2653-length-13663-cov-2.927543_pt1 | contig 13663 bp, 10 predicted proteins | sample MGYA00519775_ERZ827423 | MGnify/ENA primary metagenome ERZ827423 (study PRJEB31778, sample SAMEA3449296) | human gut metagenome | biome: human gut; feature: human-associated habitat; material: faeces | place: United Kingdom | collected 2010/2012 ...
GATGTCATCCAATTGGCGAAAATGATGCAGCAGTCTCTCTACCGTCAGCTTTTCCGAAATACTCAGGAATATCATATGATTCTTGATTTATCCTACCATCCTCAGTTTATGCAGCAGGAGGGAGCGCGGCGAAGTTTTCTTGAAAATGCATTGATGATTTCAGAGTTTAAGGATAAATCCTGGATTGTGGAGCAGGAAATCGAAGATATGCTGAATGGAGATATTCCGTACTTTCAGTTCCATATGGGTTCAGGAGAGATTCTTAATTCGCAGAGGAAACCATTGAAAACATTTTATCACCGGACGGGAATGGAATTTATCGTGCATCAGATTCAAAACCGGACACCGGAAGATTTGCGGGTGCAAAAACAGCTGATCGAAACCGCGTTGAATTATTCGAAGGTAGCGTTTTTAAGAGACAGGATACCGCAGATTGAGGCGAAAAGAAATACAGATATTTCGATAGAGGATTTATGTTCAGAGATTGCGGATGTGGTATATGAGCATCGGATTGAAACCCCAGGAAAAATTCGGTGGATAAATACAAGGATCATGTCTGTCAATGTGGATAAACGTTATACCTATTATATGGAAATGTCAGACAGATATCTTTATGAGGGAATCATGGGGATGGCTGTTTTTTCAGCGGCTATGCTAAAATTGATGCCAAATCATCAAATTTCAAAAGCATATGAGCCGGTTATAAAAGAACTGTTTGAATATACGGACAGGATGGCGGGCAGTGGAGCAGAAAATTTGCCAACCGGAATTTTCTTTGGGGAAAGTTCTGTTGTTTATGGATATCAGCTTTTGTATCAGATTACAAAGAATTCGGTATTTTTAGAATATGCTGCAAAGCACTGCCGGATAGTGGCACAGAACCTGAAGTCGGACAACCAATTTGATATTGTCGGCGGAAATGCCGGCGCTATTATGGCCTTTTTGAATATGTATGATATTCAGCAGGATAAAGCATATCTGGATATGGCTGAGCTGGCCGCAGAAATGCTGTTGGAAAATGCCGTCCGGACAGAAGCTGGTATGGGATGGAAGAGTATAAGTAATGGTGCTTTGCTTGGTGGATTTGCGCATGGATGTGCAGGTATTATGTATGCCCTGTCGCGGCTGGCCGAATATACCGAAAAAAGCATCTATCTGGATGCAGCTTTTCAGGCGTTCCTTTACGAAAAGACATTATATTGTCCGGAAAAAGGCGGATGGCGGGATTTAAGAGATAATAAAGAATCCTACATGTCAGATTTTAAGTGGTGCCATGGGACGGCTGGAATATTGCTTGGCTGGAAACTTTCACTGAAATATTTCAGAGGAGTACAAAGAACTGCTGTGGAGCAGGAAATTCAGCGGTTAATGGCAGATAATCCGGATGTATTCAGCAGAGAAGAAGTCGGATTATGTCATGGAAATCTGGGCAATGTTATGATCGGAAGTCTGGCCGATATAGATTTATGGAAGGACTCATTGCAGAAGAATGCGTTAGAAAGTATTCAGGTTTTACGGGAAGTATTTTTGAGAAAAGATACGAAAACCGTGTTGCATGAGCAATATGATCATAGTCTGATGACCGGATTGGCCGGTGTGGGTTATGGTCTGCTTTACAGTTTATCTTTGGATTTACCGGGAATTTTGAATTTACAGCTTTGATGGAACAATATAAATGGACATGAAGGTAATGAGCAGGGGGGAGAATAGATGAATGAATTCGAAGAGACGGTATCTTATCGATTTGCAGCATTTTGTGTAAAAGTATTAAGGATAAGTGCACGCAGATGTTATGAGGAGATTGGCCGGCGTAATGAGAAAGAAATGTCTCTTTCTTTGCTGTGTGAAAATGCACTGGATTATTTAATAACTGAAAAGAAATATTTTGGCGTATCACATCATTTTAGTGTCAATGGTTACCTGGTAGAAATCCGGGATGATAATCTCGGTGAGGCCATTAAACAGTTGGACAAAATCTATCAGGACATTTTGCTTCTGTACTATTTTCTGGGATTTACCAATAAAGAAATTTCAGAAATATGTGATTGTTCTTTGAGGACTGTAATTCGCAGAAAAGAACAGGCCTTGAAATTAATGCGTGAAGCCTTGGAGGAGTAGAGATGACTAAAAAATTCACAGATAATCGTTTACCTTATGCCGTTGTGGAAGCGGCCGTTCGTGGGGATGCAGAAGCATTAGAGAAGGTTCTTGAATGCCATAATTCCTATATATGTAAATTGTGTACACGGAAAATTTATGATGATCTGGGAAATTTACATTATGAAGTAGACTGGGATATGAAATCACGGATTGAAAGTATGCTTGTTCGGGCGATTATTATGAATTTTAAGATAGACTATGATTCCGATAAGTAGCTCTGAAAATGAGAAAGAGTGTTTTGAAGGTTGATCAACGGCCGGATAAACACTCTTTTCGGTTTATGTAAAAAGCTGTCGAAGGATTTGTATTGAGTTCTCAGGATATTTTCGATATAGTAAAAGTGTCAAAACGCACAATCTCTATGTGCGGTAGTTTCCCTTCGGAAACGAGATTTTCCATTAACATTTTTAACAAGGTTTCGGAAAGCTCTTGAGAAAAACAGGCAGGTTTACTATAATAAAATTAAGTTCATGTGTTTCTCATCTTTTCGGAAGTATCAGAACAAAAGGAGGAATTGGATGGGTAAAACACAGGAATTTATTATGAAGCCGAAAATTGATTTTTGCTTCAAGGAACTTATGGAAGAGGAATTGGTCCGAAGAGGCTTTCTATCTGCGCTATTAGGCATTTCACCAGAAGAGGTCGCTGAAACCGAGTTAATACCGACGGTTTTAAGAAAAGTTCATGCCGATGATAAACAGGGAATTCTGGATGTTCGGGTGAAGTTGACGGATGGCTCACAGGTGGACATTGAGATTCAGGTGGCTCCTTACAAAATGTGGCCGGAGCGGTCATTATTTTACCTGTGCAAGATGTTTTGTGATCAGATGCGGGCGGGAGACTCTTACGGAAAAGTTAAGAAGTGTATTCATATTGGAATTTTGGATTTTAATTTATTTAAAGATAGTCCAGAGTACTATTCCCGATTTCATTTATGGGAAGATACGCGAGATGAATTGTACAGTGACAGACTGGAAATACATATTCTTGAATTGAAAAAAGTCCGGCAAAATCAATATTTAGAAAGTGCACTTCTGGATTGGACCAGATTCCTGTGCAGCGAGGAAAAGGAGGAAATGGAAGCTGTGGCAGAAAGAGACCCTTATATTGATGCGGCATATCAGCGGTTAATGGCGCTTAGCGAGGATGAGCGAAAAAAACTGGAGTATGATAATCGGATGAAGGCAATCTGGGACCGTAATACGCTCATACAGCAGGGAATTGATGAAGGGATTGAGCGCGGTGCTGCTCAGAAATTAATTTCTATGGTTTGCAAAAAAATGGTTAAGGGTAAGCGGCCGGACACCATTGCCGAGGAACTGGAAGAGGATAGGGAAGTTATTGCACGGATATATAATGTGGCGGAGAAGTATGCGCCGGATTATGATGTGGATGAAATTTACAGAGAGCTTTATCCGGAATAGCAATAGTTGAAATACGAAAGAGGAAAATTGAATGGGTACGAAAGAGAAATAAAAGAGGTTCTCCCAAACTTTGTGTTTTAGGATGAACCTCTTTTCTATTATTTGAAATCTACAATAGTAACGCCGGTTTCTCCTTCGCCAAAAGTACCCAGACGATAGGATTTGACGTAGCGGCATTTTTTGAGTTTGTTGTGAACGGCAGTGCGGAGCTTTCCGGTTCCCCGGCCGTGAATGATGGTTACCTGGTTTAAATGGGCCAGGTAGGCGTCATCCAGATATTTATCCAGTTCCGGCATGGCTTCGTCCACGGTTTTGCCGATAATGTTCAAACTGGTGCTGATGGAAGCGGATTTGGACATTTTAATTTTTCCGGCGCCGGTTTTCTTTAAGGTTGGAGCCTTGATAACTTCTTCGTCCAGTAATTCCAGGTCGGTAAGGCTGACCATGGATTTTAAGATGCCCATTTGTACGGCAACCTGTCCTTTACTGTTTGGTTTGCCGGTAATGGTTCCTTTAATGTTCATGCTGAGAACGCGAACACTGTCGCCCGGATGGAAATCTTCCGGCCGGTTTTTCTTTGCCTGGTCTTTTTTCATAGCCAAACGCTCGTCAGCCTTAGAGAGTTTATCCCGGACAGCGGAACGTTTCTTTTCAAGTTCCTTCATGTTTCCGGTTTTTCCGGCGGCAAGTTTATTCATATCGCGGATGGTCTGATCCGCATAATCTTTTGCATCCTGAAGGATTTTTCGGGCCTGTTCGTTGGCTTCACGGAGGATACGTTCTTTCTGTTTGGAAAGGTTATCCTGTTTCGTTTCCAGCTTTTGTTTTAACCCGGCGACTTCGGCTTTATATTGCTCAATTTCCAGTCGTTCTTTTTCAATGGTTGAACGGCTTGTTTCCAGATCGGCAATTAAATCCTCAAAACTCTGGTCGTTGACATCAATGAATTTTTTTGCTTCATCAATCATATAATCCGGCAGGCCAAGCTTGCTTGAAATAGCGAAGGCATTACTTTTACCAGGAATGCCAATAAGAAGTCGATAAGTAGGGCTTAAAGTTTCTACATTAAATTCGCAGCTGGCATTGCAGGCGCCTTCCGTGGAGAGAGCAAAAACTTTCAGTTCGCTGTAGTGGGTGGTTGCCATAGTGGTCACATCCCGGCGCAGGAAATTTTTTAAAATTGCCATAGCCAGGGCGGCGCCTTCCGTCGGATCCGTTCCGGCACAAAGTTCATCCAGAAGAACGAGGGAACGGTAATTGGATTGATCAATAATTGAAACAATATTTGTCATATGGGATGAAAAGGTACTGAGACTTTGCTCAATACTCTGTTCATCGCCGATATCGGCAAATACATCTTCGTAAACGGACAGCTCGGAATGGTCAAAAGCCGGAATGTGCAGTCCGGCCTGGCCCATCAGCGTTAAAAGTCCAACAGTTTTTAATGATACGGTCTTACCGCCTGTGTTTGGACCGGTCACAATAAGGAGCCGGTAATCTTTTCCGATGGAAATATCGATTGGAACGACCTTCTTTTTATCCAGAAGAGGATGTCGGCCTTTTTTGATATTTATATAGCCGTTTTCATTGAATAAAGGTTCTGTTCCGCTGTAGCTTCTGGAAAGATTGGCTTTGGCAAATACAAAATCCAGGTGGGCCATCACCGTAATATTTGTTGACAATTCTTCTTGACACTCAGCGCACTGATTGCTCAGTCCAGCAAGAATTTTCTCAATTTCTTCTTTTTCTTTGGCGGCCAGTTCCCGCAGATCATTATTTAATTTGACAACTGCCATCGGTTCAATAAATAAAGTCGAACCGGAAGAAGACTGGTCATGAATCATCCCCTGAATCTGGCTGCGGTATTCGGCCTTTACCGGGAGACAATATCTTCCACCGCGCATGGTGATCAGGTTATCCTGAAGCATGGAGCTGACAGAAGACGAATTGACCATGGTATTCAACTGACTGTGAATCCGTTCATTGGTCAGCTTGATGGATCGGCGTACATGTTTTAAGCCTGGACTGGCATCATCGGCAATTTCTTCTTCTGAGAGAATACAACGCCGGATTTCACGGCATACTGGAGATAATGGCTCGATGGCATTAAACAAACCATCCAGTGAATCGGTGGACATGTCGTCGGTTTCCCGGCGTCCGTAGGATTTGGCGCGAAGGGCTGCCTCCAGCAGGGAAGCAATGTGCATCAGTTCGGTGGCCGACAGACTGGAACCAACTTTCAGTCGAAGTAAAGAGTCACGGATATTGCGAAGTCCGGAAAATGAGAGGCTCCCTTTGGCATAAATTCGTGAGAGCGCGTCGCTTGTTTCCATCTGACCCTGACAGATTTCCCCCAAATCCGTTGACGGAAGTAAGTTTTTACACATCTCTTTGCCCATCGGGGATGTGGCACAATCTGTCAGTTTTTCTATAATTTTATTGTATTCTAAAATTCGTAATGCTTTTTCATTCATAGTAACACCTCATATGATCGTATTTAATATTGTACCCTATAACAGGAAAAATGAAAATGGATTTTTTATTTTTATATTGGTTATATTAATGGCAAAGGAGGTGTGATTATGGCAGACAGAGGATTTACAGATAAGGTTAAAGGCAAAACCAAAATGATGGCCGGGAATCTTACCGGGAATCAGAAAGTAAAAGCCCAGGGCGTGATTCACCGGACGATTGGGATGACAAAAGAAGTCGTTTCCGATGTGAAGGACGTGGCGGAAGAGGTTATTGAAAAAGTAAAAGATAAAATGTAACCATTTTTGTAATTTAAGGAATACCTTTTGGGGTATTCCTTTTTTCTTGCATGATTTAATGTACCCTGAAACTTTGAGATGTGCTATACTAATTACACAATCAGGATTAGAAATGAGGATAGATGTATGAGATTTATTTATGAACTGCGTGAGGGAGACAATATCTCCGGCATTTATTTATGCAAAAACAAACAGAATTTAAAGACAAAAGCGGGTAAAAGTTATTACTCTCTGCTTCTTCAGGATAAAACCGGTACGGTAGACGCTAAAGTATGGGATTTGAATAATGGAATTGAGCATTTTGAATCCATGGATTTTATAAAAATTGACGGAATGGTGACCAGTTTCCAGGGAGCATTACAGGTAAATGTGCGTCGGGTCCGCCGGACACAGGAGCAGGAATATGATATCCGAGATTACCTGCCGACAAGCCGGTTTGCCATTGACGATATGATGAAGGAATTGACAGGATATATTACGACCATACAGAATCCTTATCTAAAAGCCCTTTTGGAGAGTTTTTTTGTGAAGGATGCTGCTTTTATCAAAAGCTTTAAGGAACATTCAGCGGCTAAAAGTGTACATCATGGTTTTGTCGGCGGTTTGCTGGAACATACGCTGAGTGTGACGAAGTTATGTGATTTTTATTGTAAACGTTACCCGATTTTGAATCGGGATTTGCTGCTGACTGCGGCGATGTGCCATGATATCGGAAAGACGACGGAGCTTTCCCTTTTCCCGGCCAATGATTATACGGATGAGGGGCAGCTCCTCGGCCACATCGTGGTGGGAACGGAAATGATTCATGACCGGATTCGGGATATTCCGAATTTCCCAAAGGTTCTTGCTAATGAATTGAAACATTGTATTTTGGCCCATCATGGAGAACTGGAATATGGTTCTCCGAAAAAGCCGGCGCTGGTTGAAGCTTTGGCATTAAATCTGGCGGACAATACGGATGCAAAGATGGAAACAATGACAGAGATTTTTGCGGCAGCGGCAGATAATACGGAATGGATGGGATATAATCGGCTCTTCGAGTCTAATTTGCGGAAAACCTCGAAATAAAAGAGATTTAAACAAAGGCGGTTTTATAAGATGAAGGAAAGTTTAAAGAAAAATGATCTTGTAACACTTTCAATCACCGACCTGGGCAGCAGCGGTGAAGGGATTGGCAAGGTGGATGGATTTACATTATTTGTCAAGGATGCTCTGATCGGCGATAGGATTCAGGCTAAAATCATAAAAGTGAAAAAATCCTATGGTTATGGCCGTCTGATGGAAATCCTGACTCCATCACCTTACCGGGTGGAGACCCGATGTCCTCAGGCCAGAGCCTGCGGCGGCTGTCAGATTCAACCGCTGGCTTATGAAAATCAGCTTGCTTATAAAGAGAATAAGGTTCGGGAGCTTTTAGAACGGGTTGGCCAGGTTAAGGATTATACCATGGAGCCGATTATCGGTATGGAAGAACCATGGTATTATCGGAATAAGGCTCAGTTTCCTGTGGGACAGAACAAAGAAGGGGATATTGTCACCGGATTTTATGCCGGGAGAACCCATTCTATCGTTCCTGTGGATGAATGCTTTATCCAGCATCCGATGAACCGGCAGTTGATGGATATTGTACGTCAATGGATGAAAGATTATAATGTTTCCCCATACAATGAAACGACACATACGGGGCTGGTACGCCACATATTTACACGGATTGGCAAATATACCGGAGAGATTATGGTCTGTCTGGTGATTAACGGGAAGCGGATTCCGGCAGCGGACGCTCTCATTGATGTGCTTAAAAATATACCGGACATGACCAGCATATGTTTGAATATCAATCGGGAAAAGACCAATGTAATTCTGGGTGATACGGTGAAATGCCTGTGGGGCAAACCCTACATAACCGATAAGATTGGGGATGTTATCTATCAGATTTCTCCCCTTTCATTTTTCCAGGTGAATCCGGTGCAGACGCAGAAATTGTACGGGACAGCGTTGGAATATGCCGGGCTGACAGGGGAAGAAACGGTCTGGGATTTATACTGCGGTATCGGAACCATTTCCCTGTTTTTGGCGCAGCATGCAAAAAAAGTCTGCGGCGTGGAGATTGTACCCCAGGCCATTGAGGACGCCAGAGAAAATGCCCGTTTGAATAATATTGAGAATGCGGAGTTTTTCGTCGGAAAGGCGGAAGAGGTGCTGCCGGAGTATTATGACCGGTACGCCGAAGAACATCCGGGAACCTGCGCCCATGCGGATGTCATCGTGGTGGACCCTCCAAGAAAGGGCTGCGACGAAAAACTTCTTCAGTGTATGGTGAAGATGGCGCCAAGTCGGATTGTTTACGTGAGCTGCGATCCGGCCACATTGGCCAGAGATTTGAAGTTTCTTGAAAAAAATGGGTATAAAGTACAAAAAGCGCGGTGTACCGATATGTTCGCTCACAGCGTTCATGTGGAGAGTGTCGCGTTACTTCAGAAAAGCAACCGAAAACCAGATACTTATGTAAAATTGAATCTGGATATGGAGGATTATTATAGAATTAAAGATTAGGAAAAATAACTAAGATTAATACACTGAATTTATCACTCACTTTATCACCCACCCATGCCATAATAGGTGGGTGATAAACTCATAAAGGAAGGTGAATTTGGTGGCTGTTCCCCCCCGGCTTTTCTTGCTCTTTTTCAGATAGTAAAGACTGGGATGGTATGATAAAATAACATTATAACTTAGACTTAAGTATTTTTCCCAGGTAGAAAAGAATGAACTTTGTTAAAAATTTTAAAAGCTATCGAAGAAACTCATAATAATAACACTTTATATCGTGATATTGAAACGTCTAATATAGCTCAAATTGTAAAGGAAGCATATGTTGAGATTAACAAATAAGGTTGAGGTGATGTAGAATCGAGGTGTTTAATTTGAAAAAAAAGAAGGATGAAATTACTATCCGTTCTAGCGCAGCGGAATATTTGACCTATGTTGCCTCCATCGGAGACCAGCAAGATAGTATTGAAATGCGTTATGAAGATGAAAATATTTGGTTGACACAGAAGATGATGGCGACATTGTATGATGTGAATGTCCGTACCATTAATGGGCACATTAAGAAAATATATACAGATTCTGAACTAGAGAAAACTTTAACTATCCGGAATTTCCGGATAGTTCAAAACGAAGGTTCTCGCCAGGTAAGTCGTGAAGTGGCTCATTATAACCTTCAAATGATAATTGCAGTAGGTTTTAAAGTAAATAATGAGCGAGCAATACAGTTCCGCAAGTGGGCAAACGGCATCGTGAAAGACTACACTATTAAAGGGTGGGTCGTGGATGATGAACGTTTGAAAAATGGTGGTTCTGTTTTGACAGTGGAATATTTTGACCGCTTGCTGGAACAGATTCGTGAAATTCGTCTTTCAGAACGCCGCTTCTATCAGAAGATAACAGATATTTATGCGACGGCACTCGACTACGACCGAACAGCGAAAATTACTAAGCAGTTTTTTGCAAAGGTGCAAAATAAGATGCATTATGCAGTCCACGGCCATACAGCAGCAGAACTGATTTATGAACGAGCTGATGCCGAGAGACCACATATGGGATTGACTACATGGGCAGCAGCACCGGAAGGTAAAATTGTGAAAAGTGATGTAAGTATCGCAAAGAATTACCTAAGTGAAAAGGAAATGCGTTCATTGGAACGTATCGTATCTGCGTATCTTGATTTGGCAGAAGACCGTGCAGAAAGACACATTCCCATGACGATGGAGGACTGGTCAAAGCGTTTGGATTTGTTTCTAATAGCAGATGACAGAGAAGTTCTTCAGAATGCCGGAAAAATCACTGCAGAGATCGCTAAGGCAAAAGCAGAGACAGAATTCGAAAAATATCGAATTGTGCAAGACAGATTATTCATGTCTGATTTTGATAAGTATTTACTTGAACTAGAGGAAAACACAAAGAAATAGATTGTTTCCAGGGGACACGATGGTTACAAAGTTTATAAGATGCTTTGGAGAATCTGGAACGTGTGGAAGAAAAAGCATATTTCAAGTGTGGTTTATTTAAGGTTTGGCGTTCGAGGGGAAATGACAAAGGTTATAGAATTCGGTTGCTCAACGAAAAGACAGTATACATTTTGGCAAAAGGGATACCGTTACATAAATGCACCTTCAAACCATGTCCCTTATACTAAATTTGAAGAATTGGTTGCTGTCTATGACTTTGCTGCTCAATTAAAATCGTTGTTTTATCCTAACGTAATGTTAATTGAAACGGCCGTTAAAAATTATGTCCTCGATATTTTAGTCGCTTCAACAAATTCTGATAATTTCATCGACATCTATAATCAGTTGTTGGATAACTATAAAATGTTTTCTACTAAGGGTAAAACATACAAAAACGTTTATGACCGTCAAAAAGCCGAAGAAAAATTTAAACTAGAGTTAAAAAGGCGGTTAGATTTGCACAATCGAATTTACAAGGTTCAGACTGATGCTTATGGGAATGGAAATAAAATTGCAGAGCAGATGTTTCAAAAAAACTTGGGATACGGCCTTCTGATGATTCAAACTCCTTGCATTTTCTATCCCTTTTGTATACTATAAATGTGAATAGCGGTGCGTCTCTATGGAGCGTACTTGGGAGAATCGGATGCGTCCGGTTCTTCTTTTAATTTGCATTAAAAATATATGGTATCCCATGTTAAAATATGGTAAAATTTAAGTTAAGGTTGAGTTAAATGCAAATGATAAGTTGAGTGGGATATGGATATTTTTAATGTAATTTCTATTTTGGGCGGCCTTGCGATGTTCCTTTATGGAATGCGCATGATGGGCGATGGACTGAAGGAAAGCTCATCAGGAACGTTAAAGAAGGCGATGGAAAAGCTGACTAATACGCCTTTGAAAGCATTTTTTATGGGATTGGTAATGACAGCTGTGATTCAGTCTTCGACAGCGACGATTGTTATTACATCCGGACTGGTAGGCGCGGGAATCATATCGCTCAGTCAGTCCCTTGGTATTGTCATTGGTGCGAATGTCGGCACGACAGTTACCGGGCAGATTATCCGGCTTTTGGATTTGAATGCGTCAGGGACTTCTTTTTTACAGTTTTTAAAACCATCAACGCTGGCGCCTCTTGCATTGATCGTTGGTATTGTTTTGATTATGGTAAAGAAAAGCAATGGCTCCGAAAAAGCAGGTCGGATTGTCATTGGTTTTGGTATTTTATTTTCCGGACTTATGAATATGACAGATGCGGTCAGCGGTCTGGCAGAGAGCGGCATTATTGAACAGCTGTTTTCAAGTCTTGGGCAGAATCCGTTCATCGGTTATCTGGTCGGAGCCGGGGTGGCCTTTGTTCTGCAGAGTTCCTCCGCAACCATTGGTATTTTGCAGGCATTTTCCACATCCGGACAGCTTACGTTTGGCTCCATTTATGCAGTGCTGGTGGGAATTTATCTTGGAGACTGTGTAACGACGGCCATTGTCTGTAATATAGGTGCAAAACCGGACGCAAAGAGGGTCGGTATCGTCAATATCCTGTATAATCTGGGAAAGTCAGCAGTTGTTTTAGTTGTTGTAACCATTATCCATAAGATGGGGCTGCTGGATGGCATATGGTCCAGTACCATTGATTCGGGAGGTATTGCAAATACAAATACGATTTTTAATCTGTTGTGCGCGATCATACTCTTTCCGGCGTTGAAGCCTTTTGAAAAGCTCAGTCACAAAATCGTTCGGGATGTGCCTGTTGCGGCCGGGAAATACGATGAGATGCTGGATGCGTTGAATCCGGTTTTTATCAGTACGCCGGCTATCGCCTTTGGGCGTTGTTATGATGTGCTTATGGTGATGTACGGGATGGCGCGGACCAATATTGAGCGGGCATTTGAATTGATCACCCAATATGATGAACAGGCCGCAGCCCAGATTGTGAAGGATGAAGATGACATTGATATGATGGCTGACCGGGTCAGCAATTATCTCATTCAGATTTCTACCCGGATTACTTCTTCTGAGCATGTGGAGATCATGAACCAGTATTATTCAGGCGTTACGGAATTTGAGCGGTTGGGCGATCATGCAATGAATATCAAAGAGATTGCGGAATCTCTGAATAAAAATGATGATGCTTTTTCTGAGATAGCTTTGGCAGAGCTGAAGGTACTGCATCAATTGATTGATACAATTCTGGATTATACTCATGATGCCTTTGGAAAGAGAGATCTGGCCGCAGCGAGGCATATAGAGCCTCTGGAAGAGGTCGTGGACGATATGATCAGCGTTCTTAATGATAATCATTTAGAGCGTCTCAGAGAAGGAGACTGTGGAGTATATTCGGGTACGGAGTTTTTGGATTTGCTTTCTGAGATCGAGCGTATTTCGGATATCTGTTCCAATGTAGGCGTGGCCACAGTTGCAAGAGTTCAGCCTGAGATGAAGCATCAGGTACATGAATATGTTTCCATGCTTCATGCCGGCCGGGATGAAGCGTTTAACCGCGAGTATCAGGAGGCGCATGACCATTATTTCAGACTTTTGAAAGAATAGAAAAACCCCGGAATTCTCAATAAGAATTGAATTCAATTGAGGAGCCCCGGGGTTTTGTTTTATTCAGTTTCTAAAGGGATATAATCCTCTGGTACTTTGATTCCAAGCTGTTTGCAGTTTTCGGCATTATATTTTTTGGTGAAGCTGGAAGCATATTGAACAGGCATCGTTGAGATGTCTTTGCCGTCAATGAGGATTCGGGCGGCCATTTCTCCGGTGGCATATCCAAGGTCGTAGTAATCTACAGTCAACGTGGCGGCGCCGCAGACACGGCAGGTGCTTTCTTCGCCGGTAATGACAGGGATACCTTCGGTCTCGCATATATTTGCAATCAGGCCAGCACAGGAAGCAATGGTATTGTCCGTCGGAATATAGATGACATCACATTCAGCGGCGGCATTTTCTGTGGCATAAGAAAGGTCATTGGAATCGGCGAACAGATAGGATTCACAGGAATAACCCATGTCGGTCAGTTCCTTTTGTAAAGCTTCTACCTGATATTTGGAGTTGGCTTCGGATGAGCAGTAAAGCATTCCGATTTTTTTGGCATCCGGGAAAAGCTCCTGAATTAAAGCTGCCTGTTCCGATGGCGGGACGAAATCGGAAGTGCCGGAAATATTTCCGCCGACGGTTCCGTCAAAATCATCCAACTGGAGGGCGGTACTGTATTCGGTAACGGACGTTCCAAGAATAGGTATTTCTGAGGTGGCGGCCGTCGTAATCTGCAGAGAAGTCGTGGAATTGGCAA
>ERZ827423.2655-NODE-2655-length-13650-cov-5.775873_pt1 | contig 13650 bp, 12 predicted proteins | sample MGYA00519775_ERZ827423 | MGnify/ENA primary metagenome ERZ827423 (study PRJEB31778, sample SAMEA3449296) | human gut metagenome | biome: human gut; feature: human-associated habitat; material: faeces | place: United Kingdom | collected 2010/2012 ...
TGTCGCGGCGCTGGCGGGCCGCTTCAAACAGGTTTTGCTTGATCTCGGCCAGCAGCTTCTCCGCCGCGGCGGCGAGATCGGATTCGCGGACAGTGATCTTCTCGCCCGTATCCCGGCGCACGAGTACGCACTGCCCATTCTCAATATCGCGCGGGCCGACCTCAAGACGCAGGGGCACGCCTTTCATCTCGTACTCGGCGTACTTCCAACCCGGGCTCTGCTCCGATGTGTCCGCTTTGGCCCGGATCCCCGCACCCTGCAGCGTGCCCAGAAGCTCCGCCGCCTTGTCCAGCACGCCCGGCTTGTGCTGGGCGACCGGGACGACGATCACCTGCACGGGCGCAACCGCCGGCGGCAGGATCAGGCCGCTGTCGTCGCCGTGGGTCATGATGATCGCGCCCATAATCCGGGTGGACATGCCCCAGGAGGTCTGGAACGGGTGCTGCAGAGTATTCTGTCTGTCAAGATAGGTGATGTCGAACGCGCGCGCGAAACCGTTGCCAAAATAGTGGGACGTGCCGCCCTGCAGCGCTTTGCCGTCGTGCATCATCGGCTCTATGGTAAAGGTCGCTTCCGCACCGGCAAATTTCTCGCTGTCGGTCTTGCGGCCTTTGATGACGGGGATGGCCAGGTAGTTTTCCACAAAATCCGCGTATATGTTGAGCATACGGATTGTCTCCTCCATCGCCTCCTCGGCCGTCGCGTGCATGGTGTGGCCCTCCTGCCACAAAAACTCGCAGTTGCGCAGGAAGGGACGGGTCGTCTTTTCCCAGCGCACGACGCTGCACCACTGATTGTACAGCTTGGGCAGGTCGCGCCAGGACTGTATGATATTTTTATAGTGTTCGCAGAACAGGGTTTCGGACGTGGGCCGCACGCACAGCCGCTCCGCCAGTTTTTCACTGCCGCCGTGCGTCACCCAGGCGACCTCGGGCGCGAAACCTTCGACATGGTCCTTTTCCTTCTGCAAAAGCGATTCGGGGATAAACATGGGCATATACACGTTTTCATGCCCTGTCTCTTTGAACATGCCGTCCAGTATGCGCTGGATATTCTCCCAGATCGCATATCCATACGGTCGGAAAACCATGCAGCCCCGAACGCTCGAATAGTCGATCAGGTCCGCTTTTTTGACAATATCAGTGTACCACTGCGCGAAATCCACGTCCATGGACGTGATTTCCCGGACGAGTTTTTCCTTTCCCATACTGCGCCTCCATTCACGAATGTACCGTTTCGTCTCATTATACTAGAGATTGCCGGGCGTTGCAAGTATATTTTCTCCGGCTGGGCCCCGCAGAGTACGAAGGGTATTTTCCACGCAATTATATACCAATGGTATATTTCGCATTTCCTTTTCCGGTCTGCAAAAAGCGCCGGAGCAATTCCGGCGCCTGTTTACATGAAAACCCCGCCCTGCCGTATTCCCCGGTAATGTTTAACCCGCCGAAGCAGGTGGGTATCCTGTCGTGGAGTGAATGGGCTTCCAACGTCCGGCGACAAGTCGCCGGGAGGCCTGCGCGCGCTCCACAGAACGCGGATTCCCTTCAAAGTAGTGTAGGTTTAAATAACCCGGAGTCCTCGAACAGGGCAGGAAAAACTCAGTTTATAATCTCGTATTCGTCGCTCAGCCGGTCCTCAAACGCCTGCCAGACCGCGTCAAACTCGGCCTCGTCGTTGATGGTGAGCAGGATTTCCTCGCCGTCCTCCTCCACCATTTTGAGAATGACGACCTGGTAGTCCTCTTCCACAATGTCTTCGGGATTCTCATACAGCGGCAGCAGCGCGACATAGGTCTGCCCGTTCAGCTCCACCGCGTCGATCATCTCATATTCCGTTTCGTTCCCTTCCTCATCCATCAGGCTGATGATATCGTTCCCATACTCTTCGCTCATTTGTATTCCTCCAAATTTTTATTGATCATGTTCTGAGAACAGAATTGTGTCCGTCAGCGCCGTTGTCAGATACCCGTATTCGCGGTCCGCCGCCGAAGCGGTCACATGCTTGAGCACGACTTTCAGACTCACGCCGTCGCCGCTGAGAATCATTGTCATATACGTGTCCGGGATGGAGACGGCCGCTCCGTCTTCCACGGCGTTCTCCTCCAGGTAATTCACAATCCGGCGCAGGTATATGGACAGATCCCGGTCGGCGACCTGTTCGCCGTCCCGCTGTATGATGCCCCGAATCGTGTGCTGCTGCGGATCGCTCACAAAACGCACGCTGTACGTTCCGTTTTCGCCGATTATATTATCCATGGAAAAATTGAAAAAATTATAGGTTGTAGAATTTACCAGAACATAGTCGTAGCCGCTTGCGCTGTATACTTTGTTCGAAAGCGCGCCGACGAGCACCGTGCTGTTCATGTTGGCATCTGCGCCCGCGCCAAACTCGCCCGCAACGCCGAACACCGTCCTGTAATCGCTTTCAAAGTCAAAGCCGGGCGGCAGCCAGGCGGCCATCTCCGTCTCGCCGCTGTCCGCGATATACTGCACGGCGCGGGATAGTTCGATTCTGTCCGTCTCCGAAATTTCGGCAGGGGCAGTGATGGCGTCATTTTCCAGCATACCGTTCCTTTTCATGATATTTTCCGCGCGCACGACCTGTGAAAACACCGAGACAGTTTTGTAATTGAAGACCGGGAACACGGAAATTACCGTCAAAACCATAGCGGTCGCCACGATCACAAGCCCGTTTCCCCGGGGACTGATCAGCACCGTAAGGATGCACACGGCAAGGAACACATACCCCGCCAGGGCGAAATACCGGGCGCCGGTCAGACCATAGGACACGATCATGCTGCCAAGCCGCCAGATCCCGATGCCGAGCATGGGAATGCCCACGACCGGCAGAAAGACGCGGTAAAGCCGGCAGGGCAGGCTTTCAATATTGCATGTGAGCAGATAGACGAAGCAGGCCGCGCCGAGAAATACCGCTTCACGCTGGAAAATGTCCAGCGCCGAGGGCCAGTTCCCCCACCAGATCCCGTTGAAGAGCCAGACCGCCTCGGTCAGGAAAAATATGACGATGACCGGAATGCCGATATAGCAGACCAGCTTTTCCAGCAGCCTGTAATACCGTTTATCCGCCACGGTCGGTTCGCGCTGGTCGGACAGGCTGTTCACGCCGCCAAGGAATACGATATACGTCACATACAGAGAAATAATGAACAGGTACTGAAAAACGACAGCCGACATGTCATGCACAAACAGGACCTTGATCAGTATGGTTATGATGGAAAGGCCGCAGAAAAACAGCGCGCCGTATACTACGCCGGATACGAGCTTTGCAACGAGCGCAAAGATGGCCCGGCTCATCTGGAACCTGCCGTCTTTACGCGTAATCAGCAGCAGGATGACGAGCAGGATGAAAAGGTTGGCGGCCACAATCCGCGCGATGAGCATTTCCATAGCGTCCGCGTCCGCCGTGAACAGCAGCAGGAACACCGCGCTGGGCACGGCGATCCCAAGCCCTGTAAACGCGAGCGTCCAGAGCCCTTCGAGTTTGCTCCGCTTGAATATAAGCGAAAACATGATATTGCTGGTGATGCCTGTAATACAGGCGAGCATCAGCGCCTTATATAGGTCCTCGTCGGTGCCGAGCTGTAATGAGATGAACTGTACGATCACTGAAAACAGGCCGAACGCAACGGCGGCCGGAAAGTTCATAAACGCGCCGCCGCTGCCGTAGAACACTGACAGGAACCAGGATTTCAGCTTCTGCATGGCTTCCTCTCCCCCGAGGCTGTGTAGGTTCCTCGATACCTCTGCGTGTCCATCATAGCATAATTTGCCGGGATTGTAAATATCTCTGCCGAAAACACCGGGCGGAAAATCGGCGACGCAAAGCGACAAAAACCGGCCCGCGGCGGCGCAAAACGCAAACGTTTATAGAAAATTTGCATTTGACGCGGTAAATCGATTATAATAATATGTGTTATACAAACGCGATACAGAAAGGTGCGGACGATATGCATCCCTATAAAGTACAGCAGGGCTTCCGGCTGGACCATGACACGATTGAAAAGCTCCGTGTCATCGCAGACGGAGAAAACAGAAGCCTGAACAATATGGTGGAGACCATCCTCATGCGGCACATTCAACAGTATGAGAGCGAACACGGAAAGATCGACCTGGACGCGCTCGCAGAGGAATGATTACGCTCCCGTCTACAGCGCCGGCACAGGTCCAGTGTCCGCGCGCGCCCGCCGGCCAACGGCGGGCTTTTTTCATGCGCAAACACGCGCGCCCATGCATAAACCGGCGGGAACTCCGCAATCTAGTTGCAAAGGAGATGGTGCGTATGCGCTACGAGGAATATGTGCTGATTCTCGGCGGTATTTTCATGGGCACGCTCGCGCGCGCCGTTACGCTGCGGGTGGACAGCCGCCAGAACCCGAGCTTCCCTACCGGCTATTTTATCAATCTTGTAACCGGCTTTATCGCTTCCACTCTGGGCGCTGTGGCCATTCCCGCGTTTATGAACCGGGATTTCACCGCCGTGACCTTTCTCACGCTGGCGGTACAGCATTTTCGCGAGATACGCAAGCTGGAAAGCGAAAGTTTTGGAAAGCTGGAGCGGACGGAGTATACAGAGCGCGGCGCGGCGTATATCGACGGCATTGCAAAAACCTATGAGGCGAGAAATTATATTTCGCTTCTGACCTCTTTTTTCACCGTGCTCGCCATGCGCCTGTGCTACACCGGAATCCTGTTCGCAGACTGCCTGATCGGGCTTGCGGCGGGGCTTATTGTCCTGTTCTTTCTGCAGGCGCTGACAAAAGGAAGGACTGTGGCGGATATCTGCGATATTGCGCCGGGCGCTATCACCGTGGCGGGCTCGAAGCTGTATGTAGACGGCATGCCCGTGACCGCCCTGCTCGGCACGGACGAGAGCCGCGAACGGCTGCAAAACGAAGGCGTTGCGGCCGTGCTCACGCCAAAGACGGACCTCGACCGCGTTACGCTGGAAAACGCAGGCCAGAGACAGGCCGTACTGTTTGAGGCGATCCGATCGCTGGGCGTAAAACAGTACCAATTTGCACAGTCCGACCCCGATTCGGGCAAGACGCTCATCGCCTTTGTGCCCATTGTCCGAAATCCCGGCGCAATGCTCTACGCAATCGGCAAAACGCCCATACTGGAAAACAGCAGAAAGCTGCGCGCAGGCGCGGCGAACAGGAGGGATTAAACATGGCGCAGAGCCCGCGCCGTATTCTGGCCTGTATCACGGCCGACCGAAACCGTATACTGAGCGCCGGCGCGCTCGTCCTGCTGATTGCGGACGAAAGCGAACGAAAACGCTGCGCGCAGGAATTGAGAGATAGCCTGGACGGCGACGCTTTACAGCTGGAAAACGGCGATTTTCTGATTCTGAGCAAAGCCTGACCCGCATTTTCCCGCCGCTTGCATTGTCCGGACCGGGAGACCAAAGCTAACGTAAAAAACGGGGCTTTTCTAAAAAATAGACCTTTCGCGCGGTCCATGTCCTCCCCGCGCAGGCCAGCCGGAACGGACAAACGGCGCGCTGCGCAGCCTTTCCCGCGCCGGACGCGCCGGAAAAGCGTTTTGCACGCGCAGACGCCGAGCAAGACGCGCCGCACCGGCCTTAGGCTACCGGCTGTACCCGGCGGAGGCTCGACAGGAAAAATTCGTGACCGTGCGCGGCGCAGGCCTGCCCGTCCGTCCGACGCTAAATGCGCAGGACAGCCCCCGCGCACGTTCCAACAGCCGCCGGCCATAGCCGGCGGCCTTTTTGCGCCCGCAGGCCGCGGCGTGATTTTTGCCGGAAATAGCGGCGGCGCCCGCACTGACCCGCCGTCTGCCCGCTGAACGCGCCCTCCATACGTTTTGGGAAGCCTGCCCGCCCGCCGCGCCGGCGCAGCGCCGCTTGTGAACAATTTTTGCAAGCAGTTTTTCCTCTTGACAGCAACGGAATTCTGAGTAAACTAAGAAGAGAATAGTTCTGTATAGAACAGTTTTACATAAAACTATTACGGGAGGCTTTGCTATGGGCCGGCCGACTGATTTTATGACGAACACGCGCCGTATCATCAAGCTGTACGAAAGTATGCTGCGGACGATCTGCGAGCAATACCAGCTCACATTGATAGAAGCGACCATCCTCAGTTTCCTCTACAACAACCCCGGAATCGACACGGCGGCGGATATTGCGGAGCTGCGGATGCTGTCCAAGGGAAACGTGTCCCTGGCGGTGGAGAGCCTGATTCAAAAAGGGCTGCTCAAACGCGAGCAGGACGGCGCGGACCGGCGCAGGATTCATCTGCACCCAACGCCAGCGGCCGCGCCGATCATGGTGTCGCTGGAAGATGTACGCGTTCAATTCCAAAACGAGGTTTTTTCCGGGTTTTCCCCGCACGACCTGGAGGTTTTGGATCGAATCAACCGCCGTATTGCGGAAAATACTACAAACGCCATGGCCAGGAGGGATGGGGCATGAACGAAAAAATGAACGACGAAAAAGATATGCTGGAAAAACAACCCGTAGGCAAGCTATTGTTGAAGCTGGCGCTTCCTACAGTGACCGCGCAGATTATCAATATGCTCTACAATATTGTGGACCGAATCTATATCGGCCACATACCCGGTGTGGGCGCAGCCGCGCTGACGGGCGTAGGAGTATGTATGCCGCTGATTATGATCGTCACGGCTTTCGCCGCCTTTGCCGGTTACGGCGGCGCGCCGCGCGCCTCCATATTCATGGGACAAGGGGATCCTGAATCTGCGGAGAAGACGCTGGGCAACTGCTTTTCTACGCAGATTGCGATCTCTATCGTACTGACGGCCGCCCTGCTTTTGTGGAACAGGGATTTCCTGATGGCGTTCGGCGCGAGTGAAAATACGATTGAATACGGCGTCAGCTATATGAATATCTATGCGATAGGCACTATATTCGTCCAGCTGACGCTGGGCATGAACGCCTTTATCACAGCCCAGGGCTTTGCAAAAACGGGTATGCTCTCCGTGCTGATCGGCGCGGTGGCCAATATTGTTCTGGATCCTATTTTCATCTTTACTTTTGATATGGGCGTACAGGGCGCCGCGCTGGCGACGATTATCTCCCAGGCGATGTCCTGCGCATGGGTGCTGGCCTTCCTGTTGGGAAAAAAGACACGGCTCAAAATCCGTGCCAAAAATCTTATCCTGCAAGCGCGCATTATCCTGCCAAGCCTGGCGCTCGGACTGTCCTCTTTCATCATGCAGGCGAGCGAAAGCGTTATCTTTGTTTGCTTCAACGCGTCGCTGCTGAAATACGGCGGGGACATCGCCGTCGGCGCCATGACCATCCTTTCAAGCGTCATGCAGTTCGCCATGCTGCCGCTGCAGGGGCTGGGCCAGGGCGCGCAGCCGATTATCAGCTACAACTACGGCGCGCGGAATGCGGATAGGGTGCGCGCGGCGTTTAAAATACTGCTTAAGGCCAGCCTCTGCTACTCTGTCGCGCTCTGGGCGCTCATCATGCTGTTCCCGCAGGGCTTTGCGGCTTTATTTACAGATGCTTCGGAACTGATTGAATACACAAAAACGGCGCTGCGCATTTACGCTGCCAGCCTGCTGTTGTTCGGCATCCAGATCGCCTGCCAGATGACCTTCACCTCGCTCGGCAACGCCAAGGCCTCGATACTTGTAGCCGTCATGCGCAAATTTATACTGTTGATCCCGCTGATTTATATTCTGCCACTCATCTTTCCAGACGCGCAGGCAACGGCTGTATACGCCGCCGAGCCGGTCGCGGATTTTCTCGCTGTATCCTTCACCGCGGTTCTGTTTACCTTCCAATTTAAAAAGTCCCTGGCCGGCCTGCCCGGCGGGGACGGGACCGAACCGGCGCTGCCGGATGAGAAAACACAGCCCACATCTCTGTAATCCTGCAATGCGGGCGTTTACCTGAGAAAGGAACGAAATGGAAACTGCATACGAAGCCAAACTTTCAGAACGAAAAGAGGTTCTCAAAGACTTTTTCGGCGGCTATGAGGGCGAGGACATTCCCGACGACCTGCTCATGCGCCTGTTTCAGTATGAGGAGCTGATGATTAAGTATCGCTCCGCTATCCGTGAAATCACGACCAAACTTCATATACTCAACGACGAGCTGTCCGTATTTACAAAACACAATCCGATCGAAAATATCCAGTCAAGGGTGAAACGTCCGTACAGCATTGCGAAAAAACTCAGCAAACAGGGGCAGCCCGTAACGGTAGAGGCCATTTCTGCACACCTGAACGATGTGGCCGGCATACGCATTATCTGCCCCTTTATCAGCGATATATACGACGTGGCGGACATGCTGCTCAAACAGGACGACATCCTGCTGATCGCCAGGAAGGACTATATCAAAGCGCCGAAGGATAACGGCTACCGCAGTCTGCATCTGATTGTAGAAGTCCCGGTCTTTTTCTCCACTGGCAAAGAGCAAATTCGCGTCGAGATCCAGATACGGACGGTCGCAATGGATTTCTGGGCGAGCCTGGAACATCAGATCCGTTACAAGAACAATTCCCCGGAGGTCCAGAAAATTGCGAAGGAATTGAAGGACTGCGCGGACACTATCGCGCAGACGGACATGAAAATGCAGCAGCTTCGGCAGCGCATTGAATCCGGGCAATCGTAAAAGAGGGGGCGCATGCGCCCCCTCTTTTTTCAGCCGGCAGCGCCGCTGCGCGCCTTTCGGAACTTTATTATGCCGTCCGGGGTTACTCCGTAATCCTGCAGGCCTCCACCTTCCCGTCGCGGATACGATACGTCTGCGTTTCCATCGGCTGCAGCGCCGCTTCAAAACAGGCGTCGAATGCAGGCAGCTGCACCCGCACATGCTGCGCCTTTAAATCCGGATTGTACAGACGGACTGTGTATCCGTCTCCGTCAAAGGCCCTTTTCAACGAGCATAATTCGACGACGGGATTGTCCAGCACGCAGCCTGCGGACGGCTTTTCCCCGCCGCTTTTCGGGAAGAAGCTGAGCGCCATGGGCGGCTGGTTGAGAAGCTGGCTTTCCATATTGACCCGCTCCAGACGCACGGGTGCGGCCGAGGCGTTTATCTGGAAACCAAACTGATGTTCGCCCTGATCCATATGCTCTCCAAAACGGTCCTGGCGCATAATCCGGCGGCCCTCGATCGGATGCGCACAGTAGGCCGCAGTGCGCAGCAGGGTCATGCGCAGCGCGCCGGCCTCGGCGCTGAGCGCGTAGGTGCCCGTATTGGAAACGCTCAGCGCATGCGTACCGTCGTGCAGCAGCGCGTACTCCTGCGCCGTGCATTCCAGACCGTTGCGCCGTAAAATGTCAAGGCCGAACGGAGCTTTGCCGTACAGCGCGGCGTCCCGCAGAGCGGTCTGCAGGCTGTATTTGAACATGATGTTCTTGGCCGTCGTGATCATACGGATATGCACGTCAATCGCGCTGTCGTTTCTGGGGAAGGTATACCGGATGACCGCCTGCCCCTGCGGGCCTGTGAACACGCACTCGGCAATGGTGCGCACCGGACCGTTTTCAATGATATGCACGCCGTCCAGCGCAGGCTCTTCCAGCGCGCAGATCTCCGCCGTCTGCTCCGGCGTGGCGAGCTTCAGGCTGCCGATCACATCCTGGAAGCCCTGAATCTGCATGCCCCATGAATCCTCTATATCCTGGATTACGAGCACCTCGCCGCTCGGACCGGCCAGATACTCTTTCCCTTCGACTACATAGCTTTCCAGAAGCCCGCTTTTCCTGCTCAGCCGCGCCGTATACCCCTTACCGGAAAAATAAAAGCTGTCCGCGTCGGCTGTGAGTTCCTGCGCGGGCGGCTGCGCGAGCAGCTCGGAACGCAGGTTAAATCGCGTCATGCCGGAAGGCGCCAGCCTGCCGCGGAACGCCACCCGCTTACGCCAGTCGATCGGGATATTGCTGCATTCCTTTTCCACCTGCGAGATCAGGCGGCGGCCCGACTCGTCATACACTTGGATATCGACAAACCCGTCGCCCAGGTATTGGTCGGCAAGCATAAACTCGCAGACAATATCCGTTTCCACTTCATACGGGTGCGGATTATAGATCAGCACGGGAATCTCCCCGTCGCGTACCGGCGCCTGGCCGGCGGAGAGCCGGAAAAACGCCTTTGTGCGGATGCGCTCCGCCTCCATCAGCCCGTGGCCGAGCAGACGGAGGCCGCCCTCTTCTACCGGCTGAATCGAAGAGCCGGGCAGCACGTCGTGGAACTGCGCGAACATAAGGTCCTTCCAGGCCGTATCCAGTTCTTTTTCCGGATATTCCACAAGCCCCTGCGCCGACGCGCTGGCGAGCATCTTTTCAGCGGCGAGCAGTTCGTTTTCCAGTTTCCGGTGCAGCTGTTTGATCCGCACCTGGGAACTGTAACAGCCGACCATGGTGTGCTGCAGGGATTTGTCGTACTCCGGCCAATGCTCGTCTTTACAGGCGGCGAAGAACTCCTCCGGCGTTGCATGTACCAGTTCTACGTCTGCTGAGGATTTGATCATGGCGCTGATCTTCTCCAAATCCTCCCGGGACGGACCGCCGCCGTGGTCGCCCACGCCCCACAGCACCGCGCCGTTTTCCTCCGCAATCTGATGTTCCATAATATCGCGTATGCGTTTATCCGCCCCGCCGAGCGGAGAATTGTACAGACCGGGCATCCACAGGACGCGCACTTCGCTTCCAGCAAAACCTTTCCATACAAACCGGTCCGCGCCCGGCACGGGATGGAACGGGCGGCAGATGATGTAGCTGTCGTACCCGCTTTGGGCCATAATCTGGACAATGCCGCGAGAATGCCCGAACGGATCGAAATTGATCGCCGTGGTGGGCGCCGCGCCGAACTTCTCGCTGAAATAGCGGCGGCCGACGCTGATCTGCCGCACAATCGACTCTCCGTGCGGGATATTGCAGTCCGGCTGGACAAACCAGCCGCCCATGATATGCCAGCGCCCTTTTTGAACAAGTTCACGTATCTGCTCAAACAGCGCCGGCTCATACTCCTCTATCCACTGGTAAAGTAGCGATTCATTGTGGTTGAATACAAACGCGTCGTATTGCTCGCAGAGGGCAGCGGCGACGCGGAATGTGGAAATCGCGGCGCCTACGCCCTCCGTCCACTCCCACTGCCACATGGGATCAATATGCGCGTTGCAGAGTAAATACATCCGTTTCACAGACAAGCTCCTCTCTTTTTCAGGGATTGCGGTTATATGTTTTTGGCACCGCTCCGGTTCCAGAGCGAAGCGGCACCATGGGTTTCGCTCCCATTCTGGGGACCGCGCCGCAGGGCGGCGATGCGTTTGGAGACTACGGTCGCTCGCCGCGCCGCGATTGGGGACGGGATGCGCTTGGGTCTGTGCCGCGCACGGGGCGCTTTTATTGTTCAGTATACCGTAGGCCTTATTTTCTGTCAATATTTTACGCAGCCGCGCACGCAATAAAAAGGCCGGCAGTCTAACTGCCGGCCAAATCGCAAGTGAAATTCCTTTTGCAGCCGCTGCTGCAGCCCACCTTGGCGCGCCGGGTTACTCCGGCGCGGCGGCGGAAATGAGCGGGCCGTATCCGAACCGAAATCCGGAACCGGAGTAATCGCGCGGCACGAAAGCCGGCGGATACGCAGCACTGCTTTACGAATTCAACGCTTCGCTGACAGCGACTGCGCAGGCGACCGTCATGCCGACCATGGGGTTGTTGCCCGCGCCGATCAGGCCCATCATCTCCACATGCGCGGGCACGGAGGAGGAGCCGGCGAACTGCGCGTCGCCGTGCATACGGCCCATGGAATCGGTCAGACCGTAAGAGGCCGGACCGGCGGCCATATTGTCCGGGTGCAGGGTGCGTCCGGTACCGCCGCCCGATGCGACGGAGAAGTAGGCGAATCCCTTCTCGTGGGATATTTTTTTATAGGTACCTGCCACCAAATGCTGAAAACGCGTTGGATTGGTGGAATTGCCGGTTATAGAGACGTCCACTTTTTCCAGCTCCATGATCGCAACGCCTTCAAGCACGTCGTTCGCGCCGTAGACGCGCACTTTGGCGCGCTCGCCGGAGGAAAAGGCCGTTTCATTTACAATGCTAAGTGCGCCGGTTTTAAAATCATATTCCGTCTGCACGTATGTAAAACCGTTGATTCTGGATATAATATAGGCGGCGTCCTTACCAAGCCCGTTGAGGATGACGCGCAGGGGCTTTTTGCGGGCGCGGTTGGCCGTGCGCGCAAGCCCGATAGCGCCCTCCGCCGCAGCGAAGGATTCGTGGCCGGCAAGGAAACAGAAGCACTCGGTCTTTTCATCGAGCAGCATGGCGGCCAGGTTGCCGTGGCCCAGGCCGACTTTGCGGCTGTCGGCCACCGAGCCGGGGATGCAGAACGCCTGCAGGCCGACCCCGATATTCCGCGCGGCCTCGGACGGGCTCTTCCCGCCCGACTTGAGCGCGATCGCCGCGCCGAGCGTATAGGCCCAGACAGCGTTTTCAAACGCGATGGGCTGAATGCCGCGTACGATGGACGCTACGTCCACGCCATGCTCCAGGCAATAGTCGCGCGTCTGCTCTATGCTTTTAAATCCGTATTGGGGCAGTTCGGCGTTAATTTTATCGATGCGTCTTTCATATCCTTCAAACAGTGCCATTTCACATACCCCCTTATTCGTTTCTCGGATCGATATGGCGGACGGCTTCATCATACCTGCCATAGGTCCCGATATTCTTCTCATAAGCTTCGGCGGGCGACACGCCCTTGCGGATCTGCTCCATCATCTTGCCGAGGTGAACGAATTTGTAGCCGATAATTTCATCGTTCTCATCAAGACCGACGCTGAGCACATAGCCCTCCGCCATCTCAAGATAGCGCGCGCCTTTGGCGCGGGTGCCGAACATGGTGCCGACCTGCGAGCGCAGGCCTTTGCCCAGATCCTCCAGCGATGCGCCCACCGGCAGGCCGTTTTCAGAAAACGCGGTCTGCGTCCGGCCATAGACGAGCTGTTTGAATATTTCGCGCATGGCGACGTTGATCGCATCGCACACAAGGTCGGTGTTGAGCGCTTCCAATATCGTCTTGCCCTGCAGGATTTCAGCGGCCATGGCCGCCGAATGCGTCATGCCGGAACAGCCCAGCGTCTCCACAAGCGCTTCCTCTATAATACCGTTCTTTACGTTGAGCGTCAGCTTGCACGCACCCTGCTGCGGCGCGCACCAGCCCACGCCGTGCGACAGGCCGGAGATATCCGTCACATCCTTCGCCTTGACCCAGCTTCCCTCTTCCGGGATGGGTGCGGGGCCGTGATCACAGCCCTTGGCGACGACGCACATCTGTTCCACTTCATGGGAATATTCCAATTTTACTCTCTCCTCTCTGTTTATTCGCTTTTCAGTATAACTGTTTTTGGTCTTTCTTGCAAGATTTTCAGGTCTATTTTGTACACGCGCCCGTATTTTTTCAACTTTATCAGGTTTTTCTTCTGATATACCTTGACAATCGCCCGGGTTTATATTAAAATGAATAACGCGCATTATGGCGGCATAGCTCAGCTGGCTAGAGCATTCGGTTCATACCCGAACGGTCATTGGTTCAAATCCAATTGCCGCTACCATACGGCGGCCCGTTGGTCAAGAGGTTAAGACACCGCCCTTTCACGGCGGTAACACGAGTTCGATTCTC
>ERZ827423.2660-NODE-2660-length-13616-cov-4.126982_pt1 | contig 13616 bp, 15 predicted proteins | sample MGYA00519775_ERZ827423 | MGnify/ENA primary metagenome ERZ827423 (study PRJEB31778, sample SAMEA3449296) | human gut metagenome | biome: human gut; feature: human-associated habitat; material: faeces | place: United Kingdom | collected 2010/2012 ...
TGCTGCTGCGCCAGCAGTGAGCACCTGGACCTGCCCCTGGACTTCGACTCTCTGAAGAAGATCGGGGCTATGATCGGCTCCGGCGGCCTGGTGGTCATGGACGAGGACACCTGCATGGTGGAGACGGCCCGGTTCTTCATGGAGTTCACCCAGAAGGAGTCCTGCGGCAAATGCGTCCCCTGCCGGGAGGGCACCAAGCGGATGCTGGAGATCCTGAACCGGATCATCGACAACAAGGGCACGCTGGAGGACCTGGACCTTCTGGAGGAGCTGGCGGACACCATCAGCAAAACGGCCCTGTGCGGCCTGGGGCAGAGCGCCTGCAAGCCGGTACAGAGCACTCTGAAGTATTTCCGGGAGGAGTACCTCGCCCACGTGGTGGACCACCACTGCCCCATCTGCAACAAGGAGAAGCCCCACCCCACCATCGATTCGGAGAAGTGCAAGGGCTGCGGCAAGTGCCGGAAGAACTGCCCCATGGAGGCCATTACCGGCGCGCCCAAGCAGGTCCACGTCATCGATCCGGAGAAGTGCATCAACTGCGGCGCCTGCGTGAGCAACTGCCCGTTCGGCGCCATCGCAGCCAGCAAGTGAGGAGGGGAGAACCATGGCAAAGGGAATTATGTACATCGACGGCCAGCGGGTGCCCTTCGACGGGGAGAAAAACGTCCTGGCTGTGATCCGGAAGGCCGGCATCGACATGCCTACCTTCTGCTACTATTCGGAACTGTCTGTTTACGGCGCCTGCCGGATGTGCGTGGTGGAGGACGAGCGGGGCAAGATCGACGCCTCCTGCTCCATGGAGCCCCGGGACGGCATGGTGATCCGCACCAACACCGCCCGGCTCCTGAAGCACCGGCGGATGATCCTGGAGCTGATGCTGTCCTCCCACTGCCGGGACTGCACCACCTGCGAGAAGAGCGGCAGCTGCCGCCTCCAGGACCTGGCCCTGCGGTTCGGCGTGCGGCACGTCCGCTTCCAGGATACCCGGCCGGTCTATGAGAAGGACCACTCCTCGCCGGCCATCGTCCGGGATCCCAACAAGTGCATCTTGTGCGGCGACTGTGTGCGGGTGTGCGAGGAGATGCAGGGCATGAGCATCCTGAACTTCGCCAACCGGGGCAGCGACCTGGTGGTGTGCCCGGCCTTTGACCGGAAGCTCAGCGAGACCCACTGCATCAGCTGCGGCCAGTGCGCCGCCGCCTGCCCCACCGGCGCCATCACCATCCGGGATGAGATCGGCAAGGCGTGGCGGGAGCTGTATGACCCCAAGAAGCGGGTGGTGTTCCAGATCGCCCCGGCGGTCCGGGTGGCGGTGGGCGAGGCCTTCGGCCTGGAGCCCGGCACCAACGCCCTGGACAAGCTGGTGTCCGCCCTGAAGATGATGGGCGCCGACGAGGTGTATGACACCACCTTCGGCGCGGATCTGACCGTGATGGAGGAGGCGGACGAGTTCCTGGAGCGGCTGAAGAAGGGCGGGCCCTTCCCCATGTTCACCAGCTGCTGCCCGGCTTGGGTGAAATATGTGGAGGAGGAGCGGCCCCACCTGCTGAAGAACATCTCCACCTGCAAGTCCCCCATGGAGATGTTCGCCGCCGTGCTGAAGGACCAGTACGCCAAGAAGGACGCGGAGGACGGCCGCACCACCTATCACATCGCCGTCATGCCCTGCACCGCCAAGAAGATGGAGGCCAAGCGGCCGGAGTTCCAGCATGACGGGAAGCCGGACGTGGACCTGGTGCTGACCACCCAGGAGATTATCACCATGATCAAGGAGTCCGGCATCCGGTTCGCGGAGCTGGAGGGCGAATCTCCGGAGATGCCCTTCGGCATGGGCACCGGCGCGGCGGTGATCTTCGGCACCACCGGCGGCGTGGCGGAGGCCGTGGCCCGCCGGGTGGTGGAGGACAAGTCCAAGAACACGCTCCAGGCCATCGAGTTCTCCGGCATCCGGGGCAGCGACACCATCCGTGCGGTGACGCTGCCGGTGGGAGACCGGGCCCTGCGGATCGCGGTGGTCCACGGCCTGGTGAACGCCCAGAAGCTGCTGGACGACATCGAGGCAGGCCGGGAGTACTTCGACCTGGTGGAGGTCATGACCTGCAAGACCGGCTGCGTGGGCGGCGCGGGCCAGCCCTATGGGCTGATCCCCACCAAGCGCCAGCGGGCGGAGGGCCTCTACGAGGCGGACCGCACCGCCCTCATCAAGCGCTCCGAGCGCAACCCCATGGTGCAGCAGCTGCTGGAGGGCCCCATCAAGGGCCGCACCCATGAGCTGCTCCATGTGGAGTATAAGGTCCCCGACCAGGTGTGAGAACAACAGACAGGACCAGAGGCGCTGCCTCTGGTCCTGTTCGTCCATGGCGGAAGAAAGCTGGGAGCGGAGCGTGAAGGACGATTAGGAGGTGTGGAGTCCGGCGGAGCCGGGCGGATTCAAATCGTTCCGCCTGCGGCGGAACATATCGAGTCCCCATTCCGAACCCCACCTACGGCATAGCTGCGGAAAAGACCCTTGCAATTTCCCGGCAAATTGGGTATGGTAGAGAAAAACCGCGAAAGGAGGGGGAGACCGTGATCCTGATTGCCTGTGTGGACGGTCGAAACGGCATGGCCTTCAACCGCCGCCGGCAGAGCCGGGACCGGGCGGTGCGGGCGGATCTGCTGGCGGAGATCGGGGAGAGGCCGCTGTGGGTGAATGCCGCCACCGCCCGCCAGTTCGCCCCGGAGGAACAGCCCCGTCTCCGGGTGGACCCGGCGTTTTTGGAGCAGGCGGGGCCGGGGGAGCCCTGCTTTGTGGAGGACCGCTCCGTGGCGCCCTTTGCCGGGCGGGCGGAGCAGGTGATCCTCTACCGCTGGGACCGGGCCTATCCGGCGGACCTGTTCTGGGACCTGCCCCTGGAGGGCTGGACCCTGGCCCGGCGGGAGGAGTTCCCCGGTTTCTCCCACAAACTCATCACAAAGGAAGTCTATATCCCATGAATCGAATCCGCATTTCCCTGACAGCGGCGCTGCTGTCCCTGTGTCTGCTCCTCACCGGCTGCATGCCCCCGGCGGAGGGGACCGTCACCTCCTTCTCCCAGGAGGAGCTTCCGGCCTATTCCGGGGAGCCCTATGTGGTCATCGACGACAACCAGCCGGACTTTCCGGCGGAGGATTTGACCTCCACGGAGTCCTTTGAGACCTACAGCCCTCTGGACGCCCTGGGCCGCTGCGGCACGGCATACGCCAACATCGGCCGGGACCTGATGCCCACCGAGGACCGGGAGAGCATCAGCTCCGTCACCCCCACCGGCTGGATCAACAGACAGTACGACGGGGAGTATCTGTACAACCGCTGCCACCTGATCGGCTTTCAGCTGACCGGGGAGAACGCCAACGAGGAGAACCTCATCACCGGCACCCGGTACATGAACGTGGATGGGATGCTGCCCTTTGAAAACCTGGTGGCGGACTATGTGACGGAGACGGACAACCACGTCCTCTACCGGGTGACCCCGGTGTTCGAGGGCCAGAACCTGGTGGCCAGCGGCGTCCAGATGGAGGCCTGGTCCGTGGAGGACGAGGGGGACGGCGTGTGCTTCAACGTCTATGTGTACAACGTCCAGCCCGGCGTCACCATCGACTACGCCACCGGCGAGAGCTGGCAGGAGGGGGCGGAGCCGTCAGACGGGGACGTGACGTACATCCTGAATACCAGCAGCCATAAATTCCACTACCCGGACTGTGCCGGCGTGGCCAACATGAGCGACGCCAACAAGGAGACCTACACCGGCAGCCGGGAGGACCTGATCGCCCAGGGGTACGAGCCCTGCGGCCAGTGCAAGCCGTAACGAAACGCCGCCCGGAGCCTCTGGCTCCGGGCGGCGTTTTTGGGCGCCTCAACAGCAGCAGTTCACCGGACGGACACAGTCGGCGGTGATCTGGGGCGGGCAGCTCCGGGTCATGGCGCCGCTGTACTCGATGCAGACCTGCTGTCCCACCCGGAAGCAGCAGGCGTTGTCGGTATGGACCAGGACCTGCTGACAGGTCTCGTGGTCGCAGACGCACAGCTCACAGGGGCAGACCCGCAGGACAGTGGCGCACATGGTGGCGGACTCGCAGGAAGTGCTCTCCATTTCCATAGCCTCCTCAACTTGTGATACAGTCCAGTCTATGCCCGGCGGGCCGGGGTTGTGCTTTCCGGCGGGACATGGTAGAATAGCCCCAGGGCGGCGGGGCCGCCCGTTCCGCCGGACGCTCCGGCGGATTGGAAAGGAAGCTGTGACATGTACGACGAACTGACGGAAGTGGACATCAAGAAGATGCAGGAGGAGATCGACTACCGGACCCGGGTCCTCCGGCCCCAGCTGATCGAGGAGGTGCAGACGGCCCGCGCCTTCGGCGACCTCAGCGAGAACTACGAGTACAAATGCGCCAAACAGGCCAAGAACCGCAACGACAGCCGCATCCGCTACCTGGAGCGGATGATCCGCACTGCCAAGGTCATCGAGGTGAAGGACCAGGGAGACCGGGCGGGCTTGTTCGACAAGGTCACCATCTACAACGAGCTGGCGAAGCAGGAGATGACCCTCCAGATCGTCACCACCCTGCGGCAGGACGCTTTGAAAGGCCTCATCAGCAAGGAGTCCCCGGTGGGCCGTGCCCTGCTGGGCCATCAGGTGGGAGAACGGGTCCAGGTCCAGGTGAGCCCGGAGCTGAAATACTGGGTGGAGATCCGGGCCATCGAGAAGGGCCAGGACGACGAGAGCCTGGAGATCAGCAGCTACTGAGCGGAGATAAAAAGAGAAGGAGAGACTATCATGTTGTTTCTGTGGTACCCCAAGTGCACCACCTGCCAGAGGGCCAAGGCCTTTCTGGATGAGCGGGGCGCCTCTTACGAGACCCGGGACATCAAGCTGGAAAATCCCGCGGCGGACGAGCTGCGAACCTGGTGGCAGAAGAGCGGCCTGCCCCTGAAGAAGTTCTTCAACACCAGCGGCCTCCAGTACAAGGCCCTGGGGCTGAAGGACAAGCTGCCGGAGATGAGCGAGGAGGAGCAGCTGGCCCTGCTGGCCACCGACGGGATGCTGGTGAAGCGGCCCATCCTGGTGGGTGAGGACTTCGTCCTCACCGGCTTCCGACCGGCGGAGTGGGAGACGGCCCTGGGATGATCCAACGGTATGACTTCGCCCCCCTGGACGGCATCACCAAGGTGGTGTTCCGGCAGGTGTACCACCGGCTGTTCGGCGGGGCGGACCGGTATTTCCTCCCCTTTTTCTCCCCCACGGACCAGCACATCCTCACCAAGCGGGACCGGCGGGAGCTGGACCCGGCGGCCAACGCCGGGCTGCGGGTGGTGCCCCAGGTGATGACCCGCCGGGCGCCGGACTTCCTGTGGGCGGCGGAACTTCTGGAGGATATGGGCTACACCGAGGTGAACCTGAACCTGGGGTGTCCCTCCGGCACGGTCACCGCCAAGGGCAAGGGCTCCGGATTCCTGGCAAAGCCCGAGGAGCTGGAGCGGTTTTTCGATGAGGTGTTCGCCTCCGTGAAGCTGCCGGTGTCCGTCAAGACCCGGCTGGGGGTGAAGGAGCCGGAGGAATTTGAGCGGCTGCTGGAGATTTACAACCGCTATCCCATCGCCTGTCTCACCATCCACCCCCGGGTGCAGAAGCAGTTCTACAAGGGGACTGTGTACCGGGACTGGTTCGCCTGGGCGGCGGAGCGGAGCCGGAATCCCCTGTGCTACAACGGGGATTTGGTGACGGTGGAGGACTGCGGGGCCTTTGCGGCGGACTTTCCCGCCGTCGACGCGGTGATGATCGGCCGGGGGGCTGTCGCGGACCCGGCCCTGTTTCGGAAGCTCCGGGGCGGTACCCCCGCCACCCGGCGGGAGATCCAGACCTTCACCCGGACGCTGTACCAGTCCTATCAGGAGTTCTACGGCCAGGTGGGCCCGGCGGCCCAGCGGATGAAGGAGGTCTGGTTCTTCCTGATCCACCTGTTCGAGGGAGGCGAGCGCCACCACAAGAGGATGCGCCGCCTTCGGACACCGGCGGAGTACGAGGCGGTGGAGGCCGCCATCTTCCAGGAGCTGCCCCTGCGGGACCACGCGGAGGGCGCGTTTGGATAAATAAGGCGAGACCGGGGGACGGAGTCCTCCGGTCTCGTTTCCGCGTATTCAGAAGGAGATCAGGTTCAGCCCAACCTCGTCGCTGAACGCCCGGTCTGTCCGGCCCGGCAGGCAGGTGACCGTCAGCTCGCAGGTGGCGCTGATGACGGCCTCGTTCAGATGCCCGCCGAAGGCGCGGCCCTGCTGGTCCGCCGCGCACATGTGGACGTGGCAGTAAAAGGCGTCATCCATGGTGTTGATGGTGCCCACCAGGGAGACGATCTCGTACACCCCCTGGAAGCGGTTGGACTGGTAGACCTTGGCGCCGGGGTCGAATACCCCCACGGTGAAGTCCTTTACAGCGCCCAGGCCGGTGATGGATGCCAGCTTGACCCCCTCTGCCTCCGCAAAGACCTTCAGCTGGGTCAGGATCTCCTCGTCCCGGTCGATGCGGACGATGTAGGTGTCTCCGAATTTCCGGTATTCCATAAATGCTTCCTCCTGTTTTGAAATACCAGGCTACCATATCACATTTTTTCCTCCGCCGCAAGGCCCTGAGGCGGGCGCAACGGTTTCTTGCGTGACAATTCCCGCGGATCTGTGGTATGCTGAGACCGGGAGGCGAAACTTATGAACGCGGTGGGAAAGAATCTGAAGCGGCTGCGCCAGCGGGAGAAGATGACCCAGGACGCCCTGGCGGAACAGCTCCACGTGACCCGGCAGGCGGTGTCCTCCTGGGAGACGGGCAAGACCCAGCCGGACGTGGAGACCCTGACTGCCCTGGCGGAGGTGCTGCACACCGACATCCGGGAGCTGATCTACGGCCCGGAGCAGCCCTATGTCAGGTTCCAGCGGCGGTACATCGTCTGCACGGCGGTCTGCGTCCTGGTACTGTTGGCTTGGCTTATCATGGAGTGGACGCTGGAGCCCTATCTGACACGGCTGCGGGAGGAGACATATGAACTCTACCCGGGCTTGTTCTATACCCTTCTGGTTCCGCCCCTGGCCAGTGCCGCGGCGGGCGTCCTGATCCCATCGGCCATCTCCCTGTGGGGGGACATCCGAATCCGCTCCCCAAAGCTGCGGCGCTGTCTGCTGGTGCTGGGTCTGCTGGCGCTGCTTCCGCAGCTGCTGCTTGCCGCATGGTGCTTGAATCTGCTGCCGGATTTTATGGTGCACTGCCGTCCGCTCCAGCTTTGGCTGGTCTCGGTGACTGCGGCCGGCAACGGGATGCTGCAAGAGAGCCACATGTTCCTCTCCGGCTGCCTGTTGTTCCTGGGATTGAATCGATAGACGTTCCCCAAAAGCGCCGCGGAGCCTTCCGCGGCGCTTTTGCCTGTGTCCGACCCTAGGGCGGAGTTGCAAAGCCGGGGCGGCTGGTGTATCATAATACCATCTTGCAGAAAACGGAGGAACCGCTATGCCTATCTATCACAGTGTCACGGAGCTGATCGGCCGCACGCCCCTGCTGGAGCTGTGCCGTTATGAGAAAAACCACGGCCTCCGGGCCACGGTGCTGGCCAAGCTGGAGTGCATGAACCCCGCCGGCAGCGCCAAGGACCGGGTGGCCGCCAACATGATCGCCCGGGCGGAGGCGGAGGGCCGCCTGGCCCCCGGCGGCACGGTCATCGAGCCCACCTCCGGCAACACCGGCATCGGCCTGGCGGCGGTGGCCGCCGCCAAGGGGTATCACGTGATCCTCACCATGCCGGACACCATGAGCGTGGAGCGGCGGGCCCTGATCGCCGCCTACGGCGCGGAGATCGTGCTGACGCCCGGCGCGGAGGGCATGGCCGGCGCCGTGGCCAGGGCGGAGGAGCTGCACCGGAGCATCCCCGGCAGCATCATCGCCGGGCAGTTTGAGAACCCCGCCAACCCGGAGGCCCACGAGCGGACCACCGGCCCGGAGATCTGGGCGGACACCGACGGAAAGGTGGACATCTTCGTGGCCGGCGCCGGCACCGGCGGTACCGTCAGCGGCGTGGGCCGGTATCTGAAGGCCCAAAATCCGAAGATCCAGATCGTGGCCTTTGAGCCCGCCTCCTCACCCCTGCTGACGGAGGGCCATGCCGGCCCCCACGGACTCCAGGGCATCGGCGCCAACTTCGTGCCGGAGAACCTGGACCGCAGCGTCCTGGATGAGATCCTCACCGTCACCGATGAGGACGCCTACGATACCGGCCGGGAGCTGGCCCGGACCGAGGGCATCCTGGTGGGCATCACCTCCGGCGCTGCCGTGTGGGCGGCGGCCCGGCTGGCGGCGCGGCCGGAGAACGCGGGCAAGACCATCGTGGCCCTGCTGCCGGACAGCGGCGAGCGGTATCTCTCCACCCCCATGTTCCAGGAGTGAAGCGAGGAAAAACAGCCCGGGAGACGTCAAAAGACGTCTCCCGGGCTTCTTTTTTTCGTGTTACACGGCCTCCATGGCGTCCCGCAGCTTGTCGGTGACAGCCCCCTCAAAGATTCGGGTGGAGTGGCCGTGAAGCGTCTCCAGCGCCCCTGCGGCCAGGGTGCAGGGGGTGTTGCCCGTCATGGACAGGTCCATGTCCAGGATGAACTTCACCTCCGGGTCCTGGGGCACATTGGGGCCCCGCCGCTTCACCATGCCGGGACCGGCGTGGATCTTGGCCTGGCAGCTGGAGTCCAGCTTCACCGTCAGATCGCAGGCGCAGTTGAGGAAGCGATCCTCCGGCAGCTCCGCGTCCTGCATGGGGGCGGTGTAGGCGGGGGCGAACAACTCCGCCCAGGGGGTGCCCTCCAGCCCCAGCCGGGCCCGGGAGAACACGTTCACATACCGCAGGCCCACCCGCTGGAAGTAGGCGGGCTTGTACAGCCGGATGAAGGCCGCCAGGGGCTTGTCCAGCTGCCGGGCGAACTCCTCCCACCCGGAGTAGTGGAGGGTGGACAGGGCAATAAAATCCTTCGTCAGGTTCAGCTTCCACTGGTTGTCCTCGGAGACGAAGTTGTGGTTGGTCACCGGGGGCTGCTGCTCCACCTTGGGAGCGGGACCGCCCAGGCCGGTGATCCGGGGCGGCGCGGCGTCCTGCCGCCGGGCGTACTGGGGAAATTCGGCGCGGATGGCCTCCTGGAAGTCGGCAGGCTCCACGTTGTTGATGGTGAGGATGGACGGAAACCGCAGCTGGCAGATGACCTCATGGGCCGGGGCGTTGCGGTAGTGGGTCCGGGGATGATCGGAAAACAGCATGTGGCTTGCTCCTTTATCGCTTGATGGCCCTATTTTAGTCCCCCGGCGGCAAATTGTCAATTACAGGTAGAACCGGTGGCAGCCGATGGTCTTGAGATACGTCCGGTTGGCGTTGATCCACACCCCCTGGGACAGGGCCGGGGCATAGAAGTACAGGGCCCTGCCCGCGGTGTTCTCCCCGTCCAGGACCCGCTTGGCCGCCTCCACCGACTGGGCGGTGGGGGGCAGGTACACCGTGCCGTTGGAGATGGGGGTGAACTGCACGTCGTGCTTGCGGTCGAAGATGACAGCGGGGATGGTTCCGGGGAACTCACTGGCCGCCACCCGGTTCAGCACTACGTTGCCCACGGCGATCTGGCCGGTCAGGGACTCGCCCCGGCTCTCGGCGCTGATGATGCGGCTGAGCCAGTAGAGGTCCATGGCGTTGTAGTCCGCGCCGGGGGAGGTCACCGCCGCGCCCCCCAGATAGGGGTCCCAGGCCACCTGGCCGCCCAGGGCGGTCGTCAGGGTCCGCAGGGGGACGTAGGTGCGGCCCCGCTCCACAAAGACCTTGCCGCTGTATGTACGGCCGTTGACCGTCATGGTGTTCCTGGCGGGATCGGCGGTGAGGGACTGGCTGCCGGAGGAGGCGGCCGCCACCTTTCTGCCGCTGTCCCACCAGACACTCCATCCGCCGAAGGCGTTCAGCAGGCCCCGGAGGGGCACATAGGTCACGCCGTTTTCCAGGTAGTTGACGCCCTGACTCAGCACGGTGCTGTCCACCTGGACGGGGACCACCCGGCTGGGCGCCGCCTTCACGGAGAGGCAGGTCAGGGTGAGGGCGGCCAACAGGCCGCAGAGCAGTTTTCGTTTCATGGGAAGAGATCGTCCTTTCTGGTTGGTTGCTGCTAAGCAAGAGCATACAGGAGGCCGGGCCGGGCCGCAACCCTCAAAACCTTCCAAAGCTGGAAACCGGGCGCTTGGATAGAACTGTATTGACAATATCGTGAAACGATATTATAGTGGAATCAAGGAATATCGTGTTTCGATATTGAAGGAGGGAGACCATGGCCAAGGAACCGCTGAAGGTGCTGACGGAGAGCATGTTCTACGTGCTGCTGAGCCTGCTGCGGCAGGAGCGGTGCGGCACGGAGATCGTCCAGTATGTGGACGACGCCACCGCCGGCCGGGTGCCCTTGGGGCCGGGGACGTTGTACACCATTCTGGCCAAATTCCAGGAGGAGGGATTGATCCGGGAGACGGCGGTGGAGGGCCGGAAGCGGACCTACGCCATCACGGACCGGGGCCGGGCGTTGTTCCGGCAGGAGCTGAGCCGCCTGCGGCTATGCGTGGCCGACGGCGAGCGGGAGGAGCGGGCGGCGGAACACCTGCTGCCGGGGAGGAGAGAGGAGGACCCGTCATGAAAAACCACAAGCGATTCCTGGCCCCCATGGACCTGTGGGACGTGGGCACCATCGAGGCCTGGCTGGAGGAGAAGGCCGCCCAGGGCTGGATTCTGGAGAAGTGGGGGTCCTATCCCCGATTCGAGCGGATGGAGCCCCGCCCCTGCCGGGTGCGGCTGGATCCCCAGGGCCAGCGGATCCAGGTGGAGCAGGAGGAGGCGGATGCCCTGTACCGGGACATGGGCTGGCGCCGGGCCTGTCCGGTGTGGGACTACCTGGTCTACTACTGCTTTGACCCGGCGGCCCCGGACCTGTACACGGACCCCGCCACCCAGGCCTGGGCCTGGGAGAAGCTGCTGAAGCGGACCGTGCGGCGAAATGTGCTGGCGCTGCTGCTCCTGGCCGTGTGGACGGCGCTGCAGTTCGACGATCTTTTCAGCGACAATGCGGTGGAGCTGTTCCTCCGGGGGATGTGGACCGTCTGGCTGTTTGTGGTGCTGTACGTGGGAGGAGAGCTCTGGCGGCTGGCCCGGCAGATCATGGGCGTCCGGCGACAGCGCCAGCGACTGGAGGCGGGTGTCCCCCTGGAGCGGGGCGACCCGGCCAGGGCCGTAAGACGGCGGATGCGGGCCGAGGTGCTCAGCTGGACAACGACCGTTCTGCTGTATGTGTTCGTGGTGGGCCTTGTTGCCGGCCAGCGGGAGATGCCCCTGTCCGACGCGCCGGAGCCCCTGCCCTATGTGGCCATGGAGGTGCTGGCCCCGGAGGAGGCCGGGCTGGACATGGACATTGCCCGATATAAGACCTTCAACGGCCTGCTGCTCACCATGCGGAGCGCAGAGGAATTTCAATGGGAGGGACCCTATCTGGAGGCAAAGATGGCTCGGGTCTGTGCCGCGCCTCTGGCGGAGCTGTTATATCAGGAATGGCTGGCAGAGGCCGAAACGCGTCTGCCAAGAGCTGTGGTCACTGTGCGTCAGGATTCCCGATTCGACCAAGTGACCCTGCTGGACAACGGCACAGGAACTGACGATGGCCGCGCACGGCAGCTTCTGGTGGCCCGGCAGGGACAGGCGGTCATTTATCAAGCGGTCCGGCTCCATGGAGACCTATCCGCCCACCTGGACGACTTCGCCGCCGTCCTGGCGGAGTTTCGATAGAAAAAGAGAGGAGGACGCACCATGATCAAGGTGATGCCCGGTTATGTGGAGGACGTGGCCGCCTGGCAGGCGCGACTGGAGGACCTGGCGGCCAAGGGCTGGTTTTACGTCCCCAGCTGGATTCTGTTCCGGTTCGCCTCCTTTGAGCGGGGGGTGCCCAAAGCCGTCCGCTACCGGTTGGAGCCCGCCGGCAAAAAGGAGGCGTGCCCGGACTGGGAGCGCCAGGAAACCTACCGGGCCCTGGGCTGGGAGTACGTGGACACCATCGGAAAGACCATGCACCTGTGGCGGTGCGACAATCCCGAGGCCCCGGAGCTCCACACGGACCCGGAGACGGAGGCCCGGGCCTATGACCGACTCTCCCGGCAGGAGCGGATCGGCAGGTATCTTTGCTGGGGGATTTTGGCAGTCGTTGTGGGGCTCATCGCCTTTACCCTATACTTTTCTGGGGAGACGTACCTGGCACATCTGGTGGGGAGCTGGCTGCCCCTGTGGTATCTGGCGGCGAGTGTGGGCTTTTTTTGGGCAGTTGGCAAGATGGCCCGATGGCAGACCCGCGTCCTGCGGCGGGCCTTACGGACCATGCGGGCCGGCGTGGAGGCCCCCCGCCGGCGGCCCTACCGGCTGGCCTGTTTCCTGACATTGGTGATTGATCTGCTGTGGGTGTTCTATATCGTCGCCGTCTGCTGCCACGGGGTCCACGACGGCCGCCAGACGTTTTATCAGCTGAAGGACATTGACGAGCCAGTGCCCTATGTGGCAGTGTCCCAGAACGGGGAAGCCTGGGCGAGCCCCCAGGAGAACTGGCTTACCAGCGAACAGTGGTGGACCATAGAGGACTATACAGAGGGACGGCGGTACTACCGGTACAGCGAGGCCCGGTACTACCGCCTCCGCTTCCCGTGGCTGGCGGACAATCTGGCAGACAGCATCCTGGCGGAGTACGGGGACCAATACGCCCTCACAGAGACCGAATACCCCGGCCTGGACGAGGTCTGGACCGGGGAGGCGGTGAACGGCGATCAGTATCTGCTGCTCCGGCTGGGGGACCAGGTGTGGAGCGTGGAGGCGGAGACGGACGCGCCGCTGGAGGACCTGCTGCCCCAATACGCCGCCGTGCTGGAGAGATTTCAGTAGAGGAGGAAACCGCCATGATGAAGCTGATGCCATGGAATCTTTATGACGTGTCCGCCCAGCAGGCGTGGCTGGAGGATCAGGCGGCCAAAGGCTGGTTCTACGTGCCCAGCTGGCCGATTCTCTACCTGGTGACCTTTGAACGGGGAACCCCCAAGACGGTCCGTTACCGGCTGGAGCCTGCGGGACAAAAGGAGAAGTGCCCGGACCAGGAGCGCCGGGATACATACCGCCTCCTGGGGTGGGAGTATGTGGACACCTTTGGAAAATCCATGCACCTGTGGCGGTGTGACGATCCCGAGGCCCCGGAGCTCCATACAGACCCGGAGACGGAGGCGCAGGCCTACGACCGGCTATTCCGCCGGCAGCAAAAGGTGACGCAGTTCTGGGCCGCGGTCGTGGCGCTTCTGGCAGTGCTGGTGGTACGGACTCTCCTGACAGAGGGAACGCTTTTCGCCTGGAGCGTGCAGGAGTGGAAGCCGCTGTGGCGGGAGATCGCCTATGGGGGCTTCTTGCTGGCAGTCGCGTTGGCGGCGTTCCAGCAGTGGTGGTCTCTGCGGCGGTATCTGCGGCTCCTCCGGGCAGGCGTGTCCGCGCCCCACAGGCGGCCCTACCGGCTGGTCTGCTGGCTGTCTGTGGCGGTC
>ERZ827423.2661-NODE-2661-length-13616-cov-3.766536_pt1 | contig 13616 bp, 8 predicted proteins | sample MGYA00519775_ERZ827423 | MGnify/ENA primary metagenome ERZ827423 (study PRJEB31778, sample SAMEA3449296) | human gut metagenome | biome: human gut; feature: human-associated habitat; material: faeces | place: United Kingdom | collected 2010/2012 ...
TGGGGACAGCCCTCATCCGGGTATACCTCCCCCACCGGGGTGTACCCCAGCTTTTTGTAAAAGCCGGATGCCTGAACCTGACCGGATAATTCTGCGGCAGTGCCGCCTGTGCAGCGGATATATGCTTCTGCCCGGCGCATCAGCTCCCGTCCCAGACCCGTGCCCCGGTATTGGGGCAGCACAGCCACTCTGCCGATGTGGAAGCACCCTTCCGCCGGATACACCCGGCAGGTGCCGGCGGGCTGCGTTCCGTCCCATGCTACAATGTGGACGGCGGTTTCATCCGTTTTGTCAAATTCTAGCTGAAAGCCCTGCTCCCGGACAAAGACCGCCTCCCGGATCTGCCGGGACAGGTAGGCGTTGCCCACCGCCCGGGCGGAGGTCTCCAGCGCCCGGAGGATCGGCGTGCCGGCGGTGAGCATGGCGGACATGGTGTGGGCAAACTGGCTGGCGGAGGTCATCAGGGCCAGGGGCCCCAGAATGGGCAGGGCCAGCCGGAGCTTGCCCAGCTGGGCGGCGCCGTCTCTGGTGCGGCCGTACAGCCGGATCAGCACCACCAGGGCCGCGATCACCCCCGCCACCAGCCAGCCGTAGCGCCCGAAGAAGTCGGACACGGCAATGACCATCCGGGTGGCCAGGGGGAGCTCCAGATCCAGGGAGGCAAAGGTGGCGGAGAAGGTGGGCACGGCGTAGGCCATGATGATCACGATGACCACCGCCGCCACCACCATCAAAAACGCCGGGTACACCAGGGCGCTCACCGCCTTGGCGCGGGTCCTGTTCATCCGCTCATAGTAGGTGCTCAGGCGGGCAAAGGCCTGGGCCAGGTCGCCGGACTCCTCGCCGGAGCGGAGCGTCTCCAGAAACGCCTGGGGCAGCCGATTCTGCCCCCGCCTGGCAAAGCTGGCGGACAGGCTCCAGCCGCCGGCGATATCTTCGGACACCTCCGTCAGAATCCGCCGCAGCAGCCGGTCGGTCATCTGGGAGGCCACTAGGTCCACTGTCTGCACCAGGGGCAGCCCGGCTTTGAGGATGATGGAGAACTGGCGGCACATCAGGGCAAACACCTTCAGGTTCAGCCGCTGGAAATGGGTAAGGGAGCCTTCCCGTTGAGCGGGAATCTCCTTGAGGGAGAGGACCACCTCGTAGCTCCGGCGGATCTGGGCCACCGCCGCGTCCCGGCTGGCGGCCTCCACCACGCCCTCCCCCTTCTCGCCGCTCTGGCGCAGGGCTTCATAGTGATAGGTCGGCATCTGCATTTCCCCCTTTCCTCACAGCCGCGGCTTCATGCCGCCGGCCAGGGGCCCGGCGTCCGGCAGGCCTTGCAGGGCCCGCTCCATGGTCTCCCGGGAGATGGCGCCCCCCTGAAAGAGATTCTGCACCGCCCGCTCCATGAGGATGTTGCCCACCGCGCCGGTGGTCTGGATGGCGTTGCGGATCTGAGGCGTCTTGCCCTCCCGGATCAGGTTGCGGATGGCACCGTCCACCCGCATCACCTCGCAGGCGGGCACCCGGCCAGGGCCGTCCCGCAGGGGCAGCAGCTGCTGGGACAGCACCGCCCGCAGCGTCATGGACAGCTGCAAGCGGATCTGCTGCTGCCGCTCCCCGGGGAACACGTCCACGATCCGGTCCACCGCGTCCGCGGCGGATTGGGTGTGGACGGTGGCAAACACCAGGTGGCCGGTCTCCGCCGCCGTCAGGGCGGTCTGGATGGTGTCCAGGTCCCGCATCTCCCCCACCAGGATCACGTCCGGGTCCTCCCGCAGGGCGGCGCGCAGCCCGGAGGAAAAGCTCCGGGTGTCCCGGCCCACCTCCCGCTGGTTGATGGTGCACAGTCCCGCGGGATAGAGGTACTCCACCGGGTCCTCCAGGGTCAGGATATGGAGGCGGCGGGTCTCGTTGATGCGCTGGAGCAGGGCCGCCAGGGTGGTGGATTTGCCGGACCCGGTCTCGCCGGTGATCAGGATCAGCCCCCGGCTGTAGTCCAGGAAGTCCCCCACCGCCGGCGGGAGCCCCAGCTCCTCCAGGTCCGGGATGCGGTCGCTGAGCAGGCGGACGGCGGCGGAGTAGGTCCCCTGCTGCCGGAACAGGTTCAGCCGGCAGCGCACCCCCTGGAGGGTGGCGGACCGGTCCAGCTCCCCATCCTCCTCCAGCCGGGGGAAGTCCTCCCCGGCCAGGGTCCGGGCCGCGTCCAGGCAGTCCTCGGCGGTGAGGGGGCGTTCCTCCAGGTCCCGCAGGGCCCCGTCCACCCGGCACCGGGGCGGCAGGCCCCGCACCAGGTGGAGGTCGCTGGCCCCGGCCTGCCGGGCCATGGTAATCTCGTCAAAAATGTTCATCCGTCTTGCCTTCCTATCGTGTGCAGTACTTCCTCCACCGTGGTGATGCCGTCCTCCACCAGCTGGATGCAGTCCTCCCGGATGGGCCGGAAGGTGGAGGCCCGCAGAGCCGCCTGCACGTCCGGCAGGGAGCGGTCATGGATGGCCTTGCGGAGGGCGGGGGTGACCGTCAGGATCTCAAAGACGCCGGTGCGTCCCCGGTAGCCGGTCTGGAAGCACTCGGAGCAGCCGCTCCCCCGGTAGAAGGTGTAGTTCCCGTCTGCCGGCAGGCCCAGCAGCTCCAGCTCCTCCCGGGCCGGGGTGTAGGGCTTTTTGCAGTGGGGGCAGATTTTGCGCACCAGCCGCTGGGAGATGATCCCCCGCAGGGCGCTGGAGAGCAGGTAGGGCTCCACGCCGATGTCCAGCAGCCGGTCCAGGGTGGAGAGGGCGTCGGTGGTGTGGACCGTGGAGAGCACCAGGTGGCCGGTGAGGGCCGCCCGCATGGCGATCTCGGCGGTGTCCCCGTCCCGGATCTCGCCCACGGCGATGATATCCGGGTCCTGCCGGAGCACGGAGCGCAGGGCGTTGGCAAAGGTCAGGTCGATGCGGTCGTTGATCTGCACCTGGCAGACCCCGTCCATGTGGTACTCCACCGGGTCCTCCAGGGAGATGAGGTTGACCTCCTCCCCCCGCTTGCGGTCGATCATGGTATACAGGGTGGAGGTCTTTCCGGCGCCGGTGGGACCCACCACCAGCAGCATGCCGTCCGCATTGTGGTCCAGCAGGTCCAGGAACCGCCGCCGGTTCTCTCCCCGGAGGCCGATGCCCTCGATGGAGATGTCCTCGCTGCGCCGCAGCAGGCGGATGACGATCTTCTCGCCATAGATGGTGGGCAGGGTGGACACCCGCAGGTCCAGGGGCTCCTGCCGGACGGTCATCTCGATGCGGCCGTCCTGGGGGAGCTGCTTCTGGGTGATGTCCATCTGCGCCATGATCTTGATGCGGGAGATGACAGACATCTGCAGCTCCCGGGGGACGGTGATGATCTGGCGCAGGGAGCCGTCGATGCGCATGCGGATCCGCATCTCATCGCCCACCGGCTCCAGATGGATGTCGCTGGCGTTCTCCGTGCAGGCCCGCTCAATGATGGAGTTCACCAGGCGGATGGTGGGGGCGGCCTCTTCATCCGTCTCTCCGGTGCCGGCCTTCCACCGGCCGTCCACGGGAGCGGCGGAGGCCCCGTAGCCGCTGCCGGCCAGGTCCCGGCGCATGTCCTCGATGGCCTTCAGGGTGCCCTGGTTGCTGTAGAGATTCTGTACCGCCCGCTCCACCGCCGCCTCCGTGGCGATCATGGGGATCACCTGGCGGTGTGTGGCGGCGCTGACCTCCTCAATGGCGATAAAGTTCAGCGGATCCGCCATGGCCAGATACAGCTCACTGCGGGTGGCCCGCACGGGCACCACCTGGTATTTCTGGGCGATGTTCTTTGGCAGGATCTGAGCCATCTCCGGAGAGAGCTCCATGGCGTTCAAATCCGCATAGTCCAGCCCCAGCTGGGTCATCAGCGCCTCAATGAGCTGCTTTTCCGTAATGATGTGGTTTTCCACCAGAACCGTTCCCAAGCGCTTGCCGCTCTTCTTCTGCTCTTCCAGGGCCTCCTCCAGCTGCTGCTGGGTAATGGTGCCGCTGCCTACCAGCAGGTCGCCAAGTCTTGTGTAAGTCATGTTCCCTCTTCCTCCGTCTCCATATCCGGCTGCTCTGCGTTGAGACAGCGGATGGAAAATGTCGTCTCACTGCCGGTGCCTCTCCGGTCCGAGACCTCCAGCCTCACCCGAAAGATCCCGCCGCTGTATGTGATGGTGCATGTATCGATCCGGCAGTCTCCGTTGCCGTAGGCCCCGGAGGGCAGCATCAGCCGGTTGCCGGCCTCCAGCTGGCCGTCTGCGTCCAGCGACAGCGTCGTGTTGCGTCCATAGTTGACGCTGGTGTAGCGGGTCAGCGCGCCGCTGTCGTCCACCGCCACGTCCCGGGCATAGCGCAGCTCATTGGACAGCAGGTCCGACAGGGTGGACAGCAGCAGCTGGTTCTCCGCTTCCCCGGTCAGGGTGCGGGAACTGCGCTGGGCCATCAGCAGGCCTGTGTGGAGCATCAGCCCCAGCAGGATCAGCACCACGGACGCCGCCAGCATCTCCACCAGGGTCATTCCCCGGCGGCTGCGGAGCTTCTTCCTCATGGGGCCGCCTCCTCCCCGGCAGGAGACGATGCCCGGCCATAGGCATACAGGTCGTCCCCGCCGTAGAGGCGGGCGCCAATGTGTGCGTCCGTTTTTCCTTCCTCCCGGATGGTCACCTGAAAGGCTGCATCATCGGGGGGTGTCTGGGCCTCGGCGGCGGTGAGCTGCTCATAGAAGTCCTCGTCCGAAACCTGGGCCTGACGGTTGATCTGGCCGGACACGGTCACGGCCCCCACCAGAAGGGCCACGGACAGGGCGGCCACCAGGATAGCGGCCAGGGTCTCGATCAGCGTCTCGCCCCTGGTGCTGTTCAGCTTTTTTCGCAGGTTATCCACCGCTTGCCGCCTCCTCTTCCTCCGCCGCCCCCGGGATGATCCAGCCCACCCGCCAGGTCATGGGGGAGGTCTCGGCAGTCGTGTCTGACGAAAATGTCTCCGGCAGAGTAGGCTTCGTCTCATTTGGCGTCAGCTCCGCCCGGACCACATAATCGGGCTTTCCATCCCCCTGGTCCAGCGCGGCGGTCAGCTCGATGGCGTAGGAGTCCTCTACTACCCGGAGTTCCACCGTCACCGGACGGGTATCCAGGTCAGTGTTGGAATCCTCCGGTTGGATGGTAAACGTGTGCTCCACCGGTGGAGTCAGGCCAGAGCGTGTAGATGTGTTAATTCCTGCTCCGACGGAGACAAACTCCTGGGAAAAGATGTAGTCGAAGTCATCCAGCAGGTTTCCTTCCAGGGCCGCGTCTCTGCCGTCCGTGTACTGGTAGAGACCCTCCAGCTGCTCCAGATGGCGCTCTACACCGATCTGGATGCGTTTTCCCTCTTCGTCGGGCCCATACACTGGCACTTCCCAATAGTGATACCGCCCCCGGTACTCCGCGGCGTTCAGCTCGTCGCACAGCAGCCGCACCGCCGAGGAGATGGTGAGATAGGTCTGGTGCTCCTCCCGGCTGCTGCGGCTGCGGCCGGCATTGGAGGAGGCCGCCATCAGCACCGATGAGGCCACCAGGCCGCACACCAGGAAAAACAGCAGCGCCAGGAGAAAGGAGGCGCCCCGCCGGCTGTTCAGTTTTTTCTTGCAGCGGTTCAGCATGGTGTCTCCTTTCTCCCGGAGCGCCGGGTCAGTTGGTGGTGATGTGGATGGGCAGGTTCTGCCACAGGGTGTGGGTGCAGCCGCCGTAGGTGAAGCGCAGCTGGATGCGGAGATAGGCCATCATCTCAGTCACGCCGTCCGGCGGGGAGACCTCGATCTCCAGCTGTCCGTCAGCTTCATCCGCCCACTGGGCGAAGATCTGCTCCCGGAAGCCCTCCACGTCCTCAAACCCGGTGATGGTCACATCCGTGACCGTCACCTGCTGGCCTCCCACCTGAATGGAGCGGATTCGTGCTCCATCGTAAAAGATGGTCTGCTGGCTCTGGCTGCCGGCAAACGCCGCCTCTACCGGGGTCAGGGCAAAGCCGGGGTGTACATCCAGGCTCAGGACACTGGAAGCCGTGTAGGTCTGGCCCAGGTAAGTGAAGGTGTAGGTCACCGTCATCTGGGCCGGGCCGTCCTCCGACAGGGTGGATGCGGTGAGGACGATGGAACCGTCCTCCTCCGCCACGGAGGCGGAGGCAAAGCGTCCCATGTCGTAGGAGGCCGAGAATTCGGAGACGGCAATGCCGTCCGTCAAGGTCTCCGGCAAAGCCTTCCCCTCGGCATTCGTCCAATGGAGGGCCGCCTGAGCGGACTCCTCCTGGACAAACATCTCCAGGACACCGCTGTCCGCCGACAGCCGCAGGTCCGCCGTCACGTTCACGTCGATGGTCAGGGTGTAGGTCTGGCCGCTCTCCGTATAGGTGATGGTCACCTGGGTGCTGCCCGCTGCTTGAGCTTTAATGGTGAGGGTGTTGGTGCCCCCCCGGGCCTGGGTATGTGCCAGGCTGGCCGTCGCCACCGCCGGGTCAGCACTCGCTGCAGACCAGCTGCCGCTGCCGCTCAGGTTGGACAGGGTCAGTTCCTCCGTGCGGACGGCGCCCGCTCCTGCCTGGTAGTCCGCGAACAGGTCCATCTGGACCGGCAGGGCGCCGTTTTCCCGCAGGATGCCCTGGACCGCCCAGTCGCCGTAATGGACGTGGGCCAAGCCGCCCTCCACCAGGTCGCTGCTCTGGGTCAGGATGGTGGGGAACGGATAGTTGGTGCCCAGCAGGCTGCGGTCCGTGCCGAAGCTGTACCGGCCGTCGATGGGGTCGCCGGTGGATGTGGTGGTGGTGACGGGGGCGAAGCGGGCGGCAAGCAGGGCCTCATAGGCGCTGCCGCCGGCGGAGAGCTCGGCGAAGCTGGCCTCCGATACGCCGGGGGCCCCAATGTCCCGGTAGTTCCTCTGTTCGTCAATCAGGCAGCTGGATAGACAGTAGCAATTTTCGTACACAAACCGGTACATGTCATTTCCAGTTTTCCCGGCCAGTTGGATTTCGCCCCGGCCACCGATGGCATACAGATGGGAGCCCTTGGAGTCACCACTATTCTTAGTTGTAGGCAAATCCTTCTGCAACGGCAAAGTCACATAACTGTAACAGTTTGTGATCGTCGCATTGTCACTGTCAGCCGCTCCGACTGTGCTGCCATTGACGTTCAACTGCTTCATGAAATACCCGCCGGCAATGCCGCCGGTATAAACGCTGACATTACAATTCTTCGACTTCTCCTCAACCTGGATACTGCCGCCAGCGTAGCATTTGGAGATACTTTTCTGGCAAGAACCCACCAGACCACCTATTCGGATATTCCGGACACCAGATGTAATATTGTGTGTAAAATTCAGGTGGATATCGGTAACGGCAGTACAGTTTTCCAGGGCCATATTGCAAATACCAACTAAGCCGCCCACACCGCCGCCGCCATGGGCAACATATCGATTATTGTCCCAAATCTCATAGCCTGCCACGGCACAGTTGGAAATGGTCTGGGTACTGCCGCTGGTGTTGGCCGCCAGGCCCACCAGGCCGCCCATAGCGTACCAGTTATGACTGCTGTTGGTGGCCTTTATCTCACCATCCCCATTAGGGGCGTACAGAATGATGTTCCGCAGGTCTGCGTTGATGGTCAGGCCAAACAGCCCGGTGGTGTTAATGCTCTCTGTGGAAATGTTCAGGTTTTGGATCGTATAGTCGTTTCCGTTGTAGCTGCCGCCGAACCAGCCGTAAATTTGAGCAGTACCACCATTTACTTCTGGGTTTCCATCTGTAAAAGCGGCTATGGGTGTATAGTCCATCACCTCGCTGCCGTCCAAATCGTGGGTCTGAAGCCAGCAATACACTCGATCCACCCTCGCACCAGCGGCCTGCCCATTAGAGGTACGCACATAAGAGAGGAACATAAACTCGTCCTCATTGCGCGAATTCTGCGGGTGGTTGACCAATGCCGTAGTGGTATTCTGCTCCTCATGATTCCAGTTGATGAATTGCAGCTGGTGGATACTCCGCACACCGTAGGGGTTGTCCTTCGTGCCGGGCCGGGCGGTGGGGACGTCCGCCCCTGCCGCCCAGTCGTTACCCGTCTCCACCGACATGGAATCGGCGAAGAAGGGATTCAGCCAGACGATAAGAGACTTTTCGCCGCTGGACACCGTCCAAGTGCCGCTGGGCGGCTGCTGTGTGCTGTTGGTGCTGGCAGTTATTTCAGAGAGATAGAGCCCCTGGTCCTCCTCTGTTGTGCCCCAGGTGTTGAAGCAATGGAAGGCATAGCGGCCCTCCATCAAGTCGGACAGGGCCGTATTGGCATCCTGGTTTTCACCGTTTCCTCCTAAAATGTCGCTGCTGGAGCGGGAGACCTCTTGATCTTCCAACCCATAATATCCATAGCCGTACTCCTCCACCACGCCGCCGTCGCCGTGGGCGGTGGACAGGGTGCTGACTTTCTCGGTTCGATTTGCGTCGCTGAAGGCCGCGATGGCGCTGATGGCGTAGGTATCCGCGCCGTCGATCTCCATGCGCTCCCAGTAGAAGACGCCGAAATCCCCCAGGCCCATGGGCTCCGGCCACTGGCCGTAGTGCACGAGCCGGCCCTCCCCGTCCGTCACTGCGGCGGGATAGGGGTAGCCGTTCTCGTCCGCCACAAAGCCCATGCCCAGGGATGCGGCGGCCTCCCCGTTTTTGTCCGTCAGCTGGCTCCAGGCCGTGCCCTGGGCCCCGCCGCCGTCCTCATACCGGGCCACAAAGTGCAGATCCCGATAGGTGAAGTTGCCGCCGTCCAGATAGAAGCAGTTTGCGCTCTCACCGCCGGCAAAGCCGTACCGGGCCGCGCCGCCCTCCGCCTCCAGGGCCGCGGCAGCGTAGCTGCGGGAAAGGGTGCCCTGGCTGCTGGCGGCAAAACCGGCCGCCGCCACATCGCCGTACCGGGCCCGGGAGACGCTGACCCGGCCCACCGCGTAGCTCTGCTCGATGCGTCCGCCGCTCTGGTTGCCGCCCACAAAACCGCCGGCATAGGCGTTGGACATGGTGCACAGGGCGTAGAGCCGGGCCGCCTCGGCTGCACTGGCGCGGATGGACCCGCGATTCTCTCCGGCAAGCCCTCCCAGATAGACTGTCGAGTAGTTGTAGCAGTTGACGGTGATCTCTACCCCGGACACGGCGCAGTTGGAGACCGTGCCGCTGTTGCTCCCCAGCAGGGCGCCCACGTAGACGGTGGTGTCGCTGCCGGACCGGGTCAGGGTGAGGGGCGCATCCTCCATGCGGTAAACCACATCCCGGATGACGCCGGAGCTGTACCCGAAGAGGCCCACATAGTCCGATTCGCCGCTGTCAGCAGGCACGACGCCGGTGATGGCGAGCCCGCCGCCGTCGTAAGTGCAGCGGAAGGGCGCGTCCCCGTCCACGCCGATGGGGGATTGGGAAACCAGTTTTCCGGTAAAAATGTCATCGTCATACCCGATGTAGGCAGTATAGTCCAGCGCCAGCTCCTGCTGGAAGCGATACTGGTGTTCGCTGGCGAAATAGGTCTCGAACCGGCTGAGCATGTACAGGTGCCGGGGGGTGCGCACACTCACCGGGAGATGGTCGGCCTGCTGGCTCAGATCCAGGTCCTCCTCGTAGGAGAGGGGGACGTTGGCAAAATGGGGGTTATAGTAATAGGTCCGGCTCTCCCCCACCGTCTCAGCAACGGTGATGGTCTGATAGAAGTCCTCGGAGGCGTATCCCGTGTTGACGATCTCCGCCGGCAGGGGCAGCAGGTAGTAGGTCTCCTCCCGGTCGGTCAGGGGATTCGTGCCGGTGATGGTATACATATTCCCGTCGTCATATGAGTAGTGAATCCTTTTCGTGGTCTCGCCGCCGGTTTCCGTGGGATACGTCACGTCCAGCGTAACACCCAGAGACGCGCTGAAATCCGTGTCGTTGTAGGCCACGGCGTAGCCGTCCAGAATCACCGTCCGGTCGTTCTGCAGGTGGTTCACACCGCCGCCGCTGAAGCCATAAGACCCGTCTGCGTATTTCTCGTAGTACACCAGATCCCCGTTCTGGAACTGGGCGCCCCAGTCGCCGTAGTGGGTCAGCCCCGGCAGGCCGGGGTAGATGTACCGGGTCAGGGTCAGCGTGGTCTGCAGGTTATAGGGGTGGGAGTCCGCCGCGCTCTTCCGGGTGAAGGCGCCCCCAAAGAAGTTGTCCCACAGCGCCGTATTGGTCAGCTGGGCGTAGGTCAGGGCTCTGCCGTCAATTTTAGGATCGTCCGCAAACCGGTCAGAGTCCAGATAGTAGGTTTGGTCGTAGACGCTGCCCGCAGCCGCGCACAGCGGGTGGTTGTCGCTCCCCTTGGAGAACAGCATGGCACTGTAGGAGCATCTGACGGTGGCGTTTCCGCCGCCCAGGCACAGGCCGGCAGCGGTATCCCCATCCTCCGACGCGATAAATCCGGCGGCATAACTGTTGGAGATCGTTGCCGTCTCATTCAGGTTTCCGAACAGGCCCGCGGCGGCGTCTCCGGTCAGATAGCAGTCCGCGTAAGAGCTGGAGACGGTGACATTCTCCGCCCGGCCTGCCAGGCCGCCGGCAGTTTTGCCGCTGACCAGGGTGGCGGCAGCGGAGTCAGACACCTGCGCATCCGACAGCTTCCCCGCCAGGCCGCCGGCAAAGCCGGTATCGGAATCGGAGATAATCTGGTAGCGCAGGCTGCTGGCGCTGTCCCCCAGCACCTCCCGGAGGGACTCCAGAGGCAGGCGGTCTCGTCGGCGTTGTTCTCCCAGTACACGAGGCAGTCCGAGATATTTACATGGGAGGCCGTGCCGGCCAGGGCACCGGAGGCCTCCGCATTCTCCTGGCGGACAGAGGTGTTCACCAGACGGATGCCCGTCAGGGTATTTCGAACCCCCTCGGTCCCCTCGAAAGCGCCGAACAAGCCCGCATTCTCATGGTCCGTCCCGATCTCCAGGTCCCGGATGGCATACAGGCCGCCGTCATAGGACCGGAGCTGGTTGTTGTCGATGGGCCGGAACACATAGCCCTCCACAGCGGGAATGTCAGCGGTCTGCTCCGCCGCGGTCTTCCCTGCCGCGCCGGAGAATTCGGCGTCCAGGTTCTGCAGGTGCCGCAGGCAGGCGATGTATGCGGTCTCTTTCCCGCTGCCTCTGGCAAAGAGGCTGTTGTCCGAGGCCGTCTTGCGGGCGCCGTTGACCACCAGAGAGCCGCCTTCATAGGACACCTCGGCGGTGAGTTCAAAGTCGCCGCCAAAGGTCATATCGTCCGTGTTCGCATTGTCAGCGTTTTCAAAGAGATCCCGGAACTGCGCGCCGTCCTCCAGGGAGTCCAGCGTCCAGGCATAAGTGTAGGACCGATAGACGATCCCCTCGTCCTCCACGGCGCCGCCGTTTTCGGCCTGCTCGGGTTCCAGCGTGACGGGAGTGTCTTGATAGGTCAGGGTCACATTCAGGTGCACGTTTTTCTCTTCACCTGTCAGGGCCATCGTATTGGGCACCCAGTAGGTGACCTCCGCCCACAGGGTGTTCTCATTGTAGATGTTGATGACCGGGGTGCGCAGGGAGATGGAGGTGCCGCTCTCAGCGGATTGGCCGCCGAAGTACCCGATCATGGGATCCTGGTTCATCCGCTCAGTCCTGGGAGCCGCCCGCCACTGCTGATAGAAGTCCTCAAAATCGCCGCCTACCGGCAGGGTCTCCCGGGAGAAGAACACATCCACCACGCTGGCACTCTCCGGCTCGTAGACGATGTAGAAGTCCCCCTCCCACAGGGAGGGTTCGATGGTCTCCCGGGGCAACAGGTCCTCCATGGCGGCGTCCTGACTGTGGCGATAATAGACGGTGATCTGAGTGGTCCCCTCCTCGCTGGCCTCTGCCCCCGGAATGACGTCCACGTGCTCGATCCGATTCCCCGCCTGGACCACCAGCCCTTCCAGACGCTGGCTGCCCTGCAGCAGGATGGCGCGATTTTGGGCCGCCAGATAGATCTCCCGGGCGGCGTTGTCCAGCTCCGTAATCCGGGTCTGCCGGAGATACCTGACGACCCCCACCGCAGACACCGCCAGCAAAATCACCAGAACTGCTACGACGGCCAGCATTTCCACCAGCGTGAACCCATGTCGATTTTTCCACATCGCTCTTCCCATACCAAACACCTTAACGCAAAACAATCCCCATTTGATGTTCGGAGCCATCAAACAGGCGATCTTATCCTCATGCTCCGCCGGATTCCGCGGACCGCGTCCCGGCCGGATGTTCCAACCCCATTCCGTTCACAGGCGCCCCAGATGCCGCAATTTTATGGGTTCCACCCAATATTTTCGGCATACGGCTCACCACGCTGGGCAAAATGCGCAATTTCCCCCAGTTCATCTTAATGTGCATAAATAGAATTCTGTATATAAAGTAAAAAACAGTGTCCATGCCACAAGGCACTTTGGCAGTGCCAAAGTGCCTGTATCACGATACAGCCACAGAACACGGAAGTGGCGGAAATCCTATTTTTTGTAATATTATACTCCCAGAACTCCCAGATGCCGCCAAAGCACAATAGCATTTGCAACTTTAATGGTTCGCCGATTTTGCCAACGGTTTTTCCCGGAAGGTTGATACGGCAGATCTCGTTCGCCTCCGAAATGGTCAAAATTTTTGCTATGCAGCACTTCCGCGGACATGTGCCGGAACCGTTTCCCCATTTTGTCGGGTCTCACGGCGCAGCGCAGCGGGAACCCTGCCGCAAAATTAAACGGCGTGGGACAATATGTCCCACGCCGTTCTTCCGATTCCCTTGAAAGGGAGTATTGATTTTCACAGGATTCTCCGCTTCTTTGTCCCCGCACACGGGCCCCTTTCATCCATCTCTCAGGCTCTGGCTGCCGGTGGTCCGGCCAAGCGCCCGCATATTGAAAAGGTGGAAATTCTCATGGTCCTGTGGTAAATTTGAGATACACAAATACGTTCGGGATATGAGGTGGTGTCAAGATGAAGCTGGAACAAGCCACGATGGATCGTTTTGCGGAAATCCTGTCCTTTTACGACTTGATGTGCCGTGTCCTGGCGGAAAAGGATTTCCTGCCCAACGGGGATCAGGGGGGCTTTCCCTCGCCCGATATGGTAAAAGGTGCGATTGCCAGCGGAACGCAGTTTATTGGGATAGAAGGCGGAAAGATCGTGGCCGCCTATATCATGAACCATGATTGTGACGACGCCTACCACACGGTCCAGTGGCAGATCGATGCGGCGCCTGACGAAGTTATGATTCTCCACGCCCTGCGGGTTCTGCCGGACTATGGGGGCCGCGGGTTTTCAAAGCAGCTTGTGGAACACGCGATCCGGACCGCCAAAAGCTGGAGCCAGAAGGCGATCCGCCTGGACTGCATTGTGGGAAACGACATTCCGGTAAAGGTGTATCAGTCTTTTGGCTTTCAATATGTGGATACTGTGGAAATTACCTATGCGGATATTGGCGCTCCCATGCAATTCAGGCTCTACGAGCTTGTTTTGTAAGAAAGGTGGCTGTACTTTCCCTCCAGAGTTTCCAAGGCCTTGACAGGGCCGCCGGCTCCGCAAAATCTCCATCCGGCAGTCCAACGACGTGCAAATCAAACAGTGGATCGCCGGC
>ERZ827423.2662-NODE-2662-length-13615-cov-2.959808_pt1 | contig 13615 bp, 17 predicted proteins | sample MGYA00519775_ERZ827423 | MGnify/ENA primary metagenome ERZ827423 (study PRJEB31778, sample SAMEA3449296) | human gut metagenome | biome: human gut; feature: human-associated habitat; material: faeces | place: United Kingdom | collected 2010/2012 ...
AAACTATCATAGTAATCTTCCACTATCTTAGCATTTACCTCATAGAATGTATCTTTACCATTTAAAGATTGAGTCTTTCTAATATACTTCAATGCAAAGTTAGGTTCTACACCAGTACTTACTTGCAGCATTGTTGCAATACTACCTGTAGGAGCACAAGTTAATAACTGACTATTATGAAGTCCATAAGTCTTAATGTCCTTAAGGATATTTTCAGGAAGATTTAGAGCTTGAATAAAGGAAGAATTAACTAATAATTCCTTATTGCATTTAGGAAAGCAGCCATTAACTTTAGCTAATTCAAGAGAAGACATAACTGCTATAATAGCAATATCTTCATATATACTCTTAGTCAATGCTATTGTATCCTTTGAGCCATAAGTTCTACCCATCTTAATAAGCATATCAGCTAATCCCATTGTACCTAACCCAATAGCCCTCCAATCTCTTGCAGTCTTCCTTTGTATCTCTAAAGGATGAGTATAAATATTCTCATTCAATGCTTGATTAAGACCTAATACTGCTATACTTACAGTTTCTTCAAGACTTTCATAGTCTATATAAGCTTTATCAGTAAATGGATTAACTACAAATTCACTAAGATTAATACTACCTAATAAGCAAGCTCCTCCTCCTTGTAAAGGAATTTCCCCACATGGATTAGTACCAACTAATTGATAATCAGGATTATTGTTATTCATATTGTAAGATTTTATTCTATCCCAATATAGAATCCCAGGTTCTGCCCATTCCCAATTTCTTTTAGCTAGTAACTTAAGAAGTTCTTTTGCTTTAAAAGTCTTAGTTATTTTACCTGTTTCAGGACTATCAAACTCTGTTACCCAATCCTTATCTTCAAGTACAGCTTGCATAAAGTCATCAGTAACCATAACACTGATATTTGCTTTCTCACAAACTCCTTGCTTAGACTTAAGATTAATAAACTCTTCAATATCAGGATGGTGACAATCTAAACTTATCATTAAAGCACCTCGCCTGTTATTTTGCCCAATTAACCCTGTCACAAAAGAATATAATTCCATGAAACTTGTAGGACCTGTGGTACTTTTAGCTGCATTATGTACTATAGAATCTTTAGGTCTTAATTTACTAACATTGACCCCGCAGCCTCCTCCTGTACTATAAGTTCTTGCCATCATTCTAGCAGTTTCAAATATAGATTCTAGATTGTCTTCAGGCATAGGAAGCACATAACAGTTATGGGTTTTTATACCTCCTTCAAGAGTGAAGCTCTGAGTCTCTGGAACTACTGCACAATACACTTGGTGAATACCATTTACAGTTTCCAGGTTGTCTACTTTCCAGTCCATATCCTTCTTAAATGGACAGTGAATGAACCTGTCCCTATGCTCCCTTCTTATAAAAAAATTCTCATTAAGATACTTCTTATTAAGATTCAAGATAAATACAGTCCCTTCTTTTCCATTTAAGTTACTTACTCTTGTTTGCTGCCTTATTTCCTCACAGGGTATCCCGAGAGTACACAATACATCCTGTACATACTCTAAATCCTGTTTCTTAGTAGAACAAATAACACAGCTACCTCTTAAGTCCACAGAACCATCAGCGGCAAAATAACCAGCTAACCACCCATATAGATATGCCCTACCTTCTTTGAGACTTGGGTACTTCAAAAAGAATCTTGGCATACCACAAATAGTAATAACATCACTTGAGTGGCCTATAGTGTCTGGAGTAAAATAAGGCAGAAGTTCCTCTTTACCCTTGCATATATTCACTCTTAGGTTCTTTTTGTCTACATGATCTCCATCTCCCATAAAGAACCCGTGTGCTACACCTATTGGATTAGGTTTATATGTTCTATAACACTTTAAGACTTCTGTTGGGATAATATCACCAGCACACAGCTCATCAGTAGATTTAAGGATAGTTCCTCCTTTTTTATTCCTAACAAACCAGTGATGGTTTCCAGTAACTTTAAACTGCCTTATGGTTCTACCTCTTCTAAGGGTCAGTAGTTTCACCTCAGACTCCCCAAAATATTTAATTTCGGCTTCCCTCCAAGCCCCATTTGAGAGTACCCTTACTGGTTCAGAATCATTATAACAACTTACAAGACTTCTAAGTCCCTTATCAGTCATTATACTTGTGTCTCCAGTAAAGCAATTGCTTAAGGTCTGTTTATTTGAAAGAACTCCTCTACCAGCCAATATTCTTCCACCAAAGAGGAATTTCTTAGCCCTGATAAGTTCTTTTACTTCCTCAGTACCTCCACTTACTCTGTCAAGCCACTCTTCAAAACTCTCACCATTTATTTGGTACTTTTTATGCCAAATATCAAGTGAGAGTTGATTATCACCTAACCATTCTTTTTCAGTCATAATTATTCCAATGTTTTTATAACTTCCTCAGGATACCAAGATTTATGACCATCAGGATAGGTTACTATATAACCTTTATCATTACCCTCGTGGCCCTTAGTATTATACCCATAATACTGTGCAGCACCTGCAAGCATAGGCTCCATCCTGATTGTACTATTCATATTAGTAATTGGTCATTTCTATCCATTTAACAATGTCATTGTCCCCTTCTGGTTTTATTCCTGAGGGATAAACAGGATTGTGAGCAAGAATATAATTAAGTTCCTGTCCTATTGTTTCGGGGTCTCTCATAGTTATATTCTCAAGTCTTCCATATCTAAGTTCATCTAAGGATTGGGTATTCCTGAATATCCATATAAGAGGATGTAAATCCCTACTTACTACTACAAACCTATAATCATCAAGTTTAAAGTCCTTGAAATACTCATCTTTATCAAGATTATCCCTTATTATTCTCCAATAAAGCCTTGCCTGTATGTCATATCTCCAATCCATAAAGGATTTATAGAACTCATACTCATGCTTATATGAAGTCTTAAGGTCTATAGGGTAAATAATCTTATCTTTATAATTTACTATCAATAAATCTGCCATACATCTGTAATCCACTTCATTCAATGTAGCCTTAAACTTAAGCTGATAATATCTTTTAATATTACTGTCAAAGGGATTATCAGGCTTAAAATAGAATGATATAGACACATGAGTCTTAAGGGCATCAATCATTTTCAAAGCTGTTTCATAAGTCTCATTTGACACTATTGTCTTATCCTTGGATAAGTATAGCAGACCATAATACTCAACTCCTTTCTCCTTAATAACCTTAGCCCTTGTCTCTGGCCTCCAATTAGGCTGGTAGTTATAGGTTAAGGCTATACTGACAATATAGTTGTCAGGAATAGAATAAAGGGAATTATACTGTGTGCCATATAGCCTGAAAGCATCCTTTACTACAGTAATAATACTATCAGGTATAGCAGGGAACTCAGCTACCATAAACCTCTTGTCAAATTCTTCTTTCCCATCAGTAAGAATACAATCTACTATAGACCCCAATAAAAGAGAAGGACTTTCAACTTTATCAAATAGTTGGTCTACTTTACTGAATCCCTCTCTCTCATATCTGGCTAGTGTACTATAACTTAATGCAGGGTCTGCCCTGTATTCTTCTTCTGATATATTCCATGCAATATCTTTCAATTCCTTAATCATAAGCTCCTTCATTTATAAAGTCTGCCTCCACTCCCTCATACTCCTCAATATGTGCAAGGGTAAGCTTATAGTCTATTTCAGACTCAAGTTCTTGTAGAACTCCAAGCCTTCTCTTAACAGCCTTTATGGTTCTCTTTACATTATCCTTAAACTCAAGTAAGTTATCACTGTACTCAAGCTGTGGGATTTTCTCAGCTTCCTTGGTCAGCTTGATTATATTCTCCTTGTTCATAGTTCTTAAATATTTCTATTGCTTGTAATAGTTGTCTCTTGTTGTAAATCTCAAAGTAGATTGACCTTTGGCCTTTAGTCACAAAGAGATTATCAAGATATCTCCTAAACATCTTTTTCTTGATATATGCTACGTCATTTTCTATTCCCTTAACTTCTATCCATACATCAAGATTGTTATACTTAACATAAATATCAGGAGTGTATCTTATAGGCTGTATTTTATTAGACTTTAATGTAAGCATTTTTGGGCTATCTGGGTCCCTCTTATCCTTTTGAATGTCAGTCTCCTTATCATAAAAAGGAGTAAGGGACTCAAAGCCTTCCCATACCACAAAGGTCTTAGGCTCATATTGAGGTTTAAATCCCAGCTCCACAAGAGTTCTATAAGCCATCTTTTCAAGCTGGGATTTAAAGGTAATGTTACCTAAGGAAGCCTTAGTTGCATTCCTAATCTTCTTGTTCATCCTTAAGAAGTGGTTTAATTGCATCCAAGGCCCATTCAGCCTCTCCAACAGTCCTGAATAATGGAGTTACCCTGTATAGGTCTGAATTACAAGGAACAACATCCTTATACTCATACTCCTCTACAATGTAGACTTCCCCAGCATCCTTTATATGACCTTTATAACGCAGGTCAAACATTATAGCTACTTTCTTCAGGACTAACCTGATGGCTGTGTCCTTATCAATTTCAGCAAGATTAAGGATATACTTCCTCATGTTATTAAACCTCCAATGGTTCTGTTCTGCCATAAAGTTTATTACAACATTAAACTTTTCAATGGAAGCCTGGTCCTTAACCTTCTTAGTAACTTCTTCCTTCTCCTTGTGACTGGGTGGTACTATTTCCACTCCAAAAATAATAATCTTTTCCATAGTTAAATTAATTATAATTCATCATACCACTTAATTGTAGTTCCATACTTTCCTTTTAAGAGTTCATTTACCTTATAGAATACATCTGATGGCATATCCTCATGCACTCTTGCATAATAGGCAGGATGTTTTTCTATGATAACATCATTAAACTTACCTATATAAGACTTGAATGTATATGCTATAGACCCAAACAATACATAGATTATTCCAGTGTTTATCTGGGACATATTCTTAAGCATACTTGATATGAAAGGTCTCCATAGCATAGTGTGGGAACCTGCTTTCCAAGCCTCTACAGTGAGTGCTGAGTTAATCATTAATATTCCTTGTTTTGCCCAACTCTCTAAAGTCTGGTCAAAGGTAATACAATTATGTGGAATATGCAAATCAATACAAGAGTCCTTAACAATTTTTAATGAAGGAGATAACTTAGACTCTATAACATTTTTATTATTACCAAACAAAATGCCAGTTGCCCTTGGTTCTCCTTCATAGATGTCATTATAAGGGTCCATACCTATAAATACACACTTGCAGTCCTCATACCTACATAGCTTAAAAGCCTTGAATACATCCTCTTGTTTAGGGCATATCAAATGTTTTTTATATAAAGTATTTGCCCTAGATAACACATTGTTAAATTCCTCCTTGTTAAATACTTTCAACCAATCTCTGAAATATTCCTTTAATGATTCCATGTAACATTGTCAACTTCATCAATATGGTTTAACAAAAGCTGGTCAAGTTCTTCTTTTGAAGGAACATCATTTGGGATAATTGTATTACAGAAGAACTCATTAGTAACATCCTTCACTATAACCTCAGGGATAACACCACCTCTAGGTATAAGGTATGCAGCACCTTCCATGTAAGGGTGTATGGGATGACTAAGAATATATGGAAGAATCTTGTTTGCAATACACTTCTCAACTAGTCCATCAATATAGAATACTGATGGGTGTATATACACTTTACAGTCTTTAAAGCATACTTGCTCTTCTATACTATATTCAGCAACAACCATAAACAATGGTTTTCTGTCTTTATTTAGTATGATACCAGGGCAACCATAATATGTTTCATTCTTATTTGTGTCTACCCTACCAAACATATAAGAATAAGACTGAGAATACAATGCAAAATACTTCACAATAGCATCTCCTGACCTTAAGGTTGTAATGAAATCAGAGGGAGCATCAAAGTAATTGGTAGGCACTATCACTTCTTCAAACCTAGCCATAGCCCTCATGATATAACTAGACCCAAGCAGGAATAATGGAGCCTTTACATTTTGTTTATCACTTGAGTCAATCCTTATAAAGGACTGCCATACATTTCCCCTCTCATACCCCATTAGGTCATTATTACTAAAACCCATACCTCCAGATATAGTGCTTGCCCTGAACATTCTTGTAATATTCAGGGCCATTCTTTCATTACATCTTTGCATTATAGTTCAACTTTAGTAAACATTGTACTTGCATCATAAGAAGTAAAGAAAGGAACTTCCCTTGGGAATGGAGGATTACACAGGTTAGCTACAAAGTTTACAAAGATATTCACCATAGTGGAGGCAATCATATTGGCCATAAATGTAGTCTGCTTATAAGAACATACAGTTTCTTCAGCTTCTGCATCACTGAATAACCATTTATCCTCATACTCTTTCATAGCTCTGTCATCATCACCCTGTATGGCAAATACCTGATACTCCTCTGCTGCCAATCTACCATCTATAAAGAGAAAGTTGCTCTTATCAGCACTTGCTAACACCCCTCTTTTCCACTTGTTATAGAACATCCTTCTTGCTTCCATATTGTCAAAACCACAAATCATTATGGGTCTGGTAGCCTTGCTTTCTCCATAAGGATCTCCATAGCAATCTGCGGAAAACTCGCAGTAATCCATGAGCATATCCCTCATTGCACTTACTTTATACTTCCCTAGATCCTTCCTGCTATATAGCTGGCCAGACATATTGACCCTTTCAACTTTATCAGGGTCATACATTATAAGCCGCATAGGTTTCATTCTACCTAAAAGATAAGCTACATAGCTGCCTATCCCCCCTATTCCAGCCAATACTATTTCCTGTTCCTTTATTTTTTCATACCATATAGCCCCACTGAACCTACTGGTAGATACATCCATTTCAAGTGATGGAGAATTTGGGGTTACAGCAGCTCCCTGTACTACAGCAAATGCCTCAGCACCTTGTACTATGGATTCTCTCCATACTCTGTTTACCCTATAGGTAGCTCTTGCTCTATTATTATTTTCAAAGCAGACAACAGACACACCCTCTGTATTTGGACCTTCCATCCTGATTAAATGTACCTCTCCCTTACTTAATCCTGCAAGGATTCTCATAAGTTCTTCAGGAGAACTCAATGCTTCCCCTGTATTGGAGACATTAGGAGGAAGTTCATCTGGATTAATGATAAGTGGCTCAGTATTAGGAGCTTCTTGTAATAGTGCTGTAGCTGTCTCATTATCTATGAGGTCTTCCAATTCATTTATATCCATGACTAAACTTTTTAAACTATATAATCACTTAGTATATCCAGATAGGAGTCTATATATTCATTCTTCTTTAACTTAGAGAGCTTCTGTGATACCTTATAAGCTATCACAGCTTGTACTTCAGACCTATCCATATATTTTTCAATATCTGGAACTTGTACATCATTAAGCAGGAAGTCTATATAATCAGCAGCCCAAATGTCAAACTTCTTACTGTTAGGAAATCTCTTACCATATACAGTCTCAATATTATTTGACCAAGAATCAATCTTCACACTCTTGGAGTTCTTCATAAAAGGACTTCCAGTGATAAGCTGATACAATATACCATTGACTACATCCTCATCAATGGGGAACTCATAGTCAATATAATCATCTCTGAAAGGAAGTTTCTGTTCCTTAGGTTCAGGTTTCTTATCCTCTACTTCAGCTTCAGGTTTTGCAGTATAGACTGTTTGGGGATTTTCATGATAGTCTTTCCACCAAGGATATCTTTGCCATGATTCAGTTTTATTACTCTTCCAAGAAGAGCTAGTCTTCTTATCCCTGATTTCCTTAATTCTTGCCAACATTTCCTCTTCTGAGGGATCAGTGATATCTTGCTTGTCTATTTCTAAGTCAAACCTTTGGATTAATTTCTCCTCACATTCATATTCATCTGTATCTGACTCTTCCTTTCCATTCCAAGTAGGATATGTTATATCCTCACTTACCTTGGACTTTATTGTTGCCTGTCTTGTAATAGCAGCACTATAGGTACCAGCATTATTGACTATCAAGGACACAAAGTGAGCCATATCATTACCTTCTTGCCTTAAGGTATTTGTATCAGTACCACTGAAGAATGTAGCCATATTGTTATGGCTATGAATTAATCCCTGATAGCATCCACATAACTCAGGGTGGTCCACAAGATAGGATGCTACATCAGGGGACATATAATATTCAGTATATCCTCCAGAGCCTTCATCCATCTGGAATATATCTTGGCATTCTATAACCAAGTCTTTGTTATTGAAACTTCCAGATACTGTGTAAAACAGTATCCCTGACCATTCTACATTGTGTATCTCCCTGCATAACAGTCTTATTTTCTGCTCTACCTTAAGTGGGATAACTATCTTAAATGTAGTATCTTCCTTTACCAGTGGGAGCAGTTCTTTCTTCTTCTCTTCCATAGTTATAATTTAATATTTCAAGAATTAATTTCAATACATTTTGGGCTAAGTCATCTGATAGCCATAACACCTCATTATTAGGCTCACCATTATCTGATTCTGATATTACATGGAACTTTACTTCATTACCCTTAAATGTGAACATAGCAGCACCCTCATATCTATCACACCTTAATCCCGTATTCCCTGTGTATTTATATAGCTTCCCATCCTTGAACACATATTTCTTAAGTATTTTGCAATCAATCAAGTACTCCAAGGAATAATTGGTTGTATGTGCTGCAATCTTTGTATTCCAATACTTTATGAACTCATTGCTCAACTTAAGCATAACATCATAATATGTATGGGCCAATGCAAATCCTGTAGGGCATACATTGAACTTGAGGACTTTTCTTCTTATAATCCACTTAATGAAGCCAATATAATCTTCATTTGTAAGAACACTATTGGTAACATACCGATAGGCTGAATCAAAGTTCATGTGTATACTAAGCATCGGAGCATTTCTTCCTATCTCTTCAAGCCTCCTATATGGGACTCCACTCAATGATTCTACCTTAGTGAACTTTTCAAGTTCAAGGCAGAATAACTGCCACAAGTCACTATCAAATTCCCTACCAAGGCTATGGTAGACCTTATAGGACCACTCCCCATACAGACAGACTTAAATTGACTCAAATTATCCAGGTTCAAACCAGGACAATGTGAATGCATATAATCTGCCCTTAAATGAGCAACTGGATAGGTACTTCTGTTGAGAAAGAATGACCCTTTAGACTCCCCCTTCATTGATATTGGAACCTTTGCATATAAGTCTTGAATATCCACATACCTATCATTTTCATTGGTTACTCTTACAAAAGGGAAATGAACTAATATGAATAGGTCATAATCTGTAAGCTCCCTTAATAAACCAATACACTCAGGCAGGACATAAGTTATAAGTGTAGGATTTTCAGTGAAAAAGACAGTACCTTCCTCTTTCCTTAATGATTCTATAATAGGTTTTGCTTCAACAGGTGCTGTTCTTAGCAGTTCACTTCCATGGCTCCTAACTATAGAAGCTGCATTTGTCACTTCTATATCTTCCTTAAAATCATCGTAAGAAGGAATACCCTGCAAGTCAACTCTTTCTTCTCCATAGAAATCATTAAAAATTTCCTGCACTTTCTGAGGATATTCAATCAGCTTTTCATATGCTTCATGGAGTTTACTTTCTATATCTTCCTGCATATCATAAAATTAAAAAAAAATAGGAGTGGTACAAAGTATCACCCCTATATTCAACTTTTTAACTGATATTATTTAGCCCAGCCACCAAACATATCATCTATGTCATTTTGGCTCATCTCATCTTTTTTACAAGATGCTTTGACACCACAGTTTGAGATGTTGATAAGGCTTTTAACCTTACTGTACTCCTCAGAAGCTATAATATCTGCATCCCAACAAGCCTCAGCCAAGATTTCTACAGCCTTAGCTATGTTCTCAAGCACAGGAGCCTTAGTAAGTTCAACAGGAGCTTGAGACTTTGCCTTGATTGTGTTATTTATAAATGCCTTAAGGTTAGCAGTTCCACACTGGGTAAAATTCCTGCCAAACTTTTTCTTGATTTCATCCTGAAGACCAAGGTCTTTTATTTCTTGGTACAATTCAGCCCTTGTTGTAGCACCTGAAGATACTTTCTTCTCAGGCTGTGTCAACAAGAAAGTAAGTGAGGTTTTTACTTCACCCTTCCAATTCACTGTCTCAGGAAGTGGAGCTGAGTCATCCTTCAACTCTGCCCTCATTTCCCCACAATAGAAAGTCATTCCAGAGTAATCAAGTTGTCTCTGGTCCATCTCCCTCTTGAGTTCACCAAGAGTTTTTGCTTGGGATTCAATAGTTGCCTGAGCCTGTGTCTTGTTGTTGATAATTTTGATAACACGTGTTCCCATTTTCTAAAATGTTTTTAAAAAGTTAATGAATAAATTTATTCCTGATTACAATCTTTTTCCTTAAAATCCCATAGAAATCCTTTATAAGATTTATGACAATCAATACCTAAGGTAAATTATTAGGATTAGGGATAAATGCCTTAGCTACTAGTCTATGTACTGGAGCACTATTTAGAGATAAAACTTTAGGAGTGCTTCTCCTTCTATTATCTATCCAACTCCTCACTCTACCTAGATTACTAACCTCATAATATTCATACTCTATTGGTCTCCATTCTTCCATAATACATCTTTAAGGATTTCATTCATTATTTCTAAATACCTATCTCTTCCATACTTCTTGAATAAATCAGATGGGTCTTTGGATTCATACTTTGCTGGTATCTCCACTCTTTTTAAATTATATTCTAGTGATAGTTCCATACTATCTTTTCTCCCAGGATTATCTGGATTGTTATAATCATTGTCATAGAATAGGATAATATTCTTGTATCTGCTCTTTAGTTCTTCAATAATTTGAGGTTTAGGCTTATACCCCTCTCCTTGCATACATATAGCTGGAATGCCTAAGTTGCATATAATATTTAAGCAATCCTTTACTGAAGAAGATATTATAAGATTATTCCCAAACTTAGGTATTTTTGTCCAAAGACTCCATACTGACCTATCAATATTGCTACTCCATTTATACCTTCCTTTATTGAAAGGCTGATATATCTTAAGAGTGACTTTACCTTCTTTCCTCTCTACATAAGCATAAGCATACTTATCAGCTCCAAATACCCACCTCTTACCATCTTTTATGATAATCTTATGGGAGATAGGATATACATCAGCCCATTTTAACCAAGGTAATGCTATACCATAGGAAAGCCAATAGTCAAGGTCATAATCCCTCCATTCCCTTACTTTGCATTCCATTATGGTGTCTGGGTGCTTATAAGCTCTCTCTATACAGCTTCTTCTAAGTTTAATGATACTGGCATCCACATTGGAGAAACTGGGTAAGTCCTCCCATATCCTGTGTAAAACAGAACTGTAACTCTCCCCCCAGTAGGCCATAAGCAAACCAAATATTCCACCACTTTCACCTGTAGCATAATCCTTGTATCTCACCCTGCCATGTGATACATAGAAACCAAAGGAAGGATGATTATCCTTTCTTAAAGGCGAATTAACTGCGGTGTTAAATTCAATATGCCCAAAATAGTGGAACAATATGTCAAAGTCTGTCACCATTGACAATATGTCCTCTGTACTTATGCTTTGTTCTCCAATGCTGATTGCCATATCATTTTACTTATTTACCCCAATTATCCCAAGGATTTGAAGATGCCTCAGCAGCTTCACTTATTGGGTCCTTGGTGTCACTAAAGTCAGTAGCCTCTACATTATATTCATGCAAAGGCTTGGTGCTAAACTCTGTAGTCAGGAAGCTACCCCTATCCTTATTGCCCTGAATATCTGCATCAATCCTGCTATAATCAGATTCACTATCCCTCAAGAACATTCTGTTATAGAAAGACTGGTACTGCCTTCCATTGTCACCAGTCCTTACACCAAGGACTACCTTGACTGCATAAGGAGCTACAACAGGAATGATATCAGCTATCTCCTTTACATTACCAGCAAGAAGTGCTTTCATGTCAAGTGATATTTCACTGTCACTCATGTCAGCCTTATCATGCCATTCCTTTGTGTCTCTATTATAGTTCATAGGATTAGGGATGTTAAGCCAAGCTATCATGAACTTGATAAGTTCTTCCTCACCTACATATGCTGGCCTATAGTCTTGGCTTATATTAGCCTTCTTACCATTGCCATATACAGGAATAGCTTTAGCAGCCAAGTCTTCATCAGTAACCCAAGCAGTTCTTCCATATTTGTCAACCACTTGTGTCTTGCCACTATTTAAACCTTTCCTTACAGTGTTCTGTAACATGAAGCTGAAAGATGTAAGGAGTGAAATTCCATTGTTCACCTTTGCATTACTGTCAGCTTTAACCCAGAATACAATCCTTGTATAATCTGCACCATCCTGTGTCTTTCCCTTATAGGAAGGTTCCTCTTTAATTTCTCTTCCTGTCAACTTGCTGAATGTAGCCTTATCAGGATTAACAGCAAGTACATTGAAAGCTCCTACTCCCTTATAGAGTTTAAATGAGCCTTCCTCTGCTTTCTTTCCAATCTTAATTGCCATGTTTCAAAATATGTTTATTAGTTTATGAATGGTAAATCATCACTCTCTACTTCTCCTTCTCCAGGAAGTTTATCCTCTGAGGGGCACTTGGCATTGTTATCATATTGGCTGATACCAAGAGGTCCTTCAGTAGGAACTGGAATAACTGTCTCAGGATACTTAAGGACATACTTGGTAACCTTTACAGGCTTCCCATCCTTATCAACTTTTCCAGTATCCTCTATAACCTTGTCATAAATGTCCTCAGTTGTATAGCCTCCAGTAATGGCTTTTACAGGAGCTTCATACTGCTCCTGAATAGCACAAAGACTGTCATATTCTTCTTTTAACTCTGCAATCTTGGCCTTTATTTTATTCTTCTTAGTGACCATAGGATTGACATTCTGTGCAGCTCTCTTAATAGCTGCCAACTCCCATTTTGAAATCTTTTTCATAATTATTTTAACGTTAAAAAACCATTAATAATTCTTCCTTTCCTCTTAGGTTATAAGGATTGAATCTAATCAATTTGCATATATTATACTCCCTCCTTAAATACTCTATTATAGCTTCAGTTATCTCTTGTATGAGCATAGGGTCTTGAAGATACAAATAACTCAAACAGTCTCCAATCTTCCTATCATCATGGCCTTTATCCCTAAGGTATTCAGTAATAACCCGAGGCATAGCTACTCCTGAAATAGAATGATTGTATGCACTTACAAGAAGCATGGCCTTCTCCCTATCCATAGATTTCCCTTAACTTCTCATCTACAATGCTCAAGTCATTAGGGAACTCATCAGGAAGGTCATCAAGAACTCCAAGAGAATCCTTTGCTGGGAATGTACCATCAAAGTCCTTCACAAACACCTTTATAGCTTGGTGCTTTGATTCATCAAAACTCTGCTTGCCATAAAGTATGATGTCAAACTTACCTTGAGGAGTGCAATACTCATTGACCATCTTGCCTGTAGTCTTCATCTGATAGGTTACTTGACCATCATTGTCATTCACCTTCTCATAATGGGCACAGACATAGATATGCTTATTCTCTGGGAAACCCCTGAAAGCATCAAAGATAAGTCCCATACCATAGCCAATCT
>ERZ827423.2665-NODE-2665-length-13605-cov-38.660369_pt1 | contig 13605 bp, 15 predicted proteins | sample MGYA00519775_ERZ827423 | MGnify/ENA primary metagenome ERZ827423 (study PRJEB31778, sample SAMEA3449296) | human gut metagenome | biome: human gut; feature: human-associated habitat; material: faeces | place: United Kingdom | collected 2010/2012 ...
AGAAAAGACGAGTGGCGTTGATCCCCACCAGCCAATCCGCTTTCTGGCGGCAGAGGGCGGATTGATACAGGGCTTCATAATCGGCGCCGGGGCGCAGGTCAGAAAAGCCCTCTCGGATAGCGCTGTCCTCCATCGAGGAAATCCAGAGGCGAAGAATTGGCTTGCGGCATCCAGTCATTTCATACACCAGCCGGAAGATCAGTTCCCCTTCACGCCCGGCATCACAGGCATTGACGATGGTATCCACATCGGGGCGGTCCATCAGGGCGCAGAGATTTTCAAAAGCGTCCTCCTTGCCTGGTGCCAGCACATAGCGGAACGGCTCCGGCAGAATGGGAAGATCGTCATAGCGCCATTTTTTGAAGCGTTCGTCATAGCCGCCCGCATCCATCGGGGATACCAGGTGCCCAACGCAGCAGGATACGAGAAGGCCGCTGCCCTCATAAAAGCCATCGGCCCTGGATGAAGCACCCAGGGCCGACGCGATAGATTTTGCCACGTTCGGTTTTTCTGCGATAATCAGTTTCAATATAGAATCCTCCTGACATTGATTTTCTACACAGCCTCCTTTATACTTAAAATATGAAAATAATAAAAGGAGGCATTTCCCATGAATGAAAAAGTCACAAGATTTCCTATCACCTACTCCGAGCGGAGAAAGAACATGGTCGGTCCACTCTGCGTTGAATGCCAAGTATCCGGGCGTTACCTTCGTTTCCATGAAAAATCTGATATTGTGCAGGCAGGTGAATTTATTACGGTAGATGTAATGGCTATGCAGATGGATGAGGATAAGCCTTCTAAGAAAATATGTGAGTTAATCATTACAAGAGAAGACCTTATGAATGCGTTGAAGCATATTTCTCCCAACGATTAAAGGCTTCTTCTAATCATTCACATTGTCCTCCGTATCCTCATTGACCATTTCTTCATCCTCAAAATCGTAATCGTCGGGATCGGCGCTGACCTTTACGCCCTGCTTCGGCTTGATGAATTTCACATAGGCAAAGGCTCCGCCGCCCGCCAGCGCCAGCAACAGAACGATGACCAGTAGGCCGCCGCTGCTCTTTTTCTCCGGCTGCTCCGGTTCAGGTTCCGGCTCTGCCACGACCTCCTTGCCGCTACACTCGGAGAGATTATTTTTGCAGACAGGACAATTCGTATTCACCGCGCCAGCCACACACTTTTCCTTGCAGTTGCAGACGGCAGGCGTCTCCGACGCAGGCGCATCGTCGCCCATGAGCGTCAAAAGGTCAGCCTCATCCACCTGGTTCAGAAAATGCACGGTTTCCTCGCCTTCGTCATCACGGTCGATGATGAGATAGAACACGTTGCCGTTCTTCGTCTCCACTGTGATAAACTGCTTGCCGCTCCGGGTGCTGCTGCCGATATCGTCGATCAGCGACAGGTTTCCGTCCGGCGTCAGGGCGGCGCCGCCGCTGCCGCCCATAAGCTGTGCAAACAGCTCGCTCAGTTTATCGGGATCAATAGAGAAGGAAAAGTTACCATCATTTTCGCCGCCCGTGTCGCTGAGTGTCATATAGCCGGAATAGACGTAGCCGATCTTTTCCGGCAGCCGGACCATATACCAGTCGCCGTCTGTGCCCACGACCTCTACCACCGTTCCGTTCGGAAGCTGCGTGAAAGCGTAGTTATCCAACCCAGCGCCCGTGCGGACATTCAGCTTGCCGCCGTTGGTGGTGACGGTGCCGGTCTTGCCGGATTTCTCCGTGCTGCCCCGCACAGAGCCAAACAGCGCGGAGATCAGTTCGGAGAGATCGTCCCCGGTGATATCCGCGCTGTCAGTTGGTTCCGTCTGTGCTTCGGAGGTGGGGGCTGCATCCTCGCTGCTTGCAAAAGCGACCGTGGATAAGGCCGTCATGCAGAGCATAACGGCCAGCAGCACCGCAAGTGTGCGGATCATGTGCTTATTCTTCATCGTCGGTGCCCTCCATCATGTCGGGATCAGCGGCAGCCTCCATTTCCATCATTCCTTCCGGCAGGGAGATCATGCCGCTGGCGTAGGCACGCAGGAAAGCGGTCAGCTCCTTGTTGTCCATGTGGACAGCCTTCACCATGCGGACAATTTCCAGATTTTCTTCCTCCGCAAGCTGCGCCTCCAGCGCGCGAAGGCGCTTCTGCTGCTCCGTGATCTTCTCACGGACTTTCTCAATGTCACGACGGATCTTCTCAGTAGTTGCCATGTTTACCAAACTCCTTTCGGTGATAAGATTTTTTCATATCGGTATTTCATTTGTGCCGGATACAGCGGTTCGGACGGGCGGCGCTTGCCGGTCCATTCCCGTCCGCCAGCCAGCCCCGCGCATTGCCATCCGGAGGCACGGAGGCTGATCCCACTCTCCGTATCCAGAATATAGGTGATGATCTTCCGATAGCCCATGACCTTTGCCGTCCGTGCCGCTGCTCCATAGAGAAAGCTGCAGACGTTCTTCGTCCCATCCGTGCAAAGGCGGTTGACCTCCAGGGTCAGCCCATCGTCCAGGTATCGGCTGACTGGCCGGCCGACAATGGCAACGCCCACAAGCTGTCCATCCACCATGCAGCCTAGGGAAAACTTGTGTCCGCGGACCGGCTTGTGATGACGGTGGTGCTCTGCGACAAAGCTGTTCGCATCGGCAAGCGATATTGGCATCAATTCAAGCATCGGCGTCGCCTCCATCAATCATACGGCGGCCTGCCGTAGGCGTAAAAGTGCTGCTGCCAGTAGCTTGTATTGAGCCTTGCGTACTGGATCGGATCGCCGCAGTGCAGAAACATGGGATTGCCCGCTTCGTCCAGACCTACATAGAAGCCGACATGGGAGATGCCCGTGGTATCATAGGTCCCAACGAAAAATACCAGGTCGCCCGGCTGCGGATCGGATACCCGCGTGGAAATGTTGTAAAGTCCCTGCGCGCCCAGCCGCCCGGTATTGCATAGGCCGCTGTTGGTCAGAACATAGCTGACAAAGCCGCTGCAATCAAAAGAGGTGGAAGGGCTGCTGCCGCCCCAGACGTAGGGATATCCCAAGTATTTTTCCGCCTCCGTAATAAGCGCCGCAAAGCGTTCATCAGACAGGTATTCCGCAGGGATTTCATAGTCCTCCGGCGGGTTCGTGATGTACTTACCCACATACCCGGAGGACGGGAACAGGTCAGAGCGGTTTCCCAGCGTGGACATATACACGGCGTACATGGAGAGCGTTTCGGTATCCATGATGTAAACGGGAACGTGGCTCAAATCGAAGTTTTCAAGCTCCACTGTGCAGATGTAATACGTGTACGGAACGTCCACTTCATATTCGTTGCCCTCGCTGTCTGTTCTCGTCTCGGTGCGATATCGGGTCTCCGTGGTGACCGTCTCGGTAAGGATATATTGCTTGTCAAACAGCATTTGAAGATCGTCCTGTACCTGGTCAATGGTGAACTGGCCCTCATGGAGCGCCGATAGGATGGACAGCAGCACATAGGAATCGTGCTTGATCTCGTCCAGATCAAAATGGTATTCGTCATAATCGTGGGTCTGCTCATAGGTGTCCAGATACTCCCGCAATTCATCCTCCATCGCGCAGTAGGCGGCCTCTGCCGCCAGCAGGTCAGAATCCTCAGAGAGATAGGAGGACGCGACAATGCTGGACACGCCTCCGCCGAAGATGGAGGAACAGGATTGCAGCAGCCCCAGCAGCATGACCAGCAGCAGGCCGATCCCGCCCACAATCAAAGACGCCTTTTTGTGTTTGGAAACAAACTCTCCGGCCTTCTTCGCCGCATCCGCGCTTTTCTTTGCGCCCTTCGCTGCCGTCTGCGCCGCTGCCGCCGCGTCCCCGGCGCTATGCGCTGCCCGGTATGCGGCGGCATACTGCTTTTGCAGCTTCTTTTTCTGCCACATCCGGGAAATGAGGTTGCTGGCCGCAAGCTGCGGATTCTCCCGCAGTGCCTTTTGATACAGCGCATCCGCATTGGCCTGGACCGCCGCCTGCTCTGCGCTGGATACCTCCCGCCAGGGTTTCAGCTTGCGGTCTGCCTGCCAGTTTTGGAGTTTGCGGTTTCCGTAGCGGACAGCCTTTTCCATGCCGCGCTCCGTCAGGTGCCCCGCCTCCACGCCGACATTTTCCTGTTCCACCTCATGCACCTTCGCATGGACGGCGTGGCCGATCTCCTGTAACGGCCGCGCCAGCGGATTCACCGGCTGATGGAGCGAGGGCTGCTTTTCGGGGACGGCGGCCCGTGCCGCGTCCAGCTTGTCTGCCGCCTTGTCGGATTTGCGGATCGCCTTTTGCAGCTCCGGCGCGGCGCGTTCCTCCTCGGTGAATTGCAAACGGGAGGATGGGCGGCTATTTGCCGCCGTACCCTCCCGATAGGACCTGCGCTGTTTCCGGCGCTTTTTCTTTTCGCTTTTGTGGATGCGCCGGTCATCCAGCCGCTCCGCCGCGCTGTGAACAAACGCCGCGGAATCGCCGGAGGGAGAATAGTCCTGCTCCAGCGCACGGTCGGATACCCGGCTTGCCTCGCCTGTGACCATGTTGACGGAAATAGCCCCGTCACGGGTCATCTTCTGCGTTTCCTTCTCAGCGGCTTTCCATTCCTTCACGCTTCACCACCTGCCTTTCCGTAGGGGCAAATGCTGGCGCACTCGCCCGTCTCGATCATAGAGATATATTTGAAAATGGGATATGCCTGGGGCGGGCAGACCGCGTTGCCCAGGGTTTTCAGCCGGAGGGCGCGGTCCGCGGTGTTTTCGGTGATACGGGGGACTCCTTCCGGTTCGGCGGCCCAGAGGATACGTCCGTCCATTTCCGGGGGAAGCCCATGAGCCATTCCACCCAATCCGGGTTCAGCGCCGCCATCTCGGATAGCGGACGCTCCTGCCGGATCACCTGCGCCGACAGGTTGGCAGACGGGGCGCTGTTCCGAAACGCCGCCGGTTTCAGCGTGGAGCGGTAGCCCTCCGACGCTGCCGGGGTCAGATAGAACACCGCTGCCGACAGGCTCAGGCTCCAGATCGCGCCGCTCTTGTTCACCTTGCGGAATATTCCGTTGTCGGAGAGGTACACATCCAGGTTGGCCGCGTCCCTGCAGGTGTTCTTGTCGGAGGCAAGGGGTGTGGGAAACATCAGCCGCGACGATAAAAGTTCGCTGGCGCTCATGCCATGCGCCGACGCCGCAAGCCGGAAATACGAATGGGAGAACAGCGTATCCCGCTTTTGCCAGGTCAAAGATCGTTTTGTCGAGCCCCATATTGATGAAGCCAGCAACATTTTCCCCAAGCACCCAACGGGGCCGCAGCTCGGTAATAACGCGGCACATTTCCGGCCACAGGTAGCGTTCATCCGCAAAGCCCCTTCGCTGCCCTGCGGTGGAGAAGGGCTGGCAGGGAAATCCACCGGAGAGGACGGTAACGGTTTCAAGTCCTGTTTTTTCAAAAAACGCCTCCTTCGTAAAAGTAGTGATATCCCGGAATCTCGGCACATCCGGCCAATGCTTTTCCAGAACAGAATAGGGATAGTCCGCCCACTCGCATTGACAGACGGTGCGGAAGCCCGCCGCCTCCGCCGCAAGGTCAAGCCCGCCAATGCCGGAGAACAGGCTCACATGGGTTAATTGATTCGCTATTTTGCGTTCACCTCCTGATTTTGGGTATAGAAAAACCTCGCTTCGGTTAAAGCGAGGTTTTTTCTTACCATATATTTAGGCCGTTTTTTATTTGTACAATTCCTTTTAAGTAACCAATCTGCTCGGTTTTGATTTCATCAAATGTCTTTGCAGGTTCGGCTTTTAGTGCCTGCTCAATAACTCCAATATATTTCTTAGCGGCGCTTCTTACGAGTCCTCGCAATTCATCAACTGATGCGTGCGAGATTTGTGTTGTACTACCCTCGTGAACTGCCTCACTTCGATCCCGATAGTGGGATTTCACATTATCATATATAGACTTCATTTCGCAATCGGAATTGCCGAGAAATACCGCCATACGCTTTGCAAGCATTTCTTTTTTGTCACCATAGTCATTTTGCAAAAACATGACTTCAAGTGGTGTCATCATATTTTTGTAGTTAGTTGTATCATCTAAAGTGTGGTACGTATATTCCAGGTCATCAATTACAACTAATTTCAAGATTTGATACGCTCGTTCATGCTTATAAAGCAAATCGTTTAATAAAGGTACTTCTGTAGGGTCAATTATCAATGGATATCGAATAAGTGTAATAATATCCTCTATATAACTGTCGATTGTGCGACTTACCTTGCAAATTCCAGATTGCGTATTGAACGAGTAAAAGGAGTGCTTTCGAGCAATTTCACCTTCTTTGAACAAATGGAGTAGCGAAAAGAAGCGAAATACAGTCGCTTCAATTTCATCATGGATTGGTTCAATCAATTTATCAAAGTCCGAGCCATTGAAGAAGGATACTGCATTTGCGGGCTTATCATGCTTTACGGTCTGGACATTTGTCATTTCCATGCATATTACATAGGGTTTTTCGCCGAAGTGAATAGCACTACGATATTCAGGCATTACCTCTCCACGACTATCAGTAATTCTATTCCTATATATGTACTCGTCTATGGGGATTTCTTTGAACTCAAATCCTGCTGGGGGTTGTGCCAACATAATAGACGAATCACCAATAACCGGAATTGACACAGAAATGTTAATTGAAATGTCAAAAGAAGTATCCATAAGTACACCTCACGAGAAACTGAATTTCCTTGTTTTCCCGATTATAACATATTTGCTCTGGGTTATACAGCTTTTTTTGTGCAAGTATGAAGAGATTGTATATTTTCTTAATGCTTGAACATTTTGAGGAATTTCATTGCAGCACCATAAAGCTCGGCTCTTTTCTTGAGATTATCACTAAAATGCTAGGCTCACATGGGTCAACTCAGTCATCGTCGTCCTCGCTGCCGTCCGGGTCATAGGGCGTCAGATGCGTCCGGCGAATAGCGCTTTCCAGCATATCGAAGCCCGTGACGCCCGTGCTGTCCGGGATGCCCCACCTGCGGTACATCCTGCGGATCGCCGGATGCTCGCCGGAGAGATTCTTTTGCAGCCGCGCAAGCTGCCGCTCCGTTTTTACATCCAGAACACGATTACGGAGATATCCGTACTGTGCCAGCAGGTCAAAGAGATCGCCCACCAGCATACGGAAGGCGCTGCTGGAAATGATGTAGGCGGGATCATGGGCTGTGACGGTGCGCTGCTTTTCCCTGATTTTTGCATTATGCTCTTTCAGTACGGCAGTCAGCGGCGTAAGCTCCGCCGCCTTCAGTTCGGCAAGATCATCCCGGTCCCCGAACACCAGGTAGCGTCCGGGAATGAGCCAGTCGTCAAACTTTTTCTCCGCGATCTCGCCGTAGTGCTTTGACGTCTCGACCAGATTTGCCATGTCCTCCTCGTCCTTCACCTTCCCGGCGAGGAATGCGAGCTGATGCAGCAGACCGTAAAGATGCACCTCGTCACGGATATGCTTTTCGTAGGTTTTGCTGTCGATCACATATTTCATATCTTGTCCCATCCTTTCCTTATCTGCTTTCCCCGTCGTGGGCGACCTCGCTGGGCTTGGTCGTGAGAAGTTTATACAGCTCTGTATCCTTCGGGAACTCGTCCCGGAACGGAAGGATCACATTCTGGAAGAACAGAAGGCCGCTGCCGGGGTCCGCGTTGGTCACATAGGCAAGCTGCTCGGCGGAAATGTTCAGCCGCTCCGTCATCAGCTTGCGGTCGCCAGCAGACAGGTTCAGCAGGTAGATGAAATCGCTGTTTTCCAGAATGTTTTCGATCTCCGGCGAGGAAAGCAGGTCTTTGGGGTTCTGTGTCGCCCCGGTCGGGACGCCGCCCCACTTTCTAAAACGCTTCCAAATCTCGGCGCTGTACGCTGCCGTCTGTTCCTCCTTCAAGAGCAGGTGAAATTTGTCCACGAAATACCAGGTGGCCCGTCCAATGGAGCGGTTCACCGTGACGGTGTTCCACACCGCGTCCTGGACAATGAGCATCCCCGGCTTTTTCAGATTTTTGCCGAGGCCCTTGATATCGAAGCAGACAAGGCGGTTGCGGATATCCACGGTGGTACGGTGGTTGAAGAAGTTGAGCGAGCCGTTTACATACAGGTCCAGCGCCTGGGCCACACGCTCCGCCTCCGGGATGCCCTGCGCCATGAGCGCGTCCAGCAGATCGCCCAGCACGGGCATATTCTCCGGCCGCGGGTCCGCGAAGTACGGCTGGTAGATCATCTGCACGGCCCGGTCAATGACGGTTTTCTCGATAGCCTCCAATCCCGTCTTGCTGCCCATGATAAGCTCACAGAAGGACAGCACGAAATCGCTTTTCAGCGCCAGCGGGTTTTCTTCCTCGCTGTAATTGAGGTTGATATCCAGCGGATTCACATAGTCGCGGCTGTTGGGCGAGAGACGGATCACCTGACCGCCCAGCCGGTTCACCAGCGGGGAATATTCATCCTCCGGGTCACAGATGATGACGTTATCCTTCGTGGTCAGCATGACATAGGTGATCTCCCGCTTGCAGCTCATGGATTTGCCGCTGCCCGGTGTGCCGAACACAAGGCCGTTGGGACAACGGGACTGCTTGCGATCCAGCAGGATCATGTTGTTGGAGAGGGCGTTGAGGCCGTAATACATGGCGTTGCCGCCCATGAAAAGCTCCTGGGTGACGAAGGGGACAAACACCGCCAGCGCCGAAGTGGTGAGGCTCCGTTCGATCTTGATACGGTTGAGGCCCAGCGGCAGCGAGGACATAAGCCCGTCCTCCTGCTGGAAGTCCAGCCGGGTCAGGATACAGTTGTGGGTCTGGGCGACGCTGGCCGACTGCGAAACGGCGATCTCCAGCTTTTGCTTCGTAGGCGCCAGATGCAGCATGAGGAAGGTCATATTGAACATTCGCTCGTTGCGGCTCTGTAAATCCTGCAGGAGATTTTTCGCCGCGCCGCCGTAGGTGGAGAGGTCGGACGGAAGGATATCCAGATCGTAGCCGCTGCGGGCGGCCTTCTTCTGCTCCTGAATTTTCATGGCGTCCAGATCGGTGATCTTACGCTTGACCATCTTGATCGCCTCATTCTGGTTGATGCCGCGGACGTGCATGGTGACAAGAAGGTTCCCCTCCACATCCATGAAATCCGTGAGGATACGGTCCTGAATCTCCGGGGCTAATATCTGCAAGAAGGACACCGCACCGTACATTTCACCCATGCGGAAACGCCGCGTCTCGCCAAACTCGAAAGAAGAAGGCGCGATAAAGTCCTTGACGGACAGACCGCTTGCCGGGAGCCAGTCCCATTCAAAGGCAAACTGTCCGCCCTCCGGATGGAGAAGACCATGCAGCAGCGCCAGCCGCTCTTTGCCGTCCAGCACCCTTGCGCCCGCGCCCATGACCTTGAAGCGGTTCAGGGTGTCTGCCTCGATCCGGGAAAACCTTGCCCGCGCCGCCGGAAGATTTTCCGCCTCGATGGTCAGCGTGACATATTTGCGCTTTACAAAGCCGTTGTTGCCGCGCTCATACTGTATTTGCAGGATGCCGGACGCCTCCACGCGCATATCATCCAGCGCGTCGCCCTGGGCGTCCATGCCGAACAGGTTTCCGTTCTTGTCCTCATGGCGGCTGCTCAGGGTCATTTGCACGCCGATGGAGGGATCATAGCCGTTATAGAAATCGCAGAGGCGTTCAAAGATATCCCGCTGGTCGTCCGGCCCCGCCAGACGGTAGTTGACGTCCTCATAGGCTATGGTCTTGGAGAAAAGCCGGTCGTTCAGCCTGCACAGGCCGTCCGGGTACAGGTTCCGAAACGGGATGCTGTCCTGCACGGTATGGGGCTTGCCGTCGCCCTTCGCCTGCCGGATGATGGCTTCAATTTGTTTTCGCTCCGCCCGCGTGAGCTTACGCTTTGCGGCGGGCTGCACGTTTTCCGGTTTTTCCGCTTTTTTCAGCAATCGCCTGTACCTCCTTTTCCAGTTTTGCCTGCCGCACCAGGGCGGAATAGGCGTTGTTGGTCTGATAGATGCGCCGCTTCGGACGGATGAACTTGCATTGGATCAGGTGCCCCAGGATCACTTCCAGCGTTTGTCCGTTTTTCTCATAGAGGGCAAACAGGAAGAACGGGAGCATGACAAGGATCATGCACAGCGCCGCCGAGGTCGTACCCATGCTGCTCTTGCTCAAAAAGAAAAGCGGCACTCCCACAAGCGCCGCTGATCCGAAACACACAAGCTGCCGCTTCGTCAAGCCGAACAGCATCTTGCTTTTGATTTTTGTCAGGTCCTTCGGGACCGTTACGTATGCCAAAATTGATACCTCCTTTAATGCGCCCCGAACAGGCTTTTTGCAAGGCTGCCGGTCTTGAACAGGGTGTAGCACAGCAGCACCGTGTAGCCCATGCACTCCCAGATCGCCACGGTGATATCATCCCCCACGGCGATATTCTGCACCAGCACCGCATAGATGCCGACGCAGACCATAATAAGAAATGCCTGAAAGCCCAGCGCCAGCAGGGACTTCAAGTAATTCTGCCCCGTATGGCCCCATTCCCGGTTGACCATCGTGGCAAACGGAATCGGCCCCACGGACACGGTCAAGTACACCTCGATCATTCTTCCGTAGATCACAAGGAAGATGGCAATGGTGAGGATATGGGAGCAGAGGCCCACAAAGACGCTTTGAAACCACAGGCCCAGCAGAGAGCCGATGCTCCAGTCTGCCAGCGTCGTTTCCAGATCACCCACGACGCCGGAAATGTCGATCCCCGCGTCGGAGATGATGACGCCTGCGCTCTGATCGACCACGCTCTGCGCCACATCGAACACCGCCATGACGATATTCCAGGTGTTCGTGACGATCAGCACCGCGCAGAAGGTCTTGAATATCCACTTCCAGAAAAGCCAGGTGTCAAAATCATGGAGATTATTTTTCTCGACGATCAACTGGATCAGCTCATAGCACATGACGAAGGTGAGGATAATGCCTGCAATGGGGACAATGACCATTTCGGACAGGCTGCGGATCATGTTGAAGATACCGCCGTTCCAGCCGGAGGGCGTCATGCCGACCTCGCCTGCGATCTCGGCCACCTTCGTATTCACGGTATCAAAGGTCCCGGAAAGGTTTGAGATGATGCCGTCGATCAGCACCTCTTTGAACCATTCCTGGATCGTGTCGATTATCACGGGAGATCACCTCCTTAGAGGCGGCTCCCGCCGTGAAACGGGAGCCGCCTCTGAGATTTTGATAGGGCTCAGCCCAGCAGACCGGACAGCAGGGGGATCAGGGTCACGCCGATCAGCGCCACACCGCCGCCCGCGACGAGCTGCTTGACTCCCTGGCTTTTGGAAGCAGGGTTGTCCTGGCCATAACCTTCCAGAAGGTTGATGCCGCCCCACACGCACAGGCCGCCGCCCAGGGCGATCACGAGAGTCTGCAATACGTCAATAGCACTGTTGAAGAAATCCATAAATCATTTTTCCTTTCGTTTTGTAGAATTGTTGTTGTCGGGTTCCAGATCAGATGCGTTCAATTCGTACATATCGAAAGGCTCGTCCGGCTTCACAATGGCCGGTCTGCGTTTCATGTACCGTTCTACGTCAAAGACGTTCTTCTTGTCGGCGTCGGACAGGTATTGGTAGCGGGGATGCTTCGTGATATCAAACTTGTCGCTGAAAAACGGGCGCACGCCCCGAAGCTGCAAGATACACTTGCCGCCGTCCATGACCGCGATCTCGTCCTGGGTCATCAACTCCTTTCCCAATTTCTGATAACTGAGGCCGTGAGAAGTCTGTGCGCCGCGATTTTCGGACTGGCTCAGGCTGTCAATGGTCTCCTTGCCCAGCAGCTCCGAAATCTCTTTCAACGTCCCTTTCTCCTTGCCTCCCAAAAACAAGGTGCTGTCACAGTTGCCGACGATGGTATCTGCCGCGTCCTTGTAGATGGTCTTTAACTGGCTTTGCGACTGCAAAATAATAGAAGCCGATATCTCACGGCTTCGGATGGTGGCGATTAACTTATCAAAGTTTGGTATCTGGCCGATGTTGGCAAATTCGTCCAAAAGGCACCGCACGTGAACAGGCAGCCGCCCGTTATAGAAATCGTCCGCCTTGTCGCAGAGCAAGTTGAAAAGCTGGCTTTGCAGCATGGCAATGACGAAATTGAAGGTGGTATCGGTATCGCTCATAATGAGGAACAACGCCGTTTTCCGGTCGCCCATTGTGTCCAGCTCTAATTCGTCCTCCGTCATAATGTCCCGAAGCTCCTTGATATCGAAGGGGGCGAGGCGGGCGCCGCAGCTCACCAAAATGCTCTTGAGAGTTTTGCCCGCCGCCATTTTGAATTTGACATATTGCTTGACAGCGAAGTGCTCCGGCTGCTTTTTTGCCAGATCGTCAAAGAGAATATCCACGGGACTTTTATAAGTCTCGTCGTCCTCTCTGGCTTCGCAGGCGTTCAGCAGGTCCAGAAGCGTGATGAAGTTCCGTTCCTCCGGCTCCGCCTCATACCAGATGTAGCCGATGAGGGCGCAGTATAACAGCCGCTCGGCTTTGACCCAAAAATCTTCGGAGGATTTTTCACCGTCGCCCTTCGTGTTGGCAATGATGACATTGACCAGTTTGAGGATATCCTTCTCAGAGCGCACATAGGCCAGCGGGTTATATTTCATGCTTTTGGAAAAATTGATGGTGTTCAGGACCTTGATACGGTAGGGTTCATAGATGATCCTGCCGTGCCGGTCCCGCACCGGCTTTCCGTTCTCGTCCAGCTTCGGCGCGCCGTGCAGGAGCATTTTTCCCGTTTCCTTCAAAAGCTGCCCTTTGGGATCGGTGATGACATAGGAGCTGTGCATCTGCATGATGGACGGTTTGACAAAGAACCGCGTCTTGCCGCTGCCGGAGCCGCCGATGACGAGGATGTTTTTATTTCTCGCATACTTTGGCTGCTTCGGTCGGCTGGTCATGGTGAGGCTTTCTGTCCGGGTCAGGGGGATGTTCCAATCGGGAACAGGGTCTACGTAGGGCGCGATATCCACCGCCGTGCCCCAGCGGGCAGAGCCGTATTCGATACCCTTGCGGTACTTCTTCGCGTTCTTGCTCTTGACATATACCGCCAGCCGGACGAGAACCGCACCGAGGATGCCGACGCAGATATCCAGCGCGTGAAAGCTGGGTGCGGAGCTGGCGAAGGCCATCTGAAAGCCCTGCTCGATATGTAGCAGCTTTTTCGAAGCGTCGAGCCCTGGCGCCAGTCGCACCGCTTGGCAGAGCTTATCAAAGAGAAACACAAAGAACAGATACGGCAGGTTCGGCAAAAGATATTTCCTCCTGATCTTATCCTTCATCGCTCCACGCTCCGTTCTCTGGTCTTGACCTTTTCGCCGCGCTCCTGCTCCTTGTGCTGCGTTTTGGACTGCTCCTGCGCCTTTTCCAGCTTACGGCGAATAGAAGGATCTTTCTCGCGGCTCAGGTTTTTAGCGGAAAACTCCCGGAAGGCCGCTGTAATCACATCGGCATCCCGGCCCTTGAAGAACACCAGGTACCGGGTATGCTCGCTGGAAGTGTCCTTCTTCAAAGCAAAATCCAGGCCGTACTTCTTCGCCGTGGAAGAAAAGGC
>ERZ827423.2666-NODE-2666-length-13604-cov-67.888553_pt1 | contig 13604 bp, 11 predicted proteins | sample MGYA00519775_ERZ827423 | MGnify/ENA primary metagenome ERZ827423 (study PRJEB31778, sample SAMEA3449296) | human gut metagenome | biome: human gut; feature: human-associated habitat; material: faeces | place: United Kingdom | collected 2010/2012 ...
GGCTGCGCCAAACGCGCCTTTTACGGCGTATGTTTTCTTATGCCAGGCGGCCTAAGAGCGGCGTTTTTCTTTTTATCACCGGCACAGGAAGCTGTACCAGCCCTCGCTCTGGCGCTGTTCGATCACGTCCCAGCCGTCGGTCTTCAGCTTTTCCAGCACCTCCTGCGCCCGGTCGTCGATGATGCCGGAGCACAGGAACAGGCCGCCGGGCTTCAGGAAGTCCCGCACGCTGCCGGACAGACCCATGATCACGTCCGCCACGATGTTGGCCACCACGATATCGTAGCCGCCGCCCATCTCCCGCCGCAGCGCGTCGTCGGTGAGCACGTTGCCCCACCGCACGGTGTAGTGCGTCCGGTCGATGCCGTTCAGGGCGGCGTTCTCATAGGCCACGTCCACGCACTTCTCATCGATGTCGCAGGCGAAGGCGTACTCCGCGCCCAGCCGCAGCGCCGCGATGGACAGGATGCCGCTGCCGCAGCCCAGATCCAGCACCCGCTCGCCGCCGTGGATGTGGGTGTCCAGCGCCTGTAAGCACAGGCGCGTGGTGGCGTGGCTGCCAGTGCCGAAGGTCAATCCGGGGTTCAGCACCAGCTTGACCCGCTCCGGGTCAGCGGCCTCCTCCCACTCCGGCACCACCAGCAGGCGGCTGCCGATCTCCATGGGCTTGTAGAACTGCTTCCAGTTGTTCTCCCAGTCCTCGTCCGCCGCATCCTCCATGGTCAGCAGCATCGGCGCATACTCCGGGTGCTCCTTCTTCAGGGCGGACATGGCTATGCGCACGGCGGCAACCGTGCCATAGGCCGCCTCGTTCCGCTCCAGATAGAACGTCACCCGGCACACGCCCTTTTTCTGCTCCAGCAGCTCCTCGTCCACATAGTCCCAGTACTGCCGGTTGTTCTCCAGAAAGCTCTGGAAATCCGCCTCGTCGTCGATGATGAGGCCGGTGACGCCCTGCTGCTCCAGCATATCCGTCACCGCGTCCAGCCCTGCGTGGCTCGTGTCAATGTTCAGCTCCAGCCATTCCATGCCGCGCCCTCCTGCGTCGTTGTTATCTCTGGGTGCCCACGAAGAACAGCCCCATGGTGTTCGGCCCCGTGTGGCTGCCGATCACCGGCCCGATGTAGTTGATATAGACCTCCTTCACGCCGTAGCGCGCCTTCATCTCCTCGGCCACGGCGCGGGCCTCCACCTCGCAGTCGGCGTGGCAGATGAACATCACCTGCTCGCTGGGCTCGATGCCCAACTCCGCGATCTTGTCGATCAGCGCCTTCAGGCTGGCCTTGCGGCCGCGCACCTTGCTGACGGGCACCAGCTTGCCCTCGTCGGAGGTGTGCATCACCGGCTTGATGGACAGCATGGAGCCGAAAAACGCGGCGCCGGCGCTGAGCCGCCCGCCCATCTTCAGATAGTTCAGGTCGTCCACGGTGAACCAGTGGTCGATGTGCAGCTTGTTGTCCTCCACCCACTGCACCAGCTCCTGGGCGGACAGACCCTCCTGCTTCTTGTGCGCCGCCAGATACAGCAGCAGCCCCTGACCCAGCGAGGCGGACAGGGAGTCCACCACATAGATGTTGGCGTCCGGGAACTCCTCCTTCATGTCCTGGGCGGCGATGCACGCGCTCTGGTACGTGGTGGACAGGGCGCTGGAGAAGTTGATGCTCACGATGTCCTTGCCCTCGGCCAGAATGGGGCGCATGGCCTCCTGAAACTGTCCCACGTTGGCGGCGGAGGTGGTGGCCAGCACGCCGCTGCGGATCTTGCCGTAGAAATCTTCAAAGCTGATGGCGCTGCCGTCCAGCATATTGGGATAGTCGTGCCCGTCGATGTGTACTGTCAGGGGCACCACCGTCAGACCCAGCTCTCTGGCCATGTGGTCGGTCAGATCGCAGCAGCTGTCGGTCATAATAACGTATTCGCGCATAATAGAACCTCCTTGGAACTGATTTTCCCCGTTATCATATCACGGAACGGGGCACAAGAAAAGAGTCAAATGGAAAATAATATGAGATATTAGCAGAAATATACGTCCGTATTGCCTATTTCCCCACGCAGAACCGGGAGAAGATCGTCTCCACCAGATCGTCCCGCACCCGCTTGCCGTTCAGCTCGCCCAGTGCCTCCAACGCCGCCTCGCAGTCGGTGAGCACCACGTCCGCCGTCATGCCGATGCGCAGGGAGCTCCGTGCCTCCGCCACGGCGCTGAGGGCGCGGTTGGCGGCGTCCGCCTGCCGCGCGTTGGTCAGCAGTGCGCCGCCCACCGTCTCGCCCGCCGGGAACCGGGCGGCAATGGCCTCTGCCAGCGCGTCCAGCCCCTCGCCGGTGGCGGCGGAGACGGACAGCACGTTGTCGAACCGGTCGGCCAGCGCGCCCACATCCAGCTGCCGGGGAAGATCGCTCTTGTTCACGGCCACGATCAGGTGGGGCGCGGCCTCCGCCAGCGCCATGGCCTCCTCGTCCTCCGCCGTCAGCGGCCGGGAACCGTCCAGCACCAGCACCGCCAGCGATGCCCGCTTCGCCGCTTCGCGGCTGCGCTCCACGCCCAGCGCCTCCACCGCGTCGCCGCCGGAGCGGATGCCCGCCGTGTCGATGAGCCGCAGCAGCACGCCGCCCACGCTGACCTTCTCCTCCACCGTGTCCCGGGTGGTGCCGGCGATATCGGTGACGATGGCACGGTCGTAGCCCAGCAGGGCGTTCAGCAGGGAGGACTTCCCGGCGTTGGGCTTGCCCAGCAGCACCGTGGGCACGCCCAGCTTCATCAGCCGCCCGCGGGAGAAGCCCGCCACCAGCGTCTCCAGATCGTTCTGCGCGGTGCGCAGGGTGTCCAGCATCTGCTCACGCTGCACGTCCTCGATGTCCTCGTCCGGATAGTCCACCACCGCATAGAACCGGGCGGCCATGTCCATCAGACCGTTGTAAATGCGCGCCACCGTTCGGCTCAGTGCGCCATCCAGCTGGCACACGGCGTTGTGCGCCTGCTCCGCCGTCTCCGCGTCGATGAGATCCACCACGCTCTCCGCCTGAATGAGATCCATCCGCCCGTTGAGGAACGCCCGCTTGGTGAACTCCCCGGCGCCGGCCTGCCGGCATCCGGCGGCCAGAAGCGCCCGCAGCCCCGCGTCCAGCACGATGGGGCTGCCGTGGCAGTGCAGCTCGGCGCAGTCCTCGCCCGTATAGCTGTGGGGCGCGGGGAAGCGCACGCACAGCACGTTGTCGATGACCTGCCCCGTCTCGTCCAGCAGGTCGCCCAGCACCATGGCGCGGGGACTCTGCTGGGCGGCGGGCTTGCCGTTCCCGGCACGGAACACCGCGTCCAGCGCGGCGCACACACCGTCTCCGCTGAGCCGCAGGATCCCGATGGCGCAGGGCTGCTGCCCTGTGGCGATGGTGGCGATAGTCTCGGACATATAGCGTCCCTCCTTGGGAAGTGATTTTTTCTCAGTATACCACGCAGCGGCGGAAAAGGAAAGATTTACGAAATGTTCTTTCCTTTTCCGCTGGAAGTTGCTATACTTCTATACGGAACTACCCGAAAAGGAGATATGCGTATGAAACGACTGCTGCGCCTGACGGCGCTGGCGCTGGGGCTGACGCTTTTGCTGTCCGCCTGCGGCCATAAGAATACGGAGCCGGAGCGGAAGGACGCCGCCACCCAGACGGTGCCGGTGGAGGGCATCACCGGCCTGACCCTGTGTGACGGCGACGTGACGCTGCGCTTTGAGAAGGACGAGGAGGGCAGCTGGATCTGGCACGACGACCCCACCTTCCCGCTGGAGCAGAGCGCCATGGACGAGCTGCTGGCGCTGCCCGCGGCGCTGGACGGCGGCGAGACTGTGACCGACGGGCAGGAGCTGTCCGTCTACGGGCTGGAAACGCCTGCCAAATACATCACCGTCACCGCCGACGGGGAGGACGCCACCTACTATGTGGGCGAGGAGACCACCGACGGCCGCTGGTACGTCCTCACGCCGGACGGCCGGGTGCTGTACGCCTCCGCTGAGAGCAAGGCACTGCTCAGCCGCAGCATCTACGATATGGCGGTGCTGCCGCAGCTGCCGGTGATCGCGCCGGAGCAGGTGGTCAGCGTCACCATCCTGACGCCGGAGCGCACCGTGGCGTTCCTCACCGATGAGAACGGCGTCCGCCGCAGCGCCAACCGGGATGTCACCGCCCAGACCGCCGCGCTGGTGGAGGAGCTGGGCGCACTGACCGTCACCGCCTGCGTGGACTATCACCCGGCGGAGGGCGCCGCCGCCGTGTGCGGGCTGGATGAGCCCACCTTGACGCTGGCCATGAATTATCTCTCCGATACCGGCGCAGACAAGGCGCTGACGCTGGCCGTGGGTCTGCCCACTGGCGACGGCGGCCGCTATGTGACGCTGGACGGCGAGACGACCATCTACCGCATGGAGGAGGCGTCTCTGGCGCAGCTGCTGACCGTCGCGGAGACGGGGCTGTAAGGCCGCGCCGTAAACTCACATCAACAAAGGAGGCGCGCCATGCGCATACTCATCGTGGAGGACGAAAAGCGGCTGGCCGGTACCCTGCAGGAACTGCTGCACCGGCAGGGCTACACCGCCGACGTGTGCTATGACGGCATATCCGGGCTGGACAATGCCCGCAGCGATATTTACGACCTGCTGGTGCTGGACGCCATGCTGCCCGGCATGGACGGCTTCACGCTCCTGCGGCAGCTGCGGCAGGGCGGCAGCCGCCTGCCGGTGCTGATGCTCACCGCCCGCAGCGAGCTGAACGACCGCGTCCGCGGTCTGGACGCCGGGGCCGACTACTACCTGACCAAGCCCTTCGAGCCGGAGGAGCTGCTGGCCTGCATCCGGTCGCTGCTGCGCCGGGGCGGGGAGGACGTGGCCGCCGACCCGGATACCACCGTTTTCGGCGACCTGACGCTGCACATGGGCACGTTTCTGCTGGAGTGCGGCGGCCGCAGCGTCCGTCTCAGCCGCCGGGAGTACGACCTGATGGAGCTGCTGATGAAAAACGGCAGCCAGATCGTCTCCAAGGAGCAGCTGATCCTGAAGGTCTGGGGCTACGACTCCGCCGCCGAGGACAACAACGTGGAGGTCTATATCTCCTTCCTGCGCCGCAAGCTGACGCATCTGCAATCCGCCGTCCGCATCAAGACGCTGCGGATGGTGGGCTACTGCCTGGAGGTGGCGTCATGATCCGCCATCTCCGCTGGAAGGTGGTGGCCACCAACATGCTGCTGATCTCGCTGGTGCTGCTGGCTGTGTTCGCCGCCGTGTTCTTCATCTCCCGGGACAACTACCGGAAGAACGTGCAGCAGCAGCTGTATCAGGCGCTGGAGCAGGGGGACTACGGCATCAGCCAGCCGGGGGTGGACAGCATCCCCTGCTTTGTGGCGGAGGTCTACGGCAGCGGCACCGTCCGCGTGGCGGGCAACAGCTACTACGACCTCAGCGACGAGACGCGGCTGGCGGACATCGTCACCGCCGCCCTGCACCGGACGGCGGATTCCGGCACGCTGGACGAATACCACCTGCGCTACCTGCGGCAGACGGGCTATGCCACCACCGCCATCGCCTTTACCGATACCTATCTGGAATACACGTCCCTGCGGACGCTGCTGAGCGCCTGCTCGCTGGTGGGCAGCGTGGCGCTGGTGGTGCTGTTCCTGTGCAGCTATCTGCTGTCCGGCGTGGTGACAAAGCCGGTGGGAGCGGCGTGGACGCAGCAGGAGCAATTCCTGTCCGACGCCAGCCACGAGCTGAAAACGCCCCTGACGGTGATCCTGTCCTCGGCGGATCTGCTGCGGCGCAGCGCCGCGCCGGAGCAGGAGGCGTATATCGACAACATTCAGGCGGAGAGCCGCCGCATGCGCTCGCTGGTGGAGGACATGCTCACCCTGTTCCGCGCCCAGAAGAGCGCGGGTACCCTGCCGGATACCACGGCGGACGTGTCCGAGACGGCTGTTACCGCCGCCCTGCGGTTCGAGCCGGTGGCCTTTGAAGCCGGGCATCTGCTGGAGTACGACATCGCCCCCGGCCTGTCCGTCCGGGGCGACGGCGCCAAACTGGGGCAGGCGCTGGCGGTGCTGCTGGACAACGCCGTGAAATACGCCGCGCCCGGCACGCCCATCCAACTGGACGCCGCGCGGCAGGGCAGCCGCGCCGTGCTCACCGTCACGAACCGGGGCGAGGACATCCCGGCGGACAAGCTGCCCCATATCTTCGATCGCTTTTACCGCGCCGATGAGGCCCGCACCGACGGCAGCAGCTTCGGCCTGGGGCTGGCCATCGCCAAGGCCATCGTGGACGCCCACCGGGGCACGATCCGCTGCGAAAGCGGCGGAGGCGTCACCCGGTTTATCATCTCCCTGCCGCTGACGGCGGGAAAACAGGAAAGAGGCACCGACCATGTTTGATATTCTTGTCCGGGGCGGCTCTGTGGCGGACGGCACAGGCCGTCCGGCCTTTGCCGCCGATGTCGCCCTGTCCGGCGGCAGGATCGCCGCCGTGGGCGATCTGCGGGGCGCAGATGCCGCGCAGGTGTGGGACGCGTCCGGCAAGACCGTCACCCCCGGCTTCATCGACATCCACCGCCACGCGGACGCGGCGCTGCTGCGCCCCGGCTTCGGCGCGGCGGAGCTGTGTCAGGGGCTGACCACCATCGTCAACGGCAACTGCGGCCTCAGCGCCGCGCCCTTCGGCGGGGCGCACGGGGACGCCATCCGGGACTATCTGCGCCCCATCACCGGTGCCATCCCGCCGGAGCTGGTGACGGATACGCTGGCGGGCTATTTCGCCTGTCTGCCCGCCCTGCCGGTAAACGTGGGCATGCTGGCCGGCGCCGGTGTCCTCCGGGCAGACGTGGCCGGGTACGAGCTGGAGCACTTGGCGGACGGGCACTACCGCGCCCTGCACCGGCAGCTGGAGCGGGCGCTGGCCGACGGCGCGCTGGGTGTGTCGCTGGGTCTGGGCTACGCCCCGGAGTGCTTCTACACCACCCGCGAGCTGATCCGCGCGCTGGAGCCCTTGGCGGGGCAGAACATCCCTCTGACCGTCCACATGCGGCAGGAGGGCGGCGGCGTGTGCCAGTCCGTGGAGGAGATGCTCCTTGTGGCGCGGGAACTGCGCATCCCCCTGCACATCAGCCATCTGAAGGCCATGGGGCGGGACAACTGGGGCAAAAAGATCCCGCAGGCGCTGTCCATGCTGCAAAGGGCCAAGGACGAGGGCGTGGACGTGGGCTGCGACGTGTACCCCTATACTGCCGGCTCCACCCAGCTGCTGCACATCCTGCCGCCGGAGTTTCTGGAGGGCGGCATGGACGCGGTGGTGCGCCGCTTGGCTGACCCCGCCCAGCGGCAGACGCTGGCGCACCGCATCGAAACCGGCGACGGCTTCGACGACATCGCAAAGCTGGCCGGCTGGGACGGCATCTTCCTCAGCAGCCTTCACTGTCCGGAGGACGAGCAATTTCTGGGCAAGAGCATTGCGGAGGAGGCCGCCATGGAGCACAAGTCTCCGCTGGACAGCTGCTGCGACCTGCTGATCCGGGAGCACTGTCAGGTGACCATGATCGACTTCATGGCCGCGGAGGAGGATATCGCCGCCATTCTCCGCAGCCCGCTCAGCTGCCTGATCTCCGATGCCACCTACCCCACCGAGGGCATGCCCCATCCCCGGGTGTACGGCAGCTGCACGCGGCTTTTGCAGCACTTCGTGGGGGAGAAGGGTGTCCTCTCGCTGGAGGAGGGCGTCCGCAAGCTGACGCTGGAGCCGGCGCGGGCGCTGCGTCTGCCCGGCAAGGGCGTTATCGCCGTGGGCGCGGACGCCGACCTGTGCGTGTTCGACCCGGCGGCGCTTTCCGAGCGGGGCACCTACCAACAGCCCTGCCGGACGGCGGAGGGCATGACCGCCGTGTTCGTGGGCGGGCAATTGGCCGTGGAGAACGGGCGGCCTACCGGCGTAAAGAACGGACGCATTATCCGAAGATAGCAAACAACCCTGCGGCATCGCCGCAGGGTTGTTCGTTATTTTTCACTGCTTGCCGATACGTTGGCGATGAACACGCACACCAGAATGACGGCCACGCCCAGTATCTGCCACAGGCTGAAGGGCTCCTTCAGCAGGATCACGCCCGCCAGCACCGACACCACCGTGGTCACGTTGGAGAACAGGGAGGACTCCGACACGGTCAGGTGGCTGTTGGCGAAGTTCAGCAGGCCGTAGGCCACGCCGGAGGACAGCACGCCCAGATACACCACCGCCAGCCAGAACTGACCGCTCTGCGCCGGTACGGTGATCAGCTCACTGTGCAGACCGCCGGTCTGGAACAGCGCCGCCGGGATAAACGCCGCCATGCCCACCAGGAACATCACATACGTCATCTCGAAGGGTGTGAACACCTTGGCGGCGCTGTGGCTGATGCCGTAATACACCGTGTCGCTGAGCATGGTCAGAAGCAGGAACAGCAGTCCCAGCGCCGAGATCATCACCGCGCCTCCGGCGGAGATCAGCGCCACGCCGCCCACCGCGCCTACGGCGCACAGCACCTGCCGCCGCGTGACCTTTTCGTGCAGCACCAGCACGTCCATCAGGATGCAGCACACCGGCACCACCGCGATGATGGTGCCCGCCACGGCGGAGGACGTGTACAGGATGCCGTAGTTTTCGAAGATGAAATATGCCACCGGCTGCACGATGCCCAGCAGGATCAGCCTGTACACCGGCTTGCCCCGCAGGGAGAAGGCGAACAGCTTCCGTCCCCGCAGCTTTCCCACCAGTGCGTTCACGGCGATGACCAGCGTCATGGCCGCCACCGCCACCGCGAACCGGAAGGCCAGCAGCACTGTGGGCTGCGCCACCTCCAGCGCCAGCTTGGAGAACATGAAGCTCATGCCGAAGATCACCGCCGACGTCAGCGCCGCCAGCAGCGACAGGATATGGATCTTCTTTTCATTCATGGTATCGACCTCTTTCTGTGTAACGCGGCTATCATACCACAGGCGGGCGGGAAAGGCAAGAGACGGCTTAGGCCGCCTGGCATAAGAAAACATACGCCGCAAAAGGCGCGTTTGGCGCAGCCCCATCGTTGCGCCGCCTTGACAGACATCCAGTATGCCTGCGGCGACGCGCCTCGGCTCTGCACAAAACGCGCTCTTTTTCGGTGCGAAGCAGTTTTGCCAAAGTAAATTCGAGCTGAAATTGGCTGCAAAAACGCCCGCATGCTGACGCATGTGGGCGTTTTTTCGGTCGATTTCAGCCGGATAGACACAGGCAAAACCGTGTGTTTTCTTGTGTCAGGCGGCCTGTGGCCATCTCTTTTGCCGATATATCCGCTTACTTCCGCAGGAGCGTCTCCACCACGCCGTCCAGCCAGTGACCGTCGAACTGCTCGATGCAGCCGTCGTCGGTGAGCTTGGCCAGCGCCGGGTCGATGGGCATTTTCGCCAGCAGGGGAATGTGGTATTCCTTGGCGGCCTCCTCGGTCTTGCCCTCGCCGAAGATATAGAGCTTCTTGCCGCAGTCGGGGCACTGGACGTAGCTCATGTTCTCCACCAGACCCACGATGGGGATGTTCATCATCTGCGCCATCTTCACGGCCTTCTGCACCACCATGGACACCAGCTCCTGAGGAGAGGCCACGATAATGACGCCGTCCACCGGCAGGGACTGGAACACGTTCAGCGCCACGTCGCCGGTTCCGGGAGGCATATCCACGAACATATAGTCCACATCGTTCCACAGCACGTCGCCCCAGAATTGCTGGACGACGCCGCCGATGACGGGGCCGCGCCAGATGACGGGATCTGTCTCATGCTCCAGCAGCAGGTTCACGGACATCAGCTGGATGCCGGTGGCGGTGGTCACGGGCACGATGGCGTCGCCCTGCGCCACGGCGCGGCCGTGGATGCCGAAGGCCTTGGGGATGGAGGGGCCGGTGATATCCGCGTCCAGTATGGCGGTGCGGTAGCCCTCCCGCCGCAGCGCCACCGCCAGCTGGCTGGTGACCATGGACTTGCCTACGCCGCCCTTGCCGGACACCACGCCGTAGACCTTACCGACGCGGCAGCCGGGGCGGAGGGGCTTCTTTTCAAATACGTTGGCTTCCTTGCGCTCGCCGCAGCTTTCGCCGCAGGTGCTGCAATCGTGGGTGCAATCGCTCATAACAGGTTCTCCTTTTCAGATGATCTTACAGCTCGTCCCCGGCGGTGTAGACATAGCCGCACAGGGGGCATTTGGGATAGTCGAAATCGTGGGCAAAGCCGCACTTTGGGCACCGGCGCTGGTGCAGGCCGGGGTCGTTGCCGCTGGGCTGGGGAACGCCGCCGGTGAAGAATTCCAGCTTGCCGCAGGCGGGGCAGGCCATGATGGATACGTCCAGCGCACCGGCCATCAGGTTGGGCAGGTCGCCGAACAGCCAGCTGGTCTTGCCCAGCTGCAGCTTGTGCTGGCCGACGAACTGCATGGCCGTGCCGCAGCGGAGACAGTCAAAATGGGGCATGGCAGCCTCCTTTCGCTCTTTTATATATGGTATAGCACGATTTGAGGGGATTTGCAAGGGGGGACAGAGTGCGGTGCCCTCTTGAGTGCGTTGTAGGGGGCATCCGTTTGCCCTTTCGTAGGGGGCGATGCCCACATCGCCCCGCCGCACCTCTGTCCGGGCGGACAGAGTCGTCCGCCCCTACGCATTTTTATGCGGGACGCCGCACTCTGCGTGCCTTAAGGATGTTCTCTGGTTGACGCATATTCATCTATGATATAGTTCGCGTATTTGGTGGCTTGCCGCTCTCTGCCCATAGGTGTTAATTGGATGTTATTGATCCATTGATAGTAATGCGTCAACTCATGAGCCAAGGAAAGAAGAATCGATGCCAGTGCATTGTCTTTCCCTAAATGGTTCGCCAATTCACTATAATCACCCGTTGCAATACGAATATATGGTTCATCCAAGTATGAAAAGGGCTCAAAAAAGCTTCCTACTACATGATCGCCATCTTTTGTGCGAATGGTTTTTGTCCTTTTGACATAAACAACGACTCTTAGCGGAAAGTAATATTGGGTTCTCAGCCAAATCGCGAATTGTAAGCACGCACGTTTTACTTCGGGGTGCGTATTCCTGTCGTATCGAAATCGCAAGCCGGTTCTTCTGAGGGAATTATCTGGAAGGTTCTTTTCCCAATCAGTAATTGTCCAAATATGCATATCCCGGCCTCACAGCTCCGTGACGGTCACGTTTCCCTTGCCCTGCAGATAGTCCATCTCCCGCTTCTGGCAGGTGAACAGCAATATCTGGCGTCTTTGGCTCTCCTCCAGCAGATAGTCCAGCGCCGCGTGGAGCCGCTCGTCGTCGAAGGTCACCAGCGCGTCGTCCAGGATCAGGGGCACCCGCTTGTCGGCGGGCAGCACCATGTCACATATAGCCAGCCGCACCGCCAGATACAGCTGGTCGGCGGCGCCCTGACTCAGTAGGCGGACGCTGCGCCCCACCGGGTCGCCGGCAGGCTCGGCGGACAGGGAGAAATCCCGGCTCAGCAGCACGCGGTCGTACCGCCCGCCGGTGATGTGGGAGAAGATCTCCGCCGCCCGTGCGCCCAGCGCCGGGGAAAAACGGTTTTGCAGCACGGTGTTGGCCTGGGACAAGGCGTCCATGGCCAGCGCGATGGCGTCGTACTCCCCCTGCAGGGTCTGGAGCTGCTCCTGCTTCTGCGCCAGCTGAGCCTCCAGATCGCTGGAGCGATCCAGTGCGCGGATGCGACCGGTGAGGGTGTCGAACCGGGTGCGCTCCTGCGTCAGCATCGCCTGCACGCGGGCAAGCTCGGCGGACAGCTCTGCACCGGAGGGGAGCGGCGCGGAGACGGAAACGGCGGGGGCGGACAGCTCCTGCTCCGTCAGCTGGGCGCGGAGGGCGTCCCGGTACAGAGCGGCTTCCCGCGCCTGCTGGCGGGCATCGGCCAGCGCCGTCTGGCGGCGGCGGCGGGCATCGGCCAGCGCCAGCTGCACACCGGACAGGTCGGTGACGGCGGGGGCAAAGGTGCAGACCTGTGCCAGCAGCTCCCGCAGACGGCGGCGGCAGGAGTTTTCGCTCTCCTCGGCGGCAAGCCGGGCGCGGCGGGCGTTGTCCTCCGCATTCGCCGCCTGCTGCCGCAGGGGGAGGTATTCGGCGATCTGCTCCTCCAGCGCGGTGCGCTGGGTTTCGGCGAAGCGCTGGCGCTCCCGGATGGCCTGCTGCCGGACGCGGACGGCAAAGACTGTGGCGACAGCGCCCAGAGCGGCCATGCCCATGAACAGCCAGAAGGGGAGCGCACCCTTGCTCCGCAGCAGGAAGGCCAGCGTGACGCACAGGGGGATCAGCAGACCGGAGAAAATGGGCAGGAACAGGGAGGGCGCTTTTTCCGGCACGATGGCGGCGGCGCGCTGCCGCAGCTCCGGCTCGGCGGCAGGGTAGAGAGGGTGCTGTGTCAGGGCTTCCTGCGCGCGGGCGGAGACGGCTTCGGCGTCCTCCGCGGCGCGGCGCTTCTCCGTCAGGGCGGACAGCTCGCCGGGCAGGGCGGCGGCCTGTCCCTCCAGCAGCGTCAGCGAGGCGCTGTCCGGCAGGGTGGCGGTATCGGCGGCCAGTGCATCGGCGCGGGACTGGGCGGCGAGGGCGGCCTGCTCCGCGCTGCGATAGGCATTCAGCCGCTCCTGCCGCGCCTGCGCCTGGGACTGGGCGGCCTGCTGCTGAAGCTCCGCGGCGCGGCGTTCCAGCGCGTCCACCTCCCGGCGGGACTGCTGCGCCTGATCGTTCAGAGCGTCCACCTCCCGCAGGGCGGTGCGCAGCTGGTCGATGTCCCGCTCCAGCGCGGGGATCAGGCCGGTCTTGTTGTGGCGGCGGCGGTTCAGCTGCCGCTTCAGGCGGTCGTAGGATTCGGTGTAGGAGGTATCCTCCTCGCCGGTGGTGATGAGGGCGGCAATGCGGCGCTCCAGCTCGGCGTCCTGCTCCACGGTCAGGGCGTTCTGACCGATGAAGGCGCTGCGCTCGAACACCTCCCGGGGCACGCCCAGCAGTACATCGCCGGCGTTCTGGCAGGTGATGCTGGGGACGGGCGTGGCAGTGCCGGTGTAGACGCAGGAGAATTCGCCCATGGGCGCGGCGGCGCGGCGCGTCTCCCGCAGGAGGGTGTAATCGCCGTCCCCGGTGCGCAGCTCCATCCGTCCCCAGAGGGGCGCGCCGTTCCAGGGCGCGTAGCGGTTCTTGTCGGCCATGGGGCCGCGCTCGCGGGTGGACAGACCATACAGCATGGTGCGGATGAAAGCGCCCCAGGTGGACTTGCCGGATTCGTTGGGGGCGTACAGCAGATTCAGACCGGGGGACAGGTCAAGACGGCTGCGGTCGAGACGGCCGAAGACGCCGGTAAGGTGCAGAATATCCACGGAGTTTTCCTCCCATAATATAGGTGAGATGATTATACCATGGGCGGAGGAAAATGTCATCCTGAACCGACTTGCAAAAAATTGAAGAAATCGAAAAATAATAGTTGACAAGATGGCAGACATGTGGTAAGATAATGACTGTTCCGCGGTTGTGGGACGTGTACCTTGTAAATTAAACAACGAACGAAACGAAAAGCACCAGACGGG
>ERZ827423.2668-NODE-2668-length-13601-cov-3.375535_pt1 | contig 13601 bp, 10 predicted proteins | sample MGYA00519775_ERZ827423 | MGnify/ENA primary metagenome ERZ827423 (study PRJEB31778, sample SAMEA3449296) | human gut metagenome | biome: human gut; feature: human-associated habitat; material: faeces | place: United Kingdom | collected 2010/2012 ...
CTGCGATCCGGTCTTCTTCGGTCTGAGGCTCTTCTTCTGCAAATGCTGCGTTCAGGTTGATTCTGCGGGTGCGTCTTCTGCTTACCCCGGCTCCGCTCTCCTGATCACTCTGATTGCCTCTACCCTGTTCCAGGTTCTGTTCAAACGGATGTGTCTGTACCGTCACTTCAATAGCCTCTACTTTTACGCCCTGTTCCGCGAAGCTTTCCTTCAGCTGAACCATCTGGCTTTCCAGTGCAGCTTTTACGGTTTCATTTTGTGTAATAAAGTTCGCCGTAACCACACCGTTCTTCGATGCTACCTGTACGTGAAGCGTTCCCAGACTTTGCGGATGAAGCTGCATTTCCAGATCGGAGCTGTCCGCCTTTACAGAGACTTTCATGTAATCCATGATCTGGCGCATGATATCCTGTGTATCCGTCGTTTGTGTTCCTTCTGTCTGTGATGCCTGCTGCAATCCGGAGAGGAAATTCTCTTCCTTCAGATTCTGTAACAACAGATTGCCCTGCTGTCCCGCTGTCTGGCTCTCATGTCTGTTCCCCGAGTCTTTTGTTTTCTCTTCCTGTGTATTCTGTACCGGTGCCTGTATTTTCTCCTCCGGTTCCTGCTCCACTGTCGGAAGTTCCACATCACTCTGTGATCTCTCTGCCGCATCTGTGGCATGCTCTTCCACTTCCACCGTGATCACAGGTTCCTCTGTCACTACTTTAGTGACTGCATCCTGCCATTTTTCCGGTGTCAGCTGCAGTTCTTCCTGTGCCTGTCCCGTCAGATCCTTCTGCAGATCCAGGATGCTTTTTACATTTCCATACAGCTCTTCATTGGTAAGTAATGCAAAAGAATCCTCAGCTCCGCTGACCGCCATCAACAATTCGTTCAGCTGTACAGGATCCATCAGGTCTGTCTCTGTCATACCCAGTTCATCCATGACTCCCTGTAATTCTTCTTCACTGACCGAAAAGGTATCTGTGATCTGTCCGATCAGGTTCTGTACGATGGTTCCCAGGACTTCCTGGACTTTTTCCAGATCTTTGGCGTCACCATCCTCTGCTTTAACATCTGACTTTTCCTGTGTTCCGGCGAGGTGATCCCGCTGTCTGTCACCGGCCCGTAATGATTGACCGCGTCTGACATCGTTACGTCCGTCGGTCGTGCGTCCACCGTTTCCGGTCGTCTGCGCATTGTTCTGGGTCTTATTCCACACTGCCTGGAAACCGGTTCCGGCATTCTGTTTCGCTGCTGTGACCATATCCCGGATCTGTACATTGCCGTCGTTGCCCACACCTTTAATCGTTGTGCCTGCCATGTTCTTTTCTCCCTCCTTTCCCAGGTCCTTTGGCTGCCGGATGGCAGTCTTAACCCTGTAATGATACTACAAATCTTTTATCGGATCTTTCCGCTTTTTTCTTAAGACTCAGGGTCCATAATTTTCGTGATCTTTGCTGCCACTTCAGAATTCATGGCACCCAGGATCTTACCCCTGTCCTCCGCGCTCATCACTTTCAGAATACGGGCCGCCAGATCCAGATTATTAGTCATCTGCTCAAAAATAGCCGCTGCCTGCTTCGGTTTCATTGCAGAATATGCTGCCGCATAATCCTGTATCTCCTGACTCTCTTCCAACTGCGTCACTACCTGCTTATAAATATATTCGGCAGTAGCGGGATCCATGGATTCATAATATTTTTTATATTCTTCCGCACCCGGTCCCTTATCGGAATAGACTACCTCATCATAGAATTCTTTCTGAATCCGCTGGAATTCCACCTGCTGATTCTCGAATTCCTTAAGTCTCAGCACCTCAGCTTTCAGCTGATCCAGTTCTTCCTCCTTTGCTGCAGATGCCGTCTGCGCCTGCTCCAACTGCAGCTCCAGACTCTTGATCTGATCCACCGCATCCTCTAGACTGGTATAGCCACCGTAGGCACTGCCATCCGTAGTCTCTGTTATGGAGTTAGCCGGGAGAATTTTGTTCAGCACAGGCACATCCTTGAGAATGGGAGTCACCACAGAGCTTCCGAATCCCCCGATATCCAGCTTGATGATCGCGCAGATTACAGCCATCCAGAGTACCACGATCAGTATGGTCGCTCCGAAGGTCAGAAGGCTGTTGCCTTCGCTCCCGTCATCCAGAGCATCTTCCTGTTTTGCGATTTCTTTTGCCCGGCGCTTTGCTTCCTTGCGCTCTGCCTGCTGTTCTTTCTTCAGTTTTTTCTTTTCTTCCGCCAGCTGTTTTCTCTCGTTATCCGTTGTCTGCTCTTCCGGAGTCTTTTCTCTTGCCATTTATGTCCTCCCGTTGTCTCAATCCGCCTGCCGGCTTTTTTTGTCCGTAAGTATAACTGGTCAGTTCATCGATTGCTTTACTTTCCGCATGATTTTCTTCCTGCAGAAAAGCCTCGAATGCTTTTTCTCTGAGGGTTTCATGCATTTTTCTCTCTTTCATGGCTTCTGCCATTCGTTCTCTGGCAGCCTCCACATTTTCTTTTGCTTTATCCACCCGGATGCACTGCGCAGCCACCAGACTGTCCATTTTCAAAAGTGCTTCCTTGTTCTCTTCAATGGCCCGCAGATCCAGTTTCCCCTGCAACAGACCACCGGATTCTTCTTCGTATTCCCGTTTTCGCGCCTTCAGGCGTTCCAAATGTTCGATTTCCACATTCAATGCAGTCTGTGCCATACCAAATTCCTGTTTGGCCTGTGTTTCCATTTTTTCTTTGATATTCAGGATGTTCTGCAGGGAATATCTGAACTTTGCCATTTATCTCACTCCTGATTTGCGAACAGGTCTTCCAACATCTGTACCGTCTCTTCAAAGGTAAATTTCTCCTCCGTGCCCTGACACAGGAAGCTGTTCACATCATCGATCTTCGAGATGGCATAGTCAATGTTCGGGTTACTGCCCTTTTTATAAGCGCCGATATTGATCAGATCTTCTGCTTCATTATAGGTAGCCAGTACATTTTTGAGTTTGTTGGCCGCCTGCTTATGCTCTTTGGCTGCGATCTGGCTCATACATCTGGAAATACTCTGTAAAATATCGATAGCAGGGTAATGATTTTTGTGTCCCAGCTTTCTGTCCAGCATAATATGACCGTCCAAAATACTTCTCGCTGTGTCCGTGATGGGTTCGTTGAAATCGTCGCCATCTACCAGGACGGTATACAATCCCGTAATGGATCCCACCGCAGCTCTGCCCGCCCGCTCCAACAGCTTAGGCATTTCCGAGTACACGCTGGGGGGATAGCCTCTGGTCACCGGAGGTTCTCCGCTGGCCAGTCCGATCTCTCGCTGTGCCATGGAAAAACGGGTCAATGAGTCCATCATCAGCAGGACATCCTTTCCCCGGTCTCTGAAATATTCCGCAATAGCAGTGGCCGTCTTGGCAGCCTTGTTCCGCTCCAATGCCGGTCTGTCGGAAGTCGCCACGACTACTACCGATCTGCGCATACCTTCCTCACCTAAGTCTCTCTCTATGAATTCCCGGACCTCTCTGCCGCGCTCACCGATCAGCGCAATGACATTAATATCTGCCTTGGTATTTCTGGCAAACATACCCATCAACGTAGACTTTCCGACACCGGAACCGGCGAAGATACCGATTCTCTGCCCCTTACCAACAGTGATCATACCGTCCACTGCCTTTACCCCCAGGGGTAATACCTGGTCGATAATCGCTCTGGACATAGGGTCCGGCGGTGCCGCCTCTACCGGATATGCCACGCCTGTAATCGTGTCTCCATCAATGGGGATTCCCAGTCCATTTACCGTCTTGCCCAAAAGCTTCTCACTTACCGTAACTGTCAGGGGATCTCCCGTATTTTCCACCACACAGCCGAGACCGATGCCATCTACCGAATCATAGGGCATAAGAAGAGTCTTCTTATCACGAAATCCCACAACCTCAGCCATAATGGGTTTTGCCCCTTCCGTTTCCGGCAGGATCCTGCACAGATCCCCCAGCTTGGAATCCGGACCGGCCGACTCAATCGTCAGACCTACCACATTTACCACTTTTCCCAGTTTCCGGTAAAAGGTCTTATCTGCTAATTTATTATATTTTTCAAAATCTATGTTCTTAATGACCATTTATCAGCCTTCGTAGGATAATAATTTTAATTTCTGACGCAGTTCGGACAGCTGTGTTCCCAGTCCGCAGTCAAAAATACCGCCCTCTGTCTCGATCAGGCACTCGCCCTTTCCGAGGGTAATGTCTTTCACGATCTCCACGGTTGCATTCGGCGCAGCCGCACCTGCAGAGATCTGCTTTTTCTGCATACTGACATAAGGGTAATCTTCTTTGGACACATGAATCAGAAAGCTTCTGTTATCCTCTGATTTCCGCATGGTAGTGGAGATCAGATAACACAGAACCTCCCGGTAGGAATGCAGGTCTACATGAAAAATATGTTCATAAATTCCGGTGATCGTGTCCACAAATTCAGGTTCCAGCTCGTCCAGCCGCTTCTGGTATTCTGCTTCCAGTCCCGCCGTTTTCTTCTGATATTCTGCTTCTCGTGCAGCCTCTGTGCGATCCGCTTCCGCCTGTGCTTCCTGTTGTCCCTGTCTTCTGGCCGCTTCCTGTATGTCTGCCCGCTCTGCTTCCGCCTGTGATCTGGCATCCTGCAAAATACTTTCTGCCTGTGCCCTGGCATCTTCTACGATCTTCTGTGCTTCCGCCTCCGCATCTTCCTTAAGCTTCTGAAGATCTTCTCCTGCTTTGATCACATTGCCGGAAGGAGTGAATTCTGTTTTCTCTTCCTCCGGATCTGTCACCGGTGCTTCCACTTTGTCCGCTGCCAGGCCGGACACAAACCCCGTATTACTTTCCTTCTGCATTTTGGCAGACAGCTCCCTGATACGTTTTGCTACCAGTTCATTGGTATCTATCACTCTTGCATCGTCTTCCGAAAGCTTTGTAAATCCCTTTTTTAAAAGATTACTAGACAACGATCTCGTCACCTCCGCCTCTGGAAATGATGATCTCACCGGAATCCTCCAGCTTACGGATAATATTGACAATCTTCTGCTGTGCTTCTTCTACATCCTTCATACGTACAGGGCCCATAAATTCCATATCTTCCTTGATCATAACCACCAGACGCTTGGACAGATTGTTGAAGATCGCATTCTGTACCTGCTCGTTGGCACCCTTCAGTGCCACTGCCAGATCATTATTGTCCACGTCACGCAGCACACGCTGAATTGCTTTGTCGTCCAGTAAAAGGATATCCTCGAACACAAACATTTTTTTGCGGATCTCGTCTGCCAGTTCCGGTTCTTCGATCTCCAGAGTCTCCATAATGTGTTTCTCGGTACCACGGTCTACCGTATTCAGAATATCTACCACTGCATCGACACCACCGATAATGGTGTAGTCCTGGTTCACCAGACTTGCCAGCTTGGATTCCAGTACCTTTTCCACTTCTTTGATAACATCAGGACTGGTACGGTCCATGACAGCAATACGTCTTGCCACTTCCGCCTGGCTGTCGGGAGGCAGTGCAGATATGATCAATGCTGCCTGACTGGGAGACAGATAGGACAAAATCAGCGCGATGGTCTGCGGATGCTCATCCTGGATGAAGTTGATCAGCTGGCTGGCATCGGTCTTACGCACAAATTCGAAAGGCTTCACCTGCAGGGATGCAGTCAGTTTTCCGATAACATCCATCGCCTTGTCGGAGCCCAATGCCTTTTCCAGCAGTTCTTTTGCATAGTTGATACCGCCCTCGGCAATATACTGCTGCGCCAGGCACACCTCGTAGAATTCATTGATCACTTCTTCTTTTACCTGAGGTGTGACACTCCTGGTATTAGCAATCTCCAGTGTCAGTTCTTCGATTTCTTCTTCTTTTAGATGTTTAAAAATCCCGGCGGATCTCTCCGGTCCCAATGCGATCAGAAGAATTGCCGCTTTCTGCAATCCCGATATTCCGCCTTCTGCTTTTGTTCTTGCCATGTTTACTCCGTTTCCTAGTTCCAGTCTTCGTTCAGCCAGTTACGCAACAGCGCCGCTGCCGACTCCGGATTCTCATCTACGAATTTCTCAATCATTTTACGTGTCTCGGACTTAGATTCCACATCAATATCTTCCAGTTCTGTCTCAGGAGTGGACTGCAGCATATTCTCCACAGATACCTCTTCTTCCTGCTGTACTGCCTGTCTGGTACGCATACTGCGCAATACTACAAATACAAGTAATCCCAGGATCAGGACCAGCATAACCACACTGAGCACATTTTGCCAGCTGACTGGCTTGCTCTCCTTGTCATAAAAGATCGGACTTTCATAGGCAATGATCGTAATATTGCTCTCACTGATCCCCGTAGCATTGGCTACCAGACTGTACATATCGGAATCCACATCCAGTTTGGTATCCGCACTGTTCTGGGTTTTGTATTCGTCCCAGGTAGTACCATCCAAAAGTCCCTGTCTCTTGACATCCTCATAATGAATCTCTTTATAGGTAATTGCAGCAATGGATATGGAGGAATTGGTATAATTGATCCCTCCCGCCGGTGTCACCTTATCGGTAATGGACTCATTTGGCAGATAATCCCTGCTGGTCTCAGAAGTCGAGGAAGAGCTGTTATTGCTGTCCGGGGATACATAAGTGGTTTTCCCGCTTTCCCCATTGGAGGTGGTACCCGGAACACCTCCGCCATCATTGGTGTTCTCACTCTCATAAGTCTCCTCATGAGAAAGCATACCTTCATCTCTTCCGGAATTTGCATAATATTCTTTTACTGTCTCCTTATAATCGGAGAAATCCATACTCAGATGGCTGGTCACTGCCGCATCGTTATACTGCTTGGTTCCCAACAGCACCTTTTTTACCTGATTGGCGATCATGGATTCTGCCTGGTTCTGTAATTCCTGCATGGAATTGGCAATGCCTGCGGATGTGTAATCGTCACCGCCTGCAAACAGCAGATTGGAATCAGTATCCATAATGGTAATATTCGCCGTGGTATCATTCCGCAGCCATGTAGCAACACACTTTGCCAGCGCTGCTGCATTCGCGGATGTAAACGTACCATCCAGCTCCAGCTGGATGAATGCAGATGCTTCTTCGTTCTGTGCCGCCAGCGTTCCGTTATCCTTCGGGAAGCTTAAATGTACCTTAGCCGATTTTACAGCGCTCTGTGCCTCGATCGTCTGTGTAATATACTGCTCCAGATAGGAATTGTAAAGTCTCTCCTTATCGGTAGCGGTCGTAGACATGCTGTTCCCCAGATAATCATTCAGATTCAGGGCATCCGGTACATATCCGGCAGATCCGAGGGCCAGGTTAGCCGCACTCTGTTTGCTGCTCTCTACATCGATCTTCAGTCCGTCATTGGATTCTCTATGTGCGATCCCGGCACTGTCCAGCGTATCTATGATTTCTGACGCCTGTGCGGTAGTCTCGCAGGTAACCAATCGTACATACTGTGGTTTACTCATGACATACATGATGATCGCAAATGCAAAGATCACAACCGCAGCGGCTCCGATAATGATGCTCTTCTGTCTGGTTGTGAACTTATTCCACCATTCCAGTATTTTCGCAGGTATTTCTTTTAATTTGTCTGCCATTGCAGCTCTCTCCTCTTACGTCAAGTATAAAAAGGTATGATTTAGATCTGAATCTGCATCAATTCCTTGTAGGCTTCCATCACCTTATCGCGGATGGCTACGGTATACTGCAGAGCAGTGGAAGCCTTTCCCATAGCAATGGTCAGGTCATGCGTATTGTCCGTCTCGCCCAGTGCGAAGCGGATCTTCTCATTTTCGGCATCTGAGAGATAGCTGTTGGTCGTCTTCACATTGTCGATTGCTGTGTTGAGAAAAGTCTCGAACATCGTGCCTTCTGCCTTCTTCTCCTTCTCCGCAAGCATTCCTGTCAGAGAGGTGGGAGACACCGTGGCTGTTCCGTTTACATTATTTAAAGCAGTAATCGCAGAAATATCCATTTTATAAACCATATCCTTCCTTACGTCGTATATTCCGGTCCGTTATGCAATGGGCCGTTCTCCGGATCCGTCAGCTTACTGACCGATCTCCAGTCCTTTCAGTGCCATGGATTTGCTGGCATTAAACGCCGTGGAATTCGCCTCGTAAGACCTGCTGGCATCGATCAGATCCGTCATTTCCGTGACAATATTCACATTCGGATATGTCACATATCCATTCTCGTCCGCATCCGGATGGGAAGGATCGTATACCATATTCATCTCCGTAGTGGTATCCTCGAAGATCTGGCTGACCTTCACACCGCTTCCGGAGTAGCCGCTGCTTACATTATGCAGCACCTGGCTGAAGGTCTGCTGCGGGTTCTTCTGCTGGAACGTAACGATTTTGCGGCGATACGGTGTACCATCCTCGGTTCTTGTGGTATTGGCATTGGCAACATTTTCGGAGATCACGTCCATACGCAGTCTCTGTGCTGTCAGTCCGGATGCCGTAACATCAAATGCTGAAAACATACTCATACGCTAATCCCTCACTTCATCACAGTCTGTAAATTGGTAAATTCCTGATTAATGCTGCTGATCAGTCCCTGGTATTTCAGCTGATTCTCTGCCAGCATTACATTTTCATTCTCGATATCCACATTATTGCCGTCCAGGCGATAGGAATAATTGGCATAATCCACATACGCCCTGCCGCGGAGTCTGCTCAGATTGACATTGGCTACTTTATCATCCATGGACTGATAGCGATTATTACCAAGAGCCTGCTGCAGTACCGACTCGAAAGCCACATCCTGTCTCTTATACCCCGGTGTATCTACATTGGCAATGTTATTGGAAATAGCTTCATTCCGCTGCCATGCAGCATCCGCGGCACGATTTAAAACATTAATATAATCAAACGCATTTGTCTGTATCATACTACCTCACATTCTACTGTTCCTTAAAAATCGATAAAATCGCATAGGAACCGTTTCTACCATACCTATTCTACTTTATTATAAAGTATTTCGACAAAAACACAATACTAAAATTAAGAGAAGAGACTATTTTTCGCAATAGTCTCTTCTTCCTAATCTGTTGTTATTTTGTACTTTTTACTTAATTTCTGCCATTCTGGCGCTTTAATTCTTCAATCTCATCAAACACGGCATCGTTCAATACTTTAATATACGTTCCCTTCATGCCGGAGGATCTGGACTCGATAACGCCGGCACTTTCAAACTTCCTTAAGGCATTGACAATGACTGATCTGGTAATGCCGACTCTGTCAGCAATCTTGCTCGCTACCAGGATTCCTTCCATACCGTTTAATTCATCAAAAATATGGGTAATGGCTTCCATCTCTGAGAATGACAGGGTGCTGACTGCGGATTTCACAACCGCTACCTTACGGCTCTCTTCCGCACTCTCTTCATTTACTGCCCGGAGCATTTCCAGTCCCACCACTGTGGTTCCATACTCGCAGAGAATAATATCATCGATGTCATACTGTTCGTCACACTTATAAATAAAGAGTGTTCCCAGCCTCTCACCGGCGATCTCGATGGGAGTGATGATTGCCTGGAACTTTCTCGTGTCGATATTCTCGAAACCAAGAGTCTCCAAGTTGACATTCTCCTTCGTGGACAACACACCAAGCAGTCTCTCATTTAACATCGGATCGATAAATCCGCCAATACTGTCATCCAAAAGCTCTGTGATGGGTTCGATTCCGTCGGATTTACCTACACCCAGCACCTTACCCTTCCTGCTGATCACCAGTACATTGGAATTCAGGATCTCACGCATTACCTTACAGATATCGCTGAATACCACTTTGCTGGAGTTATTATTGTGTAACAATTTACCGATCTTACGTGTTTTGTCCAACAATTGTACGCTACTCATCTATCTTCCTCCGTTTACACATACTACGAAACCACAAGATGTTATGCACATTGTAGCACATGTAATTTCAGATTACAATGGAAATAGCGCTAATTTATGAGAAAATTCTGACAGTATATAAAACTACTTCTCTTCCGTCGGTTTATTTTTCACATAGCCGCACTGTTCGTCCATGCAGACCAGTTTGTTGCCTTTTTCCAGCAGCAACTTGCCACAACGGGGACACTTCTCTCCCGAAGGCTTCTGCCATACCATGAAATCACATTCCGGATTATCGATACAGCCGTAATATCTTCTGCCCTTCTTGGTCTTCTTCATAACAATATCTTTGCCGCACTTGGGACATGCCACGCCAATCTTCTCGAAATAAGGCTTGGTGTTGCGGCACTCAGGGAATCCGGGGCATGCCAGAAATCTGCCGTGAGGTCCGTATTTGATCACCATGCGTCTGCCGCACAGTTCACAGACTTCGTCGGATTCTTCATCCGCGATCGTCACCTCTGCCAGATCTTTCTCAGCTTTTTTCACTGCTGCATCCAGGTCCGGATAGAAGTTCTCCACAATGGTCTTCCACTTCACAGTGCCTTCTTCCACACCATCCAGCAAGGTCTCCATATTAGCGGTAAAATTTACATCCACGATGGCCGGAAATGCTTCCTTCATCATATGATTGACCACTTCACCCAGCTCCGTCACATAGATATTACGATTCTCCTTGGTAATATATCTTCTGGCGAGAATCGTGGTGATGGTAGGTGCATAGGTACTGGGACGTCCGATGCCCAGTTCTTCCAGGGCACGCACCAGACTTGCCTCGGTATAATGTGCGGGAGGTTGGGTAAAGTGCTGCTTCGGATCAAAATTTATAAATTCCAGTACACTGTTCTCATCCAGGTTGCCGCCCAGTACATTTTCCTCGTCCTTATCTTCCTCCTGGGTATAGACACTCATGAAACCATCAAAGCGCATTTTGGAGGCTGCCAGCGTAAAGATCTGATCCTTCGCCTGAATTTTCACTGAAGTCGTATCATACTGTGCTGCACTCATGCGGCTTGCTACAAAACGTTTCCAGATCAGCTGATACAGACGGAACAGATCTCTGGGCAGCTGTTCTTTGATGGCAATGGGCATACGGTTTAAATCCGTAGGACGGATGGCCTCGTGGGCATCCTGGATCTTCTGACCGTTCTTTTTTTCTGTATTTGCGGCAGCCTTGTACTTTTCACCGTAATGTGCATCGATGAACTGCGCAGCCTGTGCTTCCGCTTCTTCCGATACACGGGTGGAATCCGTACGTAAATAGGTGATCAGACCTACCGTACCTTCTCCCTTGATATCCACACCTTCGTATAACTGCTGTGCTAAGCGCATGGTTTTCTGTGTGGAGAAATTCAATACCTTGGATGCTTCCTGCTGTAAGGTACTGGTGATAAACGGCTGTGGAGCCTTTTTATTACGTTCCCCTTTTTTCACATCTGTTACGGCAAATTTTTCTTTTTCAAGCTCTGCCATAATAGCATCTGCCTGTTCTCTTGAGGTGATATTCATTTTTTCTTTTGCTGTTCCGTAAAACTTTGCAGTTAACGGTTTCTTCTCACCTTTTACTTTCAGGCTGGCATCTAAGGTCCAGTATTCTTCCGGTATAAATGCATTGATTTCACTTTCACGGTCGCAGATCAAACGCAATGCCACAGACTGTACACGTCCTGCACTTAAGCCTCTTTTTACCTTTGCCCATAATAACGGGCTGATCCGGTAACCCACCATACGGTCTAACATACGGCGCGCCTGCTGGGCATTCACTAAATCCATATCGATGTCTCTCGGTTTTTTTAAAGAAGTTTTTACTGCATTCTTGGTAATCTCATTGAAACTAATCCGGTAAACCTTTTTATCAGAATTTGCCAGATTCAGTGCCTGATATAAATGCCAGGAAATTGCCTCTCCCTCACGGTCCGGGTCAGTTGCAAGATAAATGACATCTGCTTTTTTCACTTCTTTTCTTAATTTTGCAAGTACATCACCTTTTCCCCGGATGGTAATATACTTTGGTTCAAATCCGTGTTCTGCATCAAAGCCTAATGTACTCTTCGGTAAATCTCTCACATGTCCATTGGATGCATCCACTTCATAATTCTTCCCCAGAAACTTTTTAATTGTTTTAACTTTTGCCGGTGACTCAACAATAACAAGATATTTAGCCATAACCCTGCTCCTTTATTTTGTTCTCTCTATACGGTTATTCATGCATTTTTATATAATAATTCTTATATACTTCTTTGATAAAACCTGCATTTTCCAGCGTCAGCAGTATCTCACACATCCGGTCTACCGGTAGCTTTGTTTCTTCCAAAATCTGCTGGGCACTTTTCGGTTGCAAATCGAGAACACTATACACCACCCCTTCATCTTTTTCAAGTACCTTTTTTGAAAAAGCATTGGAAACTACTATATTGGCAAGATCAATTTCAAGATCCTTAAACCATTCCTCCGGAGACACTATGATGCCAGCCCCCTGCCGTATCAGGCGGTTACAGCCTCCACTTAACACATCTCCAACACGCCCCGGAAGTGCATAAATATCTTTTCCCTGCTCTAAGGCAAAGTCTGCCGTAATCAATGAACCACTCCGCTCCTTTGCTTCTATTACAACTACCACATCTGAAAACCCGCTGATTAACCGGTTCCGTTGTGGGAACAACTTTCCCAAAGGTTTTGTCTGCGGCATATATTCAGATAGAATTCCGCCTTTTTGTGTCATGGTCTGATAAAGCCTCTGATTCTGTCTGGGATAACAGTAATCTGCCCCGCATCCCATAACAGCATAGGTTTCTCCCTCTGCCGCCATGGCACCACTGTGGGCTGCTCCATCAATTCCTGCTGCCAGTCCACTGATTATAATGCAGCCTGCTTTTACTGCCAGTTCCGCCAGATGTTTTGCATAGTAACGACCGTATTCACTGCATCTTCTTGCTCCCACAATAGCAATACTTTTCTTATCTTCCGGTGGCAGACTGCCCTTATAAAAAATTCCATAAGGTGGCTTATTGATATATAAAAGACGTTTCGGATAGTTTTCATCCTCTCTTGTTACAAGATACAGTCCGCTTCTTTTTAAATTCTCCCATGCTTCTTCTAAGTTCCATGCTTTTTTATAGGTAAGAACAGACTTCACATCTGCTTCGGTAATGCCCGGAATCTGCATGAATTCCTTTTCTGACATGTCATATAAGACTCTTGCACTTCCGGCAAAACGAAACAGTTTTTCCACTTTTCCGGTTCCAATGTTTTCTGCCATCTGTGCCATACACGCCAGCCAGTATTTATATTTCATTCCATTTATCCCTCCCAGAATTTCTTATCTACATTCCGATAACAGACCGCCTCACTTAAATGTCTGGTTAGGATTTCATCTGAACCGTCCATATCTGCAATGGTTCTCGCCACCCGCAAAATTCTATGATAAGATCTGGCTGTCAATTCCAGCTTCTGATAAATGCTTTCCATATACTGTTTTTGTTTTGTCGATAATCTGCAATATTTTGCCGCCGGAATTCTACTGTTATAACGAATATTAGTTCCAGCAAACCTTTGCTGCTGCCGCTCCATAGCTGCAACCACCCTTTTTCTGATTTCTGCCGAAGTCTCCTGATGCGGATTTTCTTTAATTAAATCCTGATATTCCACACGCTTTGTCTCTACACAGATATCAATTCTGTCCAATAAAGGCTGACTGATTTTCTTTAAATACTGTTC
>ERZ827423.2677-NODE-2677-length-13576-cov-3.830930_pt1 | contig 13576 bp, 12 predicted proteins | sample MGYA00519775_ERZ827423 | MGnify/ENA primary metagenome ERZ827423 (study PRJEB31778, sample SAMEA3449296) | human gut metagenome | biome: human gut; feature: human-associated habitat; material: faeces | place: United Kingdom | collected 2010/2012 ...
ATTAACTATTTAGTAATTCATCAGCTTTTCCTGCAATAGCAGCATCTGCAGCTTTATATGTTTCTACAGTATTACTTAAGAATCTTGAATATCCTTCTATTGCTGTGTAGAATGATTCAAATTTAGCTGCTAATGATTTAAATTTTGCATATAATTCTTCTGCTGCTGCACTTTTCCATGTGTCTTCAGTATTCACTCTTTGCATTTTTTGTTCTACTTCTGAAAGTATTTCTCTCATCTTTTTTGATGATGCACTTAGTGAAGCTGATGTTGCCATTACTTGTTCGTAACTTATCTTCTCTATCATTATTTCCTCCTATTATAATCTTCCTGCGCTACTTCTTACTTCTTCTTGTACTCTTTCTATATTTGCTGCAGTGTCTACTAAGAATTGTCCATAGTTTCCTATTGCTTTTCCTAGTGCTTCAATAGCCTCTTTATATTCATTTACTTTATTTACGTATTCTTGGTTGTCTGCACCTTGCCAATTTGCACCTAAGTTTTCAACTTCTCTATATATAGTGTTTACTTCACTTTGGTATTCACCTGCGTTTGCTAGCACTTCATTTCCTAGTGTTCTTAACGCACTTGTATCTGCTGATATATTCATACCTTCACCACCTTTCCTATATTAATATTATTTTAGAACCATTAATTATCTTTGATTCTTTTACAGTAATATTTATATCGTAAACATTACCTGTAGTCTCATCTATTATTACCGATCCTTCTTTAGCCGGATAATAACCATTTGTTGATTCTTTTATAGCTTTTTCTAATAACTTAATTACTGATGATATTCTTCTATTTACTGGTATATATACTTCATACCTTTCTTCTATTAAAGGTACAATTACTTCTACTAATACTTTATTATTCATAATTATCACCTTCATAACTACCTTCAGTTAAGAATTTTGTAAGAGTTGGCATTCCACGCTTTACAACATATCCAAAACCATTTGGTATATCATCTTGTAACTCTTTAGTTATTCTAGAAATTTTTAATGTATATTGATTAGCAATACCATTACCTAACCAAATACCTTCACTATTTTTAGCAACACCCTTATACCAATTATCATACTCTATTTTCTTAAATACATCAATAGTATCTATAAAAATAAATTTAATTGTTTGCACTATATTGGCATTTTCTATTAATGTATTATAGTTTGTTTTAGCATCTCCAGTTAATTTCATTAATAAAGAATTTATACCAATTATAATACATACGGCTGGTTTAACATTTTTTAATATATCTTTATTATAGTTATTTTTTGTATATACTTCATGTTGTTTTTTTACATTTTCATTTAATGAATTAATAACATTATTAAAGTCTTTATCATAATAGAAAATATTTTTATGTGAATTTATACCATCTAATTGTTTTATCGCATCAAGTACAAGTACTGTAGCATTATCTATTTGTCCAAATTGTGAAATAAATGGTTTAATAAAGTAATCCATATTATCAAATTCTAATGCTGATATTGTTGTTGTAAAGTTATTTTTAAAATCCCATGACATAACATTTAAAGTGTTTTTATCTATTCCTATTGGTACTGCTTCAAGACCTTTTAATTTGTAATTAATTTCTTCTTTTGTTACTACTTCTGGAAGTATTGCTACTCTTTCTGCAAATATAAATGATGTTTTCTTTAATTTTGAACAAATTATAGCTAAGTATTCTGATACTTGTTCTGGAACATATGGATATGCTGCTTGAAATTCATAAACTTTATCAAGTTTTATTAATCCTCTACCCAAATTATGTGATGGATATACTTTATTAGTATTTCCTAATATTGTAACATAATCAGTATCATCATTCATTTGAAGTACAAATTCTTGTTTAAAGTTTTGTTTTAATCTATAACGCATTCCATTAACACTATTTACAGATACTACAAATGTTATTCCATATTTTGGGCCTTCCCTTGTTAATTGTAGTAGTATATCTTCATATTTTTCATAATTCTCTTGGAATGCCTCATAGTTATTTAATATAACTACTATTAAAGGAAGTTTACTTCTAGATTTTTTATTATAGAAATTAAAGTCTCCGTTATAATCTACGAATTTCTTCTTTCTTTCTGCAATTATAGAGTTTAGCATTTTAAATAAGTTTACTACTTTTTCTACATCATTAACTAAAAGTACATCACCTACTTGAGGAGCGTCTAAGAATATTCTAAACATTTCTGACCCAAAGTCCATTATATAGAAATTTACTTCTTCTGCTGAATGTTTTAGTATTGTTGAATATATCAAACTGCTAATAAGCGTTGTTTTACCACTTCCAGATGCACCATATATAATTGCATTCCCACCATATGATAAATTCATTGTTAATAATTCTTGTCTTTGGTTAGATGGATCATCATATTCACCAATTATTGGATTAATTATATATTCTTGTGATTTATATAAGTATTTTTTACTTAAATCATCTACATATATAATATTAGGTATTCTATCTAACCATAATTGTCTTACTTTAATATTTTGTTCATTTGCAACATCTATTAAATATTTTATGATATTACTTAACTGTTCACCAAGGTTAATTCCAGATGTTTTCTTATCATCATCAACACTTTTTGTAACATACCCGATATTATCAATAAAGTTAATAGAAGCATCTTTTTTTCTTCTTAATTTATCTGTTGGAATATATTGCGCCCCACACCATGCAGATAAACCTTCTGCAAAAAATTCATTATAACCAACTTGTAAATAAAATCTACCAACATTCTTTAAAAGTGCTGCATCTGGACATTTTATCATATCCATACTATCTTGCTTTTCTCCAACTTTTAAGCATATTCTAAATCTACTATTACTCCAAATTTGATCATCTACTATACCACTTGGTTTTTGTGTAGCTAAAATTAAATGTACACCTAAACTACGTCCAATACGTGCAGTACTTATAAGTTGATCCATAAATTCTGGTTGTTGTAATTTTAATTCAGCAAACTCATCACATATTATAAATAAATGTGATATTGGTTCTTCTACTACACCACTTCTATATAATTTTTGATATTTATAAATATCAATTGTACTTTCATTAGATAATTCTCTTGCTTTATTAAATGCTTTTTGTCTTCTTCTTAATTCACTTTCTATAGATACTAATGATCTATTCATTTCAACCGTATCTAAGTTTGTTATAGTTCCTGCGATATGAGGAAGTTTTATACCAGTTTCTTTATTTTCAAAAGCACCTGCTACTCCACCACCTTTATAGTCAATTATTATAAATGATACTTCATTTGGATGATAATTAACTGCAAGTGATAATATATAAGTAATAATAAGCTCACTTTTACCACTACCTGTCATACCTGCTATTAAACCATGAGGTCCATGAAACTTTTCGTGTAAATCAAGTTTAAATAAATTACCTTGTTTATCTACACCAATAGGCGCTTGAAGACTATTAAGTGGTACATTTACTTCCCATCTATTAAATGAGTTTAATTGTTCAACCTTACCAACATTATACATTTCAAGGAAACTAATTGCTTTTGGAAATGCTTGTTCATCTTTTGAAGTATCTATTGGTATATTAGCAAGTCTTAATGCGTAATCATATAAATTTAATGTAGGATCTAAATCTGCAACGAATTTCTTTTGCTTATTAGTAACTAATTCTCCTTCAAATATAACAGATCTATTATTATGACCAATACAAATAAAATCCATACATTCATTAGGTAAATTAGTTAATTTATCATTAAGTATAAATATTGAAAAACCTACATTAGATTTACTATCTAATACATCTTTTATTATCTCAATATCTCTTGCTGTTTTAAAATCATCAATTATTATAAAATAATATGGTTTATTATATCTATAATCATAACTACGAGTACTATTTGGATCACTGTCTTTGAAACTTCTTGCTTGAAATTCGCTTTCTAAGTATGATGAAACTTGTTTCATATCATCTGCACCAGTTGCAAAAAATCTTATTTGTTTATCATCACTCCAAGCATGTGGCAACACTTTAGCAAATTCCCATTTTTTCTCGTTTTCTTCACTTGTAAAGAATACTAATTTTAAATCATCATAACTGTGATATGTAATAAGCTGTAATATTAATCCATAAGTTATTTGACTAATTACAGGATATTCACCAATTATTGCTGATATATATTTTTGTGTAAATGATATAGTTATAGGCACGTTTTCTAAATCTTTTGAATCATTTACTAAATTATCTAAAATTCCTTTTAAATCATTTTCTTCAAGTGTAAAATGTTCCTCTGGATATTTTATATCCATATTAACAGGTATAGTTCCAGTACCTAGTCTTACTTTAAGAAAATCATCTTCATCTATTTCTCTTTCCCATAAATTTGTTTTCTTATATAAAATTGTTTTCTTAAGTTCATCTAGTGGTGGAAAACTTTCTAATAATGATTGCATTTGATTTTTCATTACTTCTCTTACAAATGCTCTTTTTGATTCAATATACTGTGTATATTTTTCTACTCTATATTTTTGGTATGCTTTTCTTTGCTTATTTTGATATCTTTTAGTTAGCAATGGCCAAATTATCATAGTAGCAAGCATTGCAGTTGCAATAATTATTGATGGAAGTGCTTGTGCGAATGATCTACCCCCAATTACTACATTATTAATTGCAGTAAAAGCAGACATTAATGATGTCATACCCATTGTAATCATTGGGCCAAGTGTATATATAAGTGGTGTTTTATTTTCTTTTTCTTGTTGTGGTGCTGCATCTATTTGTAAAACTACTTTTTCATTACTACTTCTAAATCTAGGTGCTTTAAAAAAGTAATCGTTATCTTTATATAAAACTATATCTTCATCATTTTCTTTAAATTCTTTTGCTACTTGTTTTGGAAATCTTGCTTCTGCAAATGTATTTGCATCTACTCTTATATTTTCTATATTATTAACTATTATTGTATTTCTAACAATAATAATTTTAAGCCCTGCAATAAATATTACATCCCCGTTATTTAATTTTCTTGAATTAGTTCTTTCATTATTAACATATATAGCATCATTTAAAGACACTGCATTTATAACCCATGTATTACTTTTATATGTTAATCTAGCATGCATAGGGGCCATAAATGCTGTTTTACAACAAATTTGACTAGATGCATCACTTCCAATTACAACATCACTTTCTTTTTTTATCATTAATTGAAAAGTGTTTTTATCATAAACTTCTGATACATAAAGAAGTGTATCTTCTTCTTTATCTACTTTTAAAGTATAAAATTTATTCATAGATAAAATAACTGAATTAACATAAGTCGCACCATCATATACACTAACTTCATAGTTACTTAACATTTCCCATTTATCATCATCCGTAGCAACTATATTAACAAAGTTTCTTTCTTTACCATCATCTGTCTTATCAACAATCCAATAATTACCATGTATTTGTGGTGGCAAAACAAAAGATTTTATTTCATTCTTTTTAATTAAAGATATCCTCACTATATCACCACCTATATTATTCTATAATAGATTTTATCACATAATTAAATTTTATTAAAGATATTTAAAAGAAAAAAATATATTTTATAAAGAAAAAAACTAGATAGTTCTAGTTTGTTTCATATAATACCTTATCAGCTTTTTCTATTACTTCATCAAATAATTTTTCATCTTCAATTGGTTTAAATACTTCGTTTCCATATTCATCCATTGCAACTTCTAAAATATATAAACCATTATCATCACAATCACACTCATCACAAGTACATTTATCTTCTTTACCCTCATGATTACATGTACAAGAATCATCATTGCAATGACAATTACAACCATCTTCCATTAATACTGCAAATCTTCTTTTTTTATAATCAAATTCTTTTAAAACTATCATTTCAAAAGATTCTCCATTATCTCCTTCAAATTTAACTCTACTAGTCATTTCATCCATAAATAACATACCTCCTATATGACTATAGCACATAAAACAGTTTGTTTCAATTGTTTTTTCTTATAATGAAACATTTATTATTCTTATAAAATGCATAAAACACTTTATCTAAATTAACATTCTCACTTTTAAGTATTTTCATTAACCATTCTTTATTTTTATTTATATCATTAAGTGTTTCATATTGTATTACTCCATCTAGTATTAAAGGCATCGGATATACCTTTTTATCTTCATATAAAAATGTACTTAACTTACCATTATTTTCTAAAACAGCATACTCAATCTCATCAAGTGATTTAATACCCTTATCTCTAATTTGAGTAAGTAAATCATCTAAATTATATCTTTGCCTTTCCATTTCCTTAAAATTTATTTTTCCATCTTTTATTATTAATGAAGGCTTTGAATCTATTAAACTTCTAAATTTAAAACTTTTCATTGAAAAATACGAAAATACTATTTGAAGTAGTACTATTATAAACATAGGAATTATAGTCATAATTAATGGTTCATCAGTATTTTCTATTGAAATAGATACAAATTCTGCAATTAAAACAGACACTATTAAATCAGTAATACCTAATTCACCTACTTCTCTTTTACCCATTATTCTAAATAATACTAATATTAGAAAATAAAAAAATAGCGTTCTAAAAATCATTGCAGTCATTATTATCACCATTATATTTTGAACACATTCATAATTTATTATTCATACAAATATTATGTTATAGGAGGTCACATGAAAAAATATTTAAAATCTTTAGGTTATATATTTAGCTTAATTATAACGCTTACATTCCTTGTTACAATACTAAATTATATTGGATTATTTAAAGGTACATTTTTCACTATATTAAAGTTTATTATACCAGCAATATCAATGTTTATTGGTGGAGTTATAGTAGGTAAAAATTCAGAAAAAAAAGGATGGTTAAATGGTCTTAAAATAGGTGTGATAGCAATACTTATAATTATATTGGTTTCCATTATAGCAAGAAATACATTTAATATTAAAAATATAATTTATTATATAATATTACTTGCTATATGTGTATTTGGAAGTATGATTGGTATAAGTAAAAAAAATAACTAAAAAACATTTGGTTTTTCCAAATGTTTTAATTATTAACAAATAGTTCCAGAAGCATATCCAGTAAATGAGTCAGTAACAGTCAAATTTATTTTTTCATTCTTTATGCTTAAATCAAATTTTCTTATTGTATCAGTACTAACTATTTTACCATCAGAAGCATCTATACAATTACTACCATAAAAACTTAATTTATTATTCTCAAACTTAATGTTATCAATTGTATTTAACTGATTTTTACATGCTTCATCTTTACATAAAGTTTGTTTTGAAATAATTATTTCTTCTTTACCAATAAACTTACCATTATTAAACACATATAATGTATAACCACCGTTTTCATTTATTAAAATTCCTAAATACTTAGAATCAAATACATATGTATATACATCAATAGAAGTATCTACATCAAATATGCCCGTGTCCATTGTAATTACCTCAATAAGTTTATTATCAATATAAAAATTTGTTGTTAATTTATCAGTAAGTTCTATAAAAGCTTGTCCATTTTTATATGAAACTATTTTACCAATAGGAACGCCCATATGATTTGGTCTATAACCATTTATTAACTCATCATTATTAATATTAAATAAAAAGCCTTTAGTATAATCTCTATTAAATATTTTCTTTAATTTTAATAAATTATCTTCATTAACAATCAATGCACCTGTTTTATAGTAATTATCAATTGTATCTCTATACAATTTAACAACCATATAAACATATTCTTTACTTTTCATTCTTCCTTCTATTTTTAAAGATGATACACCACTATCAATAAGTTTATCTATATAATAAATAGTATTCAAATCTTTAGTACTAATAGGATAATTATCTATATTTAATTTTCTTCCATTCTCATCTTCTACATCATAAGACATGCGACAACTACCCGCACATTCTCCTCTATTTCCACTTCTTCCTCCAATAAACTTACTCATCAAACATTCACCAGAATAACTAATACAAAGTGCTCCATGAATAAATACTTCTAATTCAATATTAGTATTCTTTTTAATGTAATTAATTGTATCAATTGATGTTTCACGTGCTAAAACTACTCTTTTAACGCCTAGTTTTTCCATTACCTTAACACCATCTAAATTATGAATATGCATTTGTGTTGAAGCATGTACTTCTAGCTTAGGATACATCTTTCTAATTAAATCAAGCATACCAATATCTTGAATTAAAAGTGCATCTACATTATTTTTATGTAGAAAGTCAACACTTTCTAAAAATGAATCAACTTCATCATCATAAATTAATGTATTTAAAGTAACATATACTTTAACCCCTCTTAAATGACAATAATTTATTGCTTCAACTACTTCTTCATCAGTAAAATTAGATGAAAATGCTCTTGCACCAAATTTTTTTAAACCTAGATATACTGCATCACATCCAGCTTCAACCGCATAAATTAAATTTTCCATATTTCCCGCAGGTGCGAGTAATTCTATTTTTTTCATAATTACAACCCTAATTAAAACTAGTAAATCCTTTCTTTTTATAATATAACTTAATAAAGATGAATAATCAATATTCATCTTTATAATTTTCTAAACATTTTTACACATTTTGTATTCATATAAATATAACTTAATATAGTAAGAATAAGCATAATACCAGTAATTAATAATATATATAATTCATATCCATTACTTGGAATAAACATAAATGGTAATACTGCAAAAACAAGTCCTATCATAAGTGTTAAAAATGATGCTAAACTTTGTTTTATTACTTTTACCTCACTAGTCCAGTCAAATATAGGAAAATGCATATTTATAATAAGTCCTAATATTGATATAAATAGTGCATATATAAGTGGTGTTATATACATTAATATAATAGTTAAAGCATTAGGCTTTAAATATATACTTAAAATAGTACTATTAACTAATATAGTTGGAATTAATACTGTTAAATTAACCATTATTTTACTTAAAAATATCTTTTTAGTATCTACTGGTATAGATTTAATAATCCATAAGTTTTTACCTTCAATAGAAATTGATGAATGCGTTGATATATTAAACATTACAAATGAAGATATAATAAGTGGAGACAATACAGTTATATAATTAGCAAGTTCAGGAATGCTTAAAAATACTGCTAATTTATCTTTTCCAAATAATAAAAGTGCAATCATACCAAAAGTAACCATTAATGAACCCATTGCTGTATTAGTAAAATATACTACTGATGAAAAATATCTTTTAATTTCTTTTTTATATAATGCTATTAATTGTGAATTGCTTTTTTTATTAATTAAAACATAATTATTTTTCTTTTTAAAACTTTTTAAATTACTGTTAATCTTAATATAATATTTATTTGTAAAATATATAAATATATAAAATAATACTACTGGTATTAATATAAACATTAAAAGTGATAATATATTACCTTCTTTAATAATATTTACATACATATTTGTAAGTGGATAAACCTTATTAAACATATTAACCATACTTTTACCTATATTAGCCATATCAACTGAACCTACATTTTCAAGAGAAAAAGATAAGTACATCGCACCAATAAATAATAAAATTGTAAATATATAATTAACTATGTTTTTCTTATTAAATCTTGATGATATTGCAGTAATAAGTGTACCTATTACACTTGATATTACAAGAGGAACAAGCGGTATTATAAAAAGTGTAATAAAATAGAAAATATAAAATTGTCCTGTTACACTAGTATTTGTTACATATGCAATTAATGATGGAATCATAAGTATAAATGTATATATTAAGCTTACTATATAAAGCATTACTATTTTACTTAATATAACTATACTTCTTTTAATTGGGATACTCATAAGTAAATCATAATCTTTAAAATTAAATAATGTTCCACCTATCCTATATATATTGGTAAGTATTATCATAAAAGAAGTTATAACCATAAATTGTGGAAGTAATAAATAAGTTGCATTTAATACACTATATCCTTCCATTAATATTTTTGCATACTGATATATTAAAAATGCAAAATATATATATAACAATATGAATACTAATAATCCTTTATTTTTCTTTTTACTATTATTAGATTTAAACATAGATTTTAGATTAATTTTAGTTAACAATAATAAATTATTCATGATCTATAAGCTCCATAAATATATCTTCTAAACTCTTATCTTTAACAATATCTTTCATATTTCCACTAGCTACTAATTTACCAGATTTAATAATAGCTACTTTATTACATAATTTTTCTGCAACCTCTAATATATGAGTTGAGAAAAAGAATGCACATCCCTCATTACATTTTTCTTTCATTATACCCTTTAATATATGCGTTGCTTTTGGATCTAATCCAACAAATGGTTCATCTAATACATATAATTTGGGTTCATGAATTAATGCACTTATAATAGCAAGTTTTTGCTTCATACCATGAGAATATGTTGATATTAAACTACCTAAACTATATGTTATTTCAAACATAGAAGCATACTTTTTAATAAGTTCATCTTTCTTTTTTTCATCAACTTCATAAACGTCAGCTATAAAGCTCAAATAATCAATTCCTGTAAGATGCTCATATAAATCTGGATTATCAGGAATATACGCCATTTTCTTTTTACATGAAATTGGATCTTTTTTAATACTTACTCCATCAATCAAAATATCACCATCATTAAAATCAAGTATACCTACTATTGATTTTATAGTTGTAGTTTTACCCGCACCATTATGTCCAACAAAACCAAAAATATCACCATCTTCAACTTTAAAAGAAATATCATCAACTATTTTTTTATCTTTGATATAACTTTTACTATAACCCTTAACTTCTAACATATTCACACCTCTTTTCATATTATATCACGTGATACATTATTATCAAACATATAATTAAAAAAAGACTAAATCTTTACAATATTTTTTAGTCTCTTAATTACTTTTTTCTCTATTCTTGATATATAACTTTGACTTATCCCAAGCATATCGGCAACATCTTTTTGAGTTATTTCTTCGTTCCCAAATAGCCCGTATCTTAATATCATTATCTTTTTATCTCTTTCATTTAATTTTTCTATTTCCTCAATTAATAATTTTTTTTCTATTTTATTTTCAAGTTCTTTTGTAACCACATCATCTTCAGTACCAAGTACATCTTCTAAATGAAGCTCATTTCCTTCAGCATCATAACTGAGTGAATCTTCAAATGATATTTCAGTTTTTCTTTTTTTATTTTTTCTTAAAAACATAAGTATTTCATTATCAATACATCTTGATGCATATGTAGCAAGTTTAATATTTTTACCCATTTTATAAGTATTAATACCCTTTATAAGACCAATTGTACCAATACTTACTAAATCTTCTAAATCAATACCAGTATTTTCATACTTTTTAGCTAGAAATACAACTAATCTTAAATTATGCTCAATTAACTTATTCTTAGCAATTTCATCACCAAACCTTGCAAGTTCCAAAGCCTCTTCTTCTTCCATTCTAGATAATGGTTCAGGTAATATATCACTACTACCTACATAATATACTTCTCTTTTAAATATTCTTAACAAAAACTCTCTTATTCTTCTAAACATAAATCCTCCATTCCATTATTCAATATAATATCAGCACCATCTATATATATTTTGTCATCTATTAGTCCAAGAAGTACATTTTTAAAAATTTTATCATTAATTTTAACATAATTAATTCTTATACAACTTAATAATCCATTACTTACTCCATTATAAGGCACTAATAACTTTCTTTCATTTTTTATATACTTACTTACTTTTTCTTTACTAACAAGTATAATCATTCTTTTTTTATATGGATCAGTTAAATTGTTTCCAGTATCCATATAGCCAGTTAATTCTATAAAATGATTACTTTTAAAATATATGTTAGTCTTATAATATTTAGAATAATTGTTCTTAATATCTTTCATATTTTTTATATATAAATAAATTAATATGGGAGAAGTTATAAGTATTGTAATTATATTTACACTATACCCGTTATTATAAAATATAATCCCCTTATTCTTATAAGAAAACTCTATATTAATAAAGTACAATGCACCACCCAAAACAATACTTGAAATGTATAAAAAAACTAGATTCTTAAGTGTATATCTTAAATCTTTATATGAAAATGTTATTAATATCATTAATATAGCAATAATTAATTTCAAGAAAAATAACGTAACTTTACTTATATTTAAAAATAAAAATAATATTGATAATCCACCCATTAAACTTCCTAAAATTATCCTATATAATTTTGCATTTCTTCTTAATATTAGTGATACTGATAAAAGTAATAAAAAATCAAAGAATATATTTATAAATAAAATAACATCTATATATACTTTCATATTATCACCATTTACATAATAAAAAAAAATAGGCAAATATTATGTCTATTTTTAGTGATTTTATTATTATACTGAACACCTTTCTCTTGTAACGTTATCTAGATAATCTTCATACCAAGAATTACCTGAAAAAAGCTTCACAACTCACTAATAAAGGTGTTGTTGGAAAATTTATTTCTGCTAATGGATTACCATAAAATGCATAACTACCTATATTTGTTACACTACTTGGTATTGTTATTTCTGTTAATTTATTATCTGTAAATGCACGTTTACCTATACTCATTACTGTATTTGGTATTACTACACTTGTTATTCCATGAAGTGGTGTAATAATAGCTTTGTTCCCACTACTATATAAATATGACACTGATACTTTCTTAGCATTACTTATAGTTGTAGGTATTATTCCAGAATGCGTAAATGCATAATCACCAATTTCAATTACTTTCTTATCATTTATCATACTAGGTATTACTACATCTAGTCCACCTTCTACATTATACCCTGTTATAGATATTCCATCAACATAAGTTACTTCTAATCTAGCGTTTTTATAATCTTCTTTTGAAATATAACCAAACATCACATTATTCTTTAAAGTCACACCATTATCTAGTGCATTTTCGCTACATAATATATTTGCATCTTCTTCTGACCAATTATTTTGTAAATATACAACACACTTATCTTTTTCTTTTATTGTAACTTCATTAATAACACTAGTGTCTTCATAACTAAAATATTTTGAATCAGGGAGGGCTGTTCTCTTCAAGGGGCAATTTTATGAAAAAAGAGGCTTGTTGAAAAGCCCCGTAATATCGACATATAATTCATTTTAAGTTTAATACAATTTAACTAAAAAATGACAAATTTAACACAATTTGACGGGCGACTGATGGATAGAAATACTCATCAGTTTTTTTATTATAAAATTTCCCACTCTCCATTTCTTTTTCCATTTTTTCTAGATATTAATTCTTTTTCTTGCATTTCAATCATTCTAGTCTTTACAGTTCTTAATGATTTACCAATAATCTGTGCAATTTTTTCTTGCTTAATAGTTGAATTTTCTCTAATTACATTTAATATAGCTTGTTCTTCTAAAGTGCAATATTTGCACTTTGAATCTGAGTTTGTTGCACTTTGAACATAATCAACATGTGTAT
>ERZ827423.2679-NODE-2679-length-13560-cov-5.367271_pt1 | contig 13560 bp, 10 predicted proteins | sample MGYA00519775_ERZ827423 | MGnify/ENA primary metagenome ERZ827423 (study PRJEB31778, sample SAMEA3449296) | human gut metagenome | biome: human gut; feature: human-associated habitat; material: faeces | place: United Kingdom | collected 2010/2012 ...
GGGAAAGAGTAAGGGAAAGTTCACTTGCTACAAACTTAGTATTTTCAAGGGTTTGTGAGGAATTTGATAATCAACTATAACAGTTATTAAATTTCCTAAAATAAGTGAAATATCAACTGGAATTTCTATTCAGCATCAGGAGCCTGACCATCGTGTGCTAACCACTTACATTCTGTTATTTCCATATTTGTAAATGTCGCTTTAAATGAAGAATCTTCAGGACTACATGCATAAATTCCAAACTAGCCCTTAGTTCCTAAGGGATTATTGAACTATTCTATATACCACTTTTCTGTAATCTTTGCATTTTCACTATCCGTTGCCGGACGAGCTTGATCAAATCTTGTTAAAGTCGGAATATTGATTGCTGTACCAAATACTAATGCATTACCAGTTTGAAGATATGTCAAGCGTTCAATCATGTTGCTATTGATATAGGGAACCATTCTTGATATATATTTTAAGTCATCTGGATTCTGAACCCTGTGAATAATAAAATTACCACACTGAGATACTACTGTTTTTGATAGTTCACTTGGTCGCTGTGAAGATATTCCGAGTAGAAATCCATACTTTCTCCCTTCCTTAGCAATCCTCTCAAAGATATTGTAACCAACTGCTCCGTAATATGAATCTTCCTTTACAAATCTATGCGCTTCTTCTATGATAAAATTTATTGGCATATCCGCCTTATGTTCCTTGTGCTTCACATAATCCAATAACATTTTTGCTAGAACCTTTGTCACAACTTCAGCCGAAGCGTCATCCAAGCTACTGATATCAACATCTATAATCTGCCAATTGCCAACGAAATGTGCAACATATTCATCCAACGAATTATATTGTGTTTTTGAAAGAATTTTTCCTTGGATACCATCTTTGATAGTTTGCAACCTTGTAATAAGCGTTGCTGTATATTCTTGTATCCTCTGTGAACTTACACTTCCCTCATACAATGTTGCAAATTCTACAGCCTGCGCAAACTCTGCCAAATCATATATTACTTCTTTATCTGTCGATACTCTTCCAATCAATTCTTGATCCACAAACTGTGTCAAGAACTTTATTGCTGCTTCTTCATTTTTCATTTTACCAAAATCTATAGAAATAGCTTGTTTCAAAGATCCTCCAGTTTCTAATGGAGAATCTATGTTTATTTCCGCAGTCCCAAAATGCGCCATTATCGCGACTAACTTATCTGATTTTGAAGGCGATGAATCAGAACTTGTTATGATTCCGAGCAGCGTAGAAGCCAGAATATGATTTTTAATTGTATTATCTAAATTCTCTTTATCATAAAAGATTCTTGCAATATCAATCGCTCTCTTGATAACAGGCAATTGAGTTTTTTCGGAAGCATGAAGTAATATTGCCCAGTCATCTGCTGACAAAGCCCACACCGGTATCTCTAATTTATTATCTGCCGCTTCAGAATCCACTATAAATGAGACTCCTTTAATTTGTTTATTAATCTCACTAATGTCCTTAAATGCCTTATGATATTCACCGTTAGAATCAATAATGATAAACTTTGCCCCTCTTGCAGAATAATCTGTTTTTGTAAATATATTTTGTAAAATTCTCGCAATTGTATTTGACTTACCAGCTCCAGTGTTCCCAAATACAGCGAAGTGGAAGCCAAAAAACTTATCAATATTGACTTTTACTGAATAGTCACTGAAAATAACAGATTCACCTATGGGCAAAAGTAATGCACGTGTGTTTCCATCCCCCATCTCTTCCTCTTCATTTCCAACCTCAAGCATAATCATTAAATCTTTTTCAGAAATAATATTTACTTCAGCAAAGATTAACGGCATTTTTGAAACACCAAAGAAAAACTTACCATCAATAATCTCACCAATTAGATTTAAAAATATTTGTCTATTACTATTAGCTTTACTAAGCTTGCGGCCATTTACAATTGATGATTTTTCTGCAACTGCTTCGATTTCTGCAATTACAGTTCTCCCAATTTCATATATTGATACATATGAACCTACTTCACCGACAAATCTAATTCCATCTACTGTGTTTACATAACTTCCTAAAGAATCATAAACCTCAGCAACAATTCCATTAACCCCAATGGAAACAATCTTACCTATCGTTCTACTACTCATTTTTTCTCCTCAAATGATTTGATAATCCTAGCAACAGTCGGCATATCAATCATCTCCCTTGAATTTTCAGATTGTTCTGGCATAATCTTTTCCACAAAATTTTTGAAATAATGAATCTTATCATCAGAATTTATTACAATTATCCGCTTATCATCCAATTCGATTAGCTTAGTTATTGCATCACTCTCGCCAAAAACGATTAGTTTGAATGTCGGAATCGCTAATGCATTTAAGATAAGTCGATTAATATGATCATCCGCAAAACTGTATCCTAATGTGACTAACACACTATTCTGTTTGAGCAGAGAGCTCTCAAAATTTCTGAAAAGATCAGAATACGGAACCATCAGCGTTGTTCGATCCTTAAGTGGGGTAGGGTAAATCATTACCGTATCTTCGCTACCTATATCTGCATAATCTTTTTCAAAAATATCTCCTTCATCCTTATACCAAGAAATAGAGCCATGTATTTTATAGAGATTAAAGGAATTTGGCACACGTTCCCATACTTCTTTTGAAAGATTCATATCTTCTACATATGCATATTTATAGCTTGCAGGATTAAACTTCCTTTTGTATGTTCCAGTAAAACCGTTATTATATGGTAGTCCCAATGAGTCAAGAGCTTGTTCATTATACAAATCATAATTTGTTGTAAATATATTTATAGGAGCCTTCCGACTTTCCGAAATCATTCTTTTATAAAAATCTTTGTAAATTGAAAGCACCTCTTTTCCATGAAGGCCTTCAATAATTTTGGAGCGAATGAACTTCCGTACTGTATCTATTTTCTCATCAATATCTTTATCAATAGCGACTATCTCATTTGCAACCTGAATTGCCCCTAATGCCTCCAGCATCTTTTCAAGATTAGAATCAAATCGGTCTTTCAATTTAAGACCAGCTGCGCTAAAATCAGCATTTTCCTTAAAGAAATCATCATATAGTTTACGCATACCTGGAATACCTAGTTCAGTACCATCAACAATATGGCTTGAGCAACCGGCACCAATCAAGAAATTAATATTATCTAATTGTAAATATGACGCCATCTCCTGCTGAACTACAGTTTCCTCAAGTTCATTTTTAACAGCCCCCTTGAATACCTTTACCATGTTTGGCCCTCCATTGTATGGATACCCCATACTCTCTTTTTCCCATAAATCCTCCTGTTTCAATCCTTACGCCACCTGCTTGTATCTCATAAACACATACTCAAATATCAGCTTGCGATATTCAAATATTCTCTGGTCTGAATAACTCTCCGGCAGTTCTTCCCACAGAATCTTTCCAATCAATGTGTCTACCTCAGCCTTAGTCTCCTGCTTGTCTGTCCAATGATCAAGTTCTGATATCTTTGCCTTAATCTTATCCAACAAATCTACAGCAACCTTCTTGATTTTCTTGATGTCCTCTTTGGAAAGATTTTCGTCAAAAAGCATATCATACATAGAAAGTTCTTCATCACTACTGAAGCCTTCACGAACATACCTCTGTTCCTCTTCATTCATGGAATTTGCCAGATCCATCAGTTCCATAAATGTCTTTTCAATATTGACCCTATCTTGCTCTGAATTATATTCCTCAATAATCTGCTGATATCGTATGTAATAATCCACTCTGCGAGGATTCTCCCTTATCATGGCATCCAGCCTGACTTGAATCAATTCATCCAAATCCATGAATGCCAGATTTTTCTTTTTAACTTTGGCAAACTCTCTCCGCAATAAATCAAAGTCAATTTTACTGATATCAAAACGTTTTGCAAATCCACGATCATCCGCTGCTCTTTCAATCATGATATAATCACCCAGAATTCCGTTAATCTGCACCATTAAATCTGTATTATCAACATGCTTCTTCTTTTTCTTTAATTCATCAACAATGGCAATTATGGCATCTTTTCTTTCACGGTCTGCCTTGGAAATATCATCACGATCCAGATATTTCATCATGCGGTTAAGTTCATTGCCGTATGTCATAAACTGCTTCTTTGATTTCCTAGAGTCGGATACTGCATTAGCCGCTGTCAGTAGTAAGGAAATTTTTGCAAAATCCTTTGCATATACCAGATCATCCAAATCGAAATCTTTGGAATCCAGAAATTCATCAGCCGCTGCAATTGTCTCAAGCACTCTTTCTATCAGTTCACCCTTGTCAATCGTCGGGTCAGTACTTCCACCACCTACATTAGCGGTATAATCAGCAAGTGCCTTTCGCAATGCTTTTACAATACCTATATAGTCAATAATAAGACCATTACTCTTGCCTTCTGCCACGCGGTTTGCCCGGGCAATTGTCTGCATAAGAGTATGTGCCTTGAGTGGCTTGTCCAGATACAGACATGACAAACACTTCACATCAAAACCGGTTAGCCACATTGCGCAGACAAATACTACTCTTAGCGGATTGTCTTTGTCCTTGAATTCCTTATCTAGCTCACGCTTTTCCATCTTTTCACGATGATATTTGATATCCAGATTCCACTTTTTAAAGGTTTGAATTTCATTCTGTTCCTGCGAGATAACAACTGCCATCTCCGTTTCTTTCATCCAGTTCAGTTTTCTCTCAAGTTCCTGGACTTCCTGCTGTGATGCTGTCTGTATCTGCTTTTCTAAAGCTTTGATATCGTCCTGCCAATATTTCTGTACAAAGTTATACATACGCACGCAGGTAACTTTATTCAAGCAAACAAACATAGCCTTACCACTAGTCCACAAATCAGAGTAATGTGAAACAAAATCTCTGGCCACAGATTTAAGTCTCGGTTCAGCAGTAAGCAAATGAATTTCCTTTTCAAATTCATGCTCCAGCTTCTCTTCCTGCTCCGGATCAAGATCTGCTGCTTCAATGGCATCAAGAATTTTGTCCGTAATATCCGGATTATTGATATCTAAAATCTTTTCTCCTCGATTTTCATAATATAGTGGGACAGTTGCCTTATCTTCTACCGCACGCTTAAAGTCATAAATGGAAATATATCCACCAAAGGTTCGCTCAGTAATATTGTCATTCGAAAGAAGAGGTGTGCCAGTAAATCCAATTCTTGAAGCAGTCGGCAATAATCCAACCATATTGTCCGCAAAAACACCATACTGGCTTCTATGAGCTTCATCAGACATAATAATGATGTCATGATCCGGAATGATCGGCTCATCCACTTTCTTGTTAAACTTCTGGATCAGTGTGAAGATAAAGCTTGGATTTCCCTTCAATTTGCTGATTAGGTCTTCACCGCTAGTCGCTATGAACTTGGATGCCTTTGTTTTTCCCAATAATCCGCAGTTTTCAAACGTATCTGAAATCTGGGAATTCAGTTCTTCACGGTCTGTAAGCACCACAATAGTAGGAGATCCTGCAAATTTTCTGCGAATCTTCTGCGACAGAAAAACCATAGAATAACTTTTACCGGAGCCCTGGGTATGCCAAAACACGCCAAGCTTTCCATTATTGAGTTTACGCGCCTCATAAGCCTTGACTGCTTCATTAACTCCAAGATACTGGTGGTTTCGGGCAAGGATTTTGACGGTTTTACCACCGGAATGATCATATAAGATAAAGTTTTCTAACAGATCCAGAAAGTTCTCTTTCTTACAAATACCACGAAGCATGGTTTCCAGAGCAACACTTCCCTGCTCCTGCTCGGAAAGTCTTTTCCACTCATGGAAGAATTCATACTTACTGCCCAGTGTACCAACCTTGGCTTCTACACCATTGGACAACATTAGAAATGCATTGTAATAAAACAGCTGCGGAATGGTATCCAGGTAATCGGTGTAATTGTCTGTATATGCATTCTGAACATCCACAGAATTCTTCTTTAGTTCTACAAAGAGAAGCGGAATGCCATTTACAAAACCTACAATATCTGTTCTACGACGATAGAGATCACCATGAATTTTCATTTCTTTCACAGCCAGAAAATGATTTCTCTCCATATCATCCGAATGTTGGAAGTCAATAATCATTGCGCGCTTTTCTTCAGTCTGACCGTTTGGCTTCTTCTCTGTAACAGGAATTCCATCACGAATATATGCATACTTTTCTTCATTAATCTGCATCAGAGAAGCAGATGAAAGATGCTTCTCAAAGGTATTCTGAGCTTCTATAACCTGAGCATCTGTAATCCATGGATTGAGCGTACGAAGGGCCTTCTGAAAATAGCGTACTAAAAGAATGTCCTTGTAGGAACTTCTTCCAAACGTTCTATTCTCTCCAAGGACTTCCTGATTATAAGCAAGTTCTACCTGCCAGCCCAGTTCATCAGCAAGCAGGTGTCCTGCACTCTCTTGAACTAATATATTTTCCGAGTAATCGTAGCTCATAGCGTCGCCTCCTCATCAAATTAATACTATAATTCCATAAATGAAATCATGTCAGCAAAACCATTTTCCAAATGTTCCGTTAGTGATAAGCCCTTATTTTCTCTTACAAACTCTAGAAAATCTGGTAAATCTAATAAGATTTTTTGAATAATCTTTTTTTCTTTAATCTGATTAATTGCATAAATCGAATTACCTATCTCTTCTATTTCACTATCAAGTTCTTTATCCATCTGGCTCCAAAATTTCGAATACTTTGCTTGTCCCGAAACAGAATAGACATCTGCACCAATATCTTGAATAGGAGCAACTTTATAATACTTTGCATCTTCGTTAGTCAATACAATAAAAAGTAATCTTTGACTAAAATTGCTATCCTTTACAACCTCTAACATTTCATACATGCAATTTCTTGATTTTAGATAATTATCACTTATTATCGAGATTACATAATCATGCTTTTCTATTGACTGCATAAACTTTTTAAAGCTTTCATGATATTCAACATCTCTAATATCTCTTGATAATGTAGCCTTTCCTTCAATAAGCATACCAATCTTTTCGTCAATGCTATCCGCTATATCTTTATCTTTCTGGCAATAAGACAAAAAGACTGTTTTGACTGTTTTTTCTATATTTGCATTTCCATCATTTGCATCTATAAAATTTAATTCTATATATGTTCTAACTGCCACAACAAAGGGTTCTATACTTTTTCGCATAAACGCCTCAATGTTGTCAGAAAACTTATTGCTACTCGTATAGCCCATACACAGCCCAATTAACTGTTTTGGTCCATCAAGAATGTACTTAATTAATTGAAATCCATAGCTAATTAATTCTTTCTGATTTGAAGGCAAATCTAATATATCTCGCCATCCTTTTTCTTCAAATATGCTCATAAAATCATACTCTTCTGTAATGCACTCATCTATATATGACATCAAAAATGAGGTCTCGTTTATAAAATCATAAAACTGTTGAATACAATACATTTCTTCTTGAGAATTAATTTTTAGCATTTGAGAAGCGAGGGTTCTATATTGTAATGAGATTTTTTGTAATTCCTTTCTAGTCACTAGTAATCAGCTCCTTCCACAAACAGGACAATAGACTCCTGTCTCTTTATCAATATTTTTCACTTTAACTTTCAAACCACAGCAGGCCATTTCACATTGGACATAATCTTCTGAAGGAGCATAGAGTTCTTTCTCTATTTCCCTCTTAGGCGTCTTCATGGTCATTTTTACTAATCCATTTTTATTGAATTGTTTTATACTTTTACCTAATGTCCTATCTATTTCATCATACATATAATTTAATGCAATTTGCTGAGCCTTCTCTAATACTTCCGGCACAAAGAAGGTATTTGTTCTATTCGGCAAACCACAAATAGGACAAAAGAAGTTTATATTATCTTCACTTTCATATACTTGATGATGCAGCATAAATCTATTTTTACAATAGTCACACTCCATCTCAATAAATCCATCCGAATCCAATGGTATTGATATTTCAAATGAAACGTCTCCCATAAGTTACACCTCGATTTCTCCACTCAAAAGTTTGGGCAATAAACGGTCACGCGCTTGTGAAGATTTATTACATATATCTCTCAACTTTTGAATCCGATTAAGCATTGGTGACACTATTCTATCGAATTTATCACCTATTTCTTGTGTTGGAACCAATATAATTTCTGCTTTTAAATACTTAAAATGTCTAGCATAATGGTAATTTGATAAATCAACTGCTTTCAGTGATAAATATAGCAATGATTGTGGCATATTATCCTTATCACTAATAATTAGCTGAGTTCCATCAGCACCTTTAGCAAATGGAAATTGTATGTATTTCAAAATTCTTGTATGATCACCAAATATAATTATAGGTATCCCAAAATTAACTACTGAATCCTTATCATTTGTATACCCTGCAATAAAATCACGGCTTTGATCAACAACAGGAATCGCCCCTTCCGATAAATAATCAGAAGTTTTTATTTGTTTAGTACGTGGAATTTTTCTAATAATATCACCAATTAATTTCTTCTCCCAGTCTTTGGGAACCCCATCAATAATTTCCGTCTCCTCATAACCAGGGAACCTCAAATCAATAAACCATTCCTTGTACAAGCGCTGTGCTGCCTCTTCGAGAAGTTTGATTTGTTTCTGATTGTTTTCAATTAAGTCGTCATAAATTGAAATATATCCCACTATCTTCTGTTGAACATCTATATCTGGCAATTCTATTGGCATCTTTCTAATAACCAGAAGATTGACATGAGCGACTGTTGCTCCATTTGCAGTCCCCAACAGCTTATACTGCTGTTCCGGTGCCAATAGATAATAGACCAGATACTTAGGAAAAACCTTTTCACAATCAGGTCTTATCAAAACAGTTCTTTGTCCAAGACATACTTCTTGCCCTTCACGAATAAGTGCAGCATTACCAGCCGGAGCCTCTCTCGCAAAAATTATGTCATCCTTTTGGGGTATAGCCCTCATATTTCTTTTATCATATATATCCTTCGAAACCCGATGTACACCTTCAAGCAAAAGTCTACCTTTACCAACATTCGGTGTTCGAATAAGTGGATATCCTTCTCCTTCATCAGGTGCTGTAGTATGAGGACAATCGGCTATAAGTTCACAAACATCTTCTAATACCATAGCTTCATTCTCCCCTCTTTAACTTCTCGTATTGTTTTCCCCATGCCTTAGATGGTTGTTTACAAATACAATCTGAACTTGCAAAAGCACAAATATCTTCTAATCCGTTGTTTCTGCAGATATCCGGATTATTCGCTCTGCATCCCCATGTCTGATGTGCCGTATCAACTTTATTTAATGGTGCTTTAAATGGAACCTTTAACTTCAACTCACTCATAGCCCCATCTCCTTCATATTCTGTGAGATGGTATCCATCAAATCATTACTCTCTGCCTGTAACGAAAGAAGTTCCTGATGAATCTCAGCCATTCTTTCTTCGAAATCAACCCCGTCATCTTCCACAGGTGCTACACCAACATAGGCGCCCGGTGTTAATGACCAGCCTTTATTCTCAATTGTTCCGATGTCGGCAATCTTGCAGAGTCCAAGAATATCCTCGTACTTTCCTTCACCAAACTTACTACAAAGCCAGTGTGCTTCCTTTACGACTTCTACAATCTCTTCGACAGCTGCAATCTTCTCATCCCAGCTATTCTGAACCTGTTTCTTTTCTTTACGATCACAGGCTTCCACGGCTTTCTTGGCCGCTTCTCTAACAGATTTAAGATGCTTCTTCGCCACTTCAAGTCCTGTTATAAATACATCATCATTTACTGCGTTCAGGTCGTCTTCTCCTGCCTCAGCAATCATGTTGGCAACAGTGGACTTGTATTCCTCCAGTAACTTCTTATACTTATCTATCTCACCTCTGTAGAGCCATACAATGGCATTCATATTTTTAAGCTGCCACTCGTTCCACTCATTCAGGGTACGATCTACAACGGTATAATAGTTTCGTGCATCGATGAATAAGACTTTATCCTGCAGATTCCCTGTCTTTCCCTTGTCAAAAAACCACAGAGAACAAGGCAAGCTCTTTGTGTAGAAGAAATTATTCCCTACAGAAATCATAACGTCCACATGACCGGTCTTGACCAGCTTTTCACGAATATCCTTATCACTCCCCTGACTGTCAGTTGCAGAGGAAGCCATAACAAATCCTGCACGACCTGTCTCATTCAAATATGCATAGAAATAAGAAATCCAGAGATAATTTGCATTACCGATTTCCTTGTTTTTATTTTCCTTCGGTACACCGAATGGTAATCTCCCGGCATTTGCAGCTGTTTCTGCCTTAACCTTATCAACATTGAAAGGCGGATTTGCCATAACATAGTTACACTTGCCTTCCAAATTATGGGCATCATGATAAAAACTGTTTGCTTCATCACCGGATTTGATAACACCGGTAAGTCCATGGACAGCCATATTCATAAGGCAAAGCTTAGCATTATATTCTACCTTCTCCTGACCATAAAATGTCATACTCTGATTGGCACGTAGCCCAGTCTCATTTACAAAATCACCGGTCTGTACAAACATACCACCTGATCCACATGCCGGATCCAGAAGTATTCCGCTCTTTGGCTCAAGAATATTTACAATCATCTTTACTAGGGACTTTGGCGTGAAGAATACACCATCGTCAGAGGCAATATTTTTAGCAAATTTATTCAGAAAGTACTCGTAGATACGTCCGATTACATCTCCACCAACTTCATCCAAAGCGTTGTTATTAAAGATTCTGAGCAGTTCACCAAGAAGCTCATCCGAGAAATCGGTGTAGCTTTTCGGAAGGACACCGATAAGCTGATCGCTCTGCTGCTCCACAAGTTCCATGGCATTATTTACCACTTCACCTAAACTTCCCATAGTCTGACCGGATACATTTACCAGTCCCAAAGAAGCAACATTTTCAGGAAGATTTACCAGATAATCAAACTGTGCCATTTCAGGAAGGAACAATGCGCTCTTAGCCGTAAAGTCACTTGCTTCCACCGGCATCTTACGACCATTTCTTACAGGTCTGTCCTTTAGAATTTCTTCCTCGACCATTTTATATCGGCTGTATGCATATCTGAGGAACAGCAGGCCCAGTACAGGCATACAGTACTGATTTGATGTAAGCTTTGACCCAGCTCTCAGGAGATCCGCAGACTCCCACAGGTCTGCTTCCAGCTTCTTAATACTTGCATTATCCATTTATCTACATCCTCCGGGATTAATTACTTTGTTCTGTTCAAGTTTTCTGGCCTTACGCGGATCTATCGGTTTTTCTGTTCCAACCGGAATGAACCACATTCTGCCTTTTTGAACAGCGCCTTCAATTCTGCCTTCTTTGCAATATATCGCTACCCATCTCTGGGATACATTCCACTTTTCTGCGCATTCTGCTGAAGTCATATATTCCATGTGTTTTCCTCCAAAAATGTGTAAAAACTTCTCTTTAATTATATTCTATTGAGCGAATACTTTCAATTAAATTCTTCTTAGAAACGAACACTTTTTCACCAACTATATTTCATACATTGTTCCGCACTAAAAAAGCACCAGTTTCCTGATGCTTCAAAACTTTCATATGTAATTAATCATGCTCTGTACTATATAATTTCTCGCTTATCAAATGCTTGATATTATCTGGAATCATTTTATTCTTATCTTCTACCAATAATGTATCATACTTTGCAACGCTTGCATCTTTTGAGAAAATGAAATCAACGATTTCCCCATCATTACTCTTTTCTACGGATGTATCCTCCACTCGTAGTGACATAGGAAGAAAAAAGTCATTAATCTTCTTACCATTTACATCTGTATTTTCTGTAAGTCCCAACGTAAATTCCAGATTCGTTACGCTTAGTTTGTAAATAATTGTAACCGTCTGCATCTCCTTAAGGATACACACCATATCATTTGTCAACTCCGGTAATCTCTTTAAGCAGGGCAACTTCTTTCTTGCATTTGCATAAGGATGCCTTGCATCAAAATAGAACTGACTACTTGTAAGTTTTGCCTTTTTTGCATTTTTATAGAAGTCCTTTGCAGAAAGTTTTGTCTCCACTCCTGTTAAGTGAAGAAAATGATCTATCGGAAAAGAGACTTCAAAAAACTCTTCTCCATATACATATAGAAATGTTTTACCAGCTAGGCTCTGACTATATATACCGGCTGAATCTATAATACCTTGTCTTATTGCATTTTTCTTATCTGCTTTTGTTGCCATCCATACCTCATACGTAAAGAGGAGTGTGATGCTTAACCACACTCCTCTAAGAATTTCTTTTTAAAAAGAGTTTTCTGCTGGTTGTCAGCCTCGGTACCCAGTTAAGATACCCATAACGACGTGGAAATCATTAAGTCCCCCACGTGGACTACAGCTTTATCCAAGCTGCCAGGCTCGATGCCCAGTTAAGACATCTAATGAGATGGAAAGTTATCCTGCTCCATCTGCAGCCCAACTTTTAACGATGCTCTTACATCGAGAACATTTCTGTTCCTACTTTTATTATACTCAATTCAGTGAAAAAATCAACCCATACTGGGTCTTTCTAATTATTTCCAAATGTCCCTTTTCCAAAATCTATATAATAAACTCCTTGTTTTAGGAACCTCTTTCTTGATTTTGATAGATTTTGATTGGATTAGAAAACAAACAAGTCTCACCGGGTTGCGCATGAAAGTCAGAGGCGTGGTGAACTCTGTTATTACTAATATATAACTTCTGTTACTGCTGTCAAGAGTCTTTTTTATCGAGAGCAGTCCATTAACAAAATATTGCCTATCTAGGCACCCGTATAAAATAGGGGTACAACAGGGGGTACAAATCACTTCCAAAGTCCCACAATTCCTTGATTTTCAGGCATTTTCAGATAAAAGTACGGTTTCTGCCGTGGCAGATGAAAAGTATTTTTATTATTGTTTTGTTTCTCCTTGTTTCGCCCTAAAACACCCTGTTTTGCAAGGTTTTTGGGGATTATGGTGATACGCTCTGAAAATGCGGATTGTGACAAATCAGAGCAGAATTTAGCAAGTTATCACTACCTGTTAGTAGCAAAGAGAAAATTCCTACTACTAAGGATTTTTCTCTTGATTTTGAAGCTTCTCGATCATCTGCCGAAAAACATTCATAGGAAGTATGCAATCTTCATCAAGATGCTTTTCTAACTTTATCCAGTCTAAGTGCTCATCCATTACATAATTCTTGACATCGTCAGAAACATTTACTCCAATCACCTCTAACACTGCTATTCGTAATGCAATTTTCAAAACATAAAATGCATACAAATTTACCATGTTATCAGTCTCTGTACCAAGGTTATTTATAAATGAACCCAAACTTCCAGATTTATAAATATAATGTGTCAATTCATTTCTTGTATCTCCCAGTGCATCAATTGCCCTTGAAGATGAAATTCCAAGAAGTGCGGCTCCATACTTGTATTTTTTTGCATCTATTTTTCTAAGAATTATATTTATGTTTCCAGAATTATTACTGCTACTACCATTACAATACTTGATTGCAAAACCATCGCAAATGTGCATTAATAAAACTAATCTGTGTTC
>ERZ827423.2693-NODE-2693-length-13496-cov-3.741686_pt1 | contig 13496 bp, 13 predicted proteins | sample MGYA00519775_ERZ827423 | MGnify/ENA primary metagenome ERZ827423 (study PRJEB31778, sample SAMEA3449296) | human gut metagenome | biome: human gut; feature: human-associated habitat; material: faeces | place: United Kingdom | collected 2010/2012 ...
TAACGATACGGCACACAGGCTGAGGATAAAATCCGCAGAACGCCCGCTGCTCTTATTTCTTTCCACGGTTCGCCGCGGGATTATTTCCACGCCTTAAGACACCATAAAAACAGCAGGCAGCAAAATTTGCTGCCTGCCGAATCATCTTTACTCTAATATTCTCCAGCCTTAAAAATCGATACAATAGCTCTTGACCAAATCACTCGCTTCTGACTTGTCAGCACTGATGGTAATCGTGAAGGAAATATCGAATTTTTCACTCAGACGTTCCATTCTCTGCAAAAATTCATCTAAATCCTCAGAGGTCCCGTCAACAACCTTTAAAATGCTATCTATGAATACATGGGTGATATCATAATTTCCTGCTATTGCGCCTTTGATGAATCCATAAAACTGGTCGAAATTCATTTTGGAAAAATCGTCGGTGTTGATCAAACGGACAGAATGATCTAAATCATACATAAATCTGTTGCCGCTGTTGATGCAGATAACGTTGCCCTTTTCACTTGCTGCCGCTGCATTGACCATGTCCACCAGAACCTTGGTTTTGCCGGAGCCCGCCGCGGCAGAGACCAGGAGGGTCCCGCCCCGGTCCTCCACCACAGCCTGGCCCCGGACCCGCTCCACCACCTCGAAGAGCCTTGCCCGGCCGGCGATGCCGTAGGCTTTCAGTGAGGGAGAGACAGCCAGGCAGATGGTCTTCTCCGTGCGGCGCTGGTCCGCCACCACCAGGTTGGTGGTCATAGGGTCCAGGCCCCGCTCCACGCACTCCACACTGGCGTAGAAACTTTTCAAGTCGCAGCAGATGTAAGTCCGCTCCTTCATCCTCGCTTCCTCCCTTCTCCTTTAGTCTGCCACGAGCGTTGTCACATTATCGGAACCAACCCATCACGGTGTCCAGTTCCTCCCGGGATGTCTCGGGGAAGTTTTTCTGGATCTGCCCGTAGATGAGGGCCTTAGATTCCGCCGGGTCCGTGGAATAGGCAGAGGCGATGTGGTCATAGCCCCACAGGGCCTCCGGCGTGGTGTAGACGGAGATGGGCCAGCCGTAGGGAAAGCCCTTCTTATTGATCCGCTGGCGGAAGTCCCGGATCAACAGATAGCCGCCCATCTGGAGGTCCGTGACCGTTCCCTCGAAGTTCTTCTCGCCCTCTTTGCCAAATCCGGCCTGGCGCTTCAGCGCAAAGGAGAACCACTCCTCCTGTCCGGCAAAACAGTCCATGATCCGCTTCTGGCGCATGGAGGCCAGTTCCTCGACCCAGCGGCTGTCGAAGTCATAGCCATCCCGCCGCCAGTTTGCGAAGTGAGGGAACCATGCTTTGGAGATGAACCCTGCCTTCCCACCGAAGAACTTCCCGTAGGCCACCTTGCCGCTGCGGGCGATGAGGGCGCGCCACTCCCAGGGGTCCTGCTCCGGATCGCCGGTCCACCAGAAGAGGTCGGCGGTGTTCTCCTCCACGGAGAAGCCGTCCACCTCGTTTTTGAATAGAGGCAGGAAGCCGATCTCGTTGATCCAGTCGATCAGCTCCTCCCAGCTCTGAATGCGGGCGGGATCGTCCCAATCCAAGCCCCGCATGATCCACTCGCCGTTCTCGATGGCCACAATGCCGCCTCCCCGAAATTGCTTGAGATAATTATACCACACAGGGCCCGGGGATGCCATAGCGACCGCATCGGTCGCTCAGAGAACAACTCTATTTTCAAGAACAGGCATCCTCTACCAGTTCGGAGCGGGTGCGGACTCCCTGCTTGGCCGTTTATTTAAATGATAAGGCCCTACAGAAATTCTATATCTGCAACTCTTCGTCTATTTTCTCTGCCCTACCTTCTCCTGAATATATAAGCAAATTATTTCTCAGAGCTTCTTCCAGATTCAGCATACACACACCGCTTTCCCGGAGCAGTTCCAACATATCCGAAGAAATATCTGACAGGGCATACTCATCATCAAAGTCCGTCGGCTGATTCTCGAAATCAAGTGAGTCCGCAATATCGAAGCACTCTCCGGTGGAACTGGTGCCGAAAGGCTCCTCTCCTTTCGAATCAGGTTTTTCAGGCATAGAACGCCCGACTATCAACTCACATGGTTCTTCCTGCCCGCAGTTGTCACAGGCAGAACACGCTTCCATCAATACATTAAGCAACTCGGCGGCCAGCTTTTGCAGGCCCTCGCTGGCACTGATCAGTTCCATAGCAGTCATCTCCCCAGGAATCAAAACGACTGCATAATCCAGGCAGTGTAATTCCAATCGATCAGACACCGTTAAATTCGATCGCTCCAAATTCTCTGCTCGAATAGTCACTTCATTTTGTTTTTCGAACACGATGACTCTCCTTTTCAAAATTGCTCCGCACAAAAGCAAGCGATATGTTTTCCCTAAAATATGGATTTGAACTTTGGGAGCCCGGCGATAGACCTTGACCCATTTACTGACCCATTATCTGACCCATTAGCCGCTGGACACGCCAAATTTTATCGGATGCAAAAGTTCTGAAAAACGGAAAAATTTTCAGATATTGTTTGCTTTATCACAAAAAAGATTTTCCATGGGTATCTACGGACCAGAAGGCCGGGGGTTCGAATCCCTCAGGGCGTACCAGAAAAGCCTGTGTTCTTTTTGAACACAGGCTTTCTTGTTTTCCCGGACCGTTTCCCCTGTTCCCAGCTGAAACTCCCTCTTGACTTCTTTTCGATTATCCTTATAATTATGAAAAGTAATTATGTTTCATAATAAATTAAGAGGGGTGAAGCCCGTGGAAATCACGATGATCAAACATCTGCTGACCGCCTGCCACGAGGCGAAGCGGATCACCGAGCTGATGCCGGCGCTCCCCCAGGGCATGACGGCCCGGCACGTGTATGCGCTGGACGCCATCCGGCAGCTGGAGCAGTCCGGGGAGCCGGTGCGGGTCAGCGACATCAGCGACTATCTCCAGGGGACCCGCCCCAGCGTCACCAAGCTGATCCAAGAGCTGGAGGCGCTGGGCGTGGTGCGGAAATTCCCGGACTGCCGCGACAAGCGGGTCGTCCTGCTGGAGCTGACTCCCCTGGGACAGCAGTATTACGACTTCTATGTGGAACAGTATCAGTCCCGGCTGGCGGAGCAGCTGGGGGACCTCTCTCCAGAGGATATTCAGACGACCATTGCGACCATTCACCGGTTCTATCAGGTGGTTCGCAGCTGCAAAACGGAGGAATCGAAAACATGAACGCAACAGAAAAGACCATTGACGCAAAATTGATCCTCTCCATATTGGCGGCGGGGATCATGTCCTTCTCCGGCGTGGTGGTGGAGACGGCCATGAATGTGACCTTCCCCACCCTGATGCAGGAGTTTGGGATCGGCACCTCCACGGTGCAGTGGATCACCACCGGATACCTGCTGGTGCTGGCCAGCATCATCCCGGCATCCTCCTATCTGAAAAAGCGGTTTCCCATGAAGGCGCTGTTTCTGACAGCCATCTGCCTCTTTATCCTGGGGACGGTCATGGCCGCGGCGGCGCCGGTTTTCCCGATTCTGCTGACCGGACGGCTCATTCAGGGCGTTGGAACCGGGATCGCGCTGCCGCTGATGTTCAACATCGTCCTGGAGCAGGTCCCGGAGGAGCGGCTGGGCCTGATGATGGGGATCGCCTCCCTGATCACAGCGATGGCGCCGGCGGTGGGACCGTCCCTGGGAGGTCTGATCGTCAGCAACTGGGGCTGGCGGATGATCTTTGTGGCGCTGCTGCCCCTCCTGCTGCTGTCCCTGCTGTTCGGGGCCTTCTCCATCCGGCAGGTGACGGAGACGCAGAAGGCCACCTTCCAGACGGGAGAGTATCTCCTGCTGGTCCTCAGCTTCGCCTGCCTGATCTTTGCCACCAGTCTGGCCTCCGGCTCCGGCTGGACCAGCGCGCCGGTGCTCCTGCTCTTTCTGGCCAGCCTGCTGGCACTGGCGCTGTTCTGCCGGTGCAGCCTCCGCGCCCAGACACCGCTGATCAACCTGCGGGTCTTTCGCCGCGGGCCGTTCACGTTCAGCGTCCTGGTGCTGGTGCTGATCCAGTTCGTCTGCCTGGGTCTGGGCTTTCTGATCCCCAACTATGCCCAGATCGTCTCCGGGCAGGAGGCCTTCCTGGCGGGCTGTCTCCTGCTGCCGGGCTGCCTGGTGGGGGCGGTGCTCTCTCCGGTGAGCGGCCGGGTGCTGGACCGCCTGGGGCCGGAGCGGCCCATCCTGCTGGGAAATCTCAGCATCCTCGTGTCCCTGGTGTGCTTCAGCCTCTTTGCGGGGGCGCTGACCACCGGCGCGTTTCTCGTGTTCTACCTGTTCTTCGCCTTCGGCCAGGGCTTCTCCGTGGGCACCAGCATGACCAACGGCCTCAGCCACCTGCCTCCGGAGCAGAATCCCGACGGAAACGCCGTCATCAATACGCTGCAGCAGCTGGCCGGCGCCATCGGGACCTCTGTGGTCTCCACCATGGTGGCCTCCGCCCAGGCGGCGCTGCCGGAGGACCTGGCGGCGGCCACCCGGCTGGGGAGTCAGCACGCCTTCTACCTGCTGGCGGTTCTCACCGTTGGCATCCTCTGCTGCTCCATCGGGGCATTCCGCACCGGGCGGAAGTCCCGCTGATCACTTCCGGCAGCGGGAGATCCCCCTTGCTGCTGGTTTGATTTGGCGGAAAATGGGCGGAGATTTCCCGTGGCTCCGCGGACCGGGACGGTGCTGAGCCATCTCCCCCGGGCAGCGCGCGGATGACCGGCGGCGGGCTGCTCCAGATACCTTCCTGTATGCAAAAAAGCCTGTGTTCGATACGAACACAGGCTTTCTTCGCTCTTGCGGGGCCGTCTGCCGGACGCCGCGGCCCTCCTCTTTCGGATTTGCCGACACAGGGCGCGCAAGACCCGCCGGGCCGCCCCCTCCGGTCCGGCGATCCCCCTCTATCGGTCAGGCCATGGCCTTCTGGAAGAAGGAGACCATCTTGTCAAAGGGGATGGCGTTCTTACCGCCGCCATCATACAGGTCGGTATGCACCGCGCCGGGAATGATCAGCAGCTCCTTGTTCTCCGGGCAGGGATTGCCCTTCATCATGTTGGCGTAGGCGTCCCGGCCCATGTAGCAGGAGTGGGCCTTCTCCCCGTGGATGATGAGCACCGCGGAGCGGATCTCGTTGCTGTAGCAGAGGATGGGCTGGTTCAGGAAGGACAGGGTGCCGATGGTGTTCCAGCCCTCGGTGGAGTTCAGGGACCGGGGGTGATAGGCCCGGCCCTTGTAATACTCGCTGTAGTCCTTCACATAGAAGGGGACGTCCTCCGGGACGGGCAGGGGCAGGCAGCCGCCGGCGCGGCCGTAGTCGCCGCTGCGGTAGATGGCGGTCCGGGCGGCGCTGTAGGTCTCCCGGGCCTGGTGGCGGGCCTCCTCGCTGTCGGCGGAGTCAAAGTAGCCCTTGGCGGCGATCCGGGTCATGTCATACATGGTGGAGACCACGGTGGCCTTGATCCGGGTGTCGATGGCCGCGGTGTTCAGCGCCAGGCCGCCCCAGCCGCAGATGCCGATGATGCCGATCTTCTCCGGGTCCACGTCCTCCCGCACGGAGAGGTAATCCACCGCCGCCTGGAAGTCCTCGGTGTTGATGTCCGGGGAGGCAGTGTACCGGGGCTCTCCCCCGCTCTCGCCGGTATAGGAGGGGTCAAAGGCCATGGTGAGGAAGCCCCGCTCCGCCATGGTCTGGGCATAGAGGCCGGAGGCCTGCTCCTTCACCGCGCCGAAGGGGCCGCACACGGCGATGGCGGCCAGCCTGCCGTCCGCCCCCTTGGGCTTGTACAGATCCGCCGCCAGGGTGATGCCATAGCGGTTGTGGAAGGTCACCTTGCTGTGGTCCACCTTGTCGCTCTTCGGGAAGGTCTTATCCCACTCCTGCGTCAAAACCAATGTCTCTTCCATGTCGCTTCTCCTCCATTTGCTTGTCTTTCCGCGCTGTCTGCGTTCAGCCGCGGTCCATTTGATAGATCAGATAGTCCAGGCAGTCGATCTGCCGCTGACTGGCGTGGAGCCGGTCCAGCAGCACAGTGCGGTGCATCCGCAGCAGCCGCAGCTGCTCCATGCGCCTGCCCTCCCGCTCCAGCTGAAAAAACCGCGCGATGTCCGCCGCGCCGCAGCCGGCGTCCTCCAGGTTCTGCATCAGCAGCTTTCGCTGGTCCATTGCGTCTGCCATAACCTCGCCTCCCTGCGGTTTTATGGTAACGCAGAGATATGGAAATGTAAAATACTTAGTTTTCATTTCCAGTTATTCTTGTTTGGAATTTCTGTCCGTGTTATACTGAGAGGACAGAGAGAGGAGGTCATCCCATGGAGATTCGGGTCCTGCGCTATTTTCTGGAGGTGGCCCGGGAGGGAAACATCACCCGGGCCGCGGCCTATCTGCACATCTCCCAGCCCACCTTGTCCCGGCAGATCAAGGAGCTGGAGGAGGAACTGGGCAAAAAGCTCTTTGTCCGCAGCAACTACTCGGTGAAGCTGACCGAGGAGGGGATGCTGCTGCGGAAGCGGGCGGAGGACATTCTGGACATGGTGGACAAGACCACCGAGGAGTTCCGGGCCCTGGATGAGATCAACGGCGGCGACATCCGCATCGGCTGCGCGGAGTCCGACGGGATCAAGTATGTGGCCCGGGCCGCCAAAAGCCTGCACCAGCGCTATCCCAACATCCGCTGCCACATCTACTCCAGCGGGACAGAGGCCGTCAACGAGCGGCTGGACCGGGGACTGCTGGACTTTGCCGTCATCGTGCAGGAGGTGGATCTGTCCCGGTACAACTACCTCCGCCTGCCGGTCCAGGACGCCTGGGGCGTCCTGATGCGGAAGGACGATCCCCTGGCCCGGCAAACATCCGTCCGCATCCAGGATCTGCTGGACAAGCCCCTGATCTGTTCCCGGCAGTCGCTGCGGGAGGAGATGGTGAAGTGGTTCGGGGACGCGCTGGAAAAGCTGAACCTCGTGGCCACCTATGACCTGATGTACAACGCCTCGATCCTGACCCGGGAGGGGCTGGGCTACACCATCGGGTTCCAGAACCTGGTGGACACCGGCGCGGACAGTGTGCTGTGCGTCCGGCCGCTGGAGCCTCCGCTGGCCTCCCCCATGTATTTCATCTGGAAAAAATACCAGGTGTTCACGCCGGTGGCCTCCCTGCTGCTGGAGGAGCTGAAACGCCAGATCGCCCGGGAACCGGCGGAGCCGTAACGCGGGCGTTTGGGGCGCTCCTCCGCCCGCATCGGCCGGCGCCCATCTCCCTGCCGGCGGACCTCCCACGGCCAACACTGCGCGAAAAAAGAGCTGCCGCCGGCAGCTCCTTTTTGACAGGGGCGCGTCCCTCACGCGGCCCCGGATTCAATCTGTCTGCGGGGCCTCTTCCCCGGAAGCCCGGGCAACCAGGACGAAGCGGCCGTTGCTCGTGTAGTAGTCGCAGGTGACCAGCGTCAGCAGACGGTCCCCGTATTCCGCCCGGATCCCCGTGTCGTAGAGAGCGGCCGCCTCCACCTGGGCCACATAGCTGTCAAAATCCTCCGGGGCGGACAGGTCCGCGCAGTAGTAAAAGCGGAATACGCCGGTCTCGTCGGTCCGGTAGACCCGGCTGTAGAAGGCGGCCATCACCTCATAGGTATCCCGGTGATAGGTGCCGTCCGGGGCCACTACATCGTACCGGATCACCGGATGGGCCTCCGCGTAGGCCGGGTCGGCGTAGTCCTCTAGGGAGCCGAACATGGTCCCGTTGCGCATACAGTGGCCGTAGATCATCACATGGCTGGAATCCGGGGTGGAGCCCTCCCCCACGAACAGGCAGCCGCTGACCGAGCTGCTGCCGTCAAAGGCCCGGTGCAGATAGTGCTCCGGGTCCTCCGGCGTGTACATCACGGGATAGTCAATCTCCGTGTCCGGGATTTGCAGCCAGGCGGCCATGTCGCTGTTCTGCTCCACCAGGGGCAGATAGTTCCGCTCCGGCGGGCTCTCCTCGCCGCCGTCGTCCGCAAGCGGGGCGGCGGGGATGGCGGCTTCCCCGGCGGCCAGCTGGGCCAGCTGCTCATTGGCCCGGCGCTCCCGGGCGGAGCGGGCCAGGTCCCGAACCAGCAGTCCGGCGGAGACCAGGAACACTCCCGCGGCCAGAAGGGTCAGGACCCGCCGGATGGAACCCCGTTTCACAGGTTTTTCACGCAAGGGGCGTCCTCCTCTCTGAAAAGATGCCGGCGGGGTTCCCCCCGCCGGCATCCGTCGGTTCAAATGGTTTATCTGCGGGTTTTCCGGTCCTCTCTGGGCTGGGTAAATTTTAGCAGGCACAGAACACCCAGGGCCAGTAGGCAGAGGGCCAGCCAAAGGCCGGTCAGACTGCTGTCACTGGTCTGGGGAACGCTGGGATCACTGGGCGTCTCCGGCGCCTCCGGCTCGTTGGGCACGTCGGGTGTGTCAGGCACATCCGGCACATCGGGCGTGGGCTCAGGGTCGGGTTCCACGTCCGGATTGGGGTCCGGCTTTGGCCCCGGATTGGGATCCGGGTCAGGTGTGGGGCCAGGCGTTGGTGTAACGTCCTCTCCCTTTACATATGCTGATACTTCTTCATCTACATACACCAGGAAGGGAATCGGCGTGTAGGTCCGGTTGCCCAGCGAGGCAGAGCTGCCGGTCACCAGATACCACCCCTCTTCCAAGTTGGAGAAGGATACGCTGCCACCTGAAACTCTCCCGCTCTGAGTTTCCGAAATATTCTCCCGGTTCACATATGCGGCCAGATTCTGAGCCGCAGCCCGCAGCTCACTGTTGCTGCTTCCGCTGCCGGGAAGCGTCACGCCGCAGTCTGTAAATTCGCTGGTAAAATTGCCAGAGGCACCCGCCACATAGTAGAGCTGAAACTTCGCATTCCCATAACTGTATCGCAGGGTCAGGGTGCCGCTTCCCGCCGCCAGAACCTGGCTGGACAGCGCCAGCGCGCACACCAGCAGGCAGAGCAGCCGGAAAACGCCCCGTCCCCTCTTATAGGTCGACATCCTATGAATCACCTCGCTTTATCACGTTCTTCTCTTTATGCGCCACCCGTTTTCCAGGCTGTCTCCAGGCGCGGATGGCCCAGATCAGCAGGACAGCCGCCACGGCCAGCGCCATCCCCAGAAGCAGCGGTCCCACAGTGCGCCACAGGGGCGCAGGCTGCTCCGGCTCTGCCTCCGGGGTCTCCACCCGGTGCCCCCGCACCAGCAGACGGTGGCTGTTCACTCCATAGGGCGTGCAGGTGTACAGGGTCACATAGTCCTGTCCCTCCACGACTTTCAGATCATCCCAGTCTGTGGGCTCCACCACCAGAATCTGGTCCACCTCATAGGTGAGGGTCCGGTCCAGGATGGACAGGGTGAAGGTGTCTCCCTCCACCAGCTGGTCGATGTCCGTAAACATCTTGGCCTTCACCAAACCTGTGTGGGCGGTGAGGACGCAGTGAGTGCTCTCGCCCCCGGTGGGCAGGCTGGTAGCCGGCCACCAGCCTGCCCCCATCTGAAGCGCGCTTTCGTCTGTCCCCTGGTAGATTGGCAGCCGCACATCAATTTTGGGAATCTCGATGTACCCCATCATGCCGTTGCCCATGGGGTTCAACAGGGTGGAGATATACTCCTCTTCCTCGTCTGACAGCACAAATTGGTCCTCTTTCGACAGCAGGGTCTGATTATAGGCCTCTGCCTGGGCAAAGAGCTCGTCGCAGTCCACATCCAGATACTCATAATAGGCGTGGATTTCATTCTGGGCCTGCCAATTGTAATAGAGGTCTGACAGAGAGGGATACAGCAGCAGTCCGCCTCCCGCCAGGAGCAGCAGGGCGATCAAGCAGTTGATCCACCGGGACGGTCTCCTCCTGACAGAGGAAGAGGCCCTCCGGGAATGCCCAAACCGCAGCAGGCGGGCAGAGTGTTTTGCCATTCAGCGTGGAATCCTGTCCGAGCTGTTCAGCCCGCGGTCTTTCGGCGGTTCACCACGAGCAGAGCGCCCGCGGCGGCCAGCAGGACCGCGCCGCCAATAGTGTACATCAGCGTACCGGAGCCGCCGGTGGTAATGGTGACCTTGCCCGGAGTCGTATCGCTGTTGCTGTCATTGACCCAGGCTTCATTGTTCACTTTCGAACCCATGCCTGCGGTAACTTTACCCTGATAGGACAGCACCACGACTTCCTTGCCCAGGAGATTATCCAAGCTGTCATTTGCATTGAGCGCGCTCAGGTTAACCGCCACTGCAAAGGTGTTTTCGCCTCTCAGGTATTTCGGATCGGTAGTGAACTCATCCTCAATCTCATAGTAACTCGAGTCAATTGTTTTGCCATTGATGGTCAGTGCAATCGTACCATCCACCAGTTCCAGGCCGGTCATGGTGTCCCGGAAGATCAGCATGGTAGGCTCATCGGCATCCGCTCCAGCGATTGTCTCAGGCAGGGACGTTGTGATTGTAAACGAGATGATGTCTCCGGTGGCTACATCACCGATTTTCTCTTTGTCGTCGGCCTTTTTATCGGGGGTGGGGATGCTCTCCTTTTTGCCCAGGGTAAACTTGGGAACATCAAACTCTTCCGTCTTGTCATCGCCGATCGTGGGCTTATAGGTCAAGGTTGTCTTACCATTGGTAGGGGCATCTACGTATCCGTCGGTGGGAACCTTGCTCTGGTCCACGGTCAGACCATAGGACAGCGCTACGGCTTTGCCCTGTTCCACCGGGGTTTTGATGTCCCAAGTGAGCACACGGTTCGTCTCGTCGTAATTTACGCCATAGGCCCCGTTGTTGAAGCTGACATTATAACCAACAGCGGGATCATCTTGTTCTACTTCAACACCGCCAACCGTCAGTTTCACAGTGTCCAGACCATCAAAGGTGTAATAGTACCCAATGGGGTCTTTAACCGTACCGCTCTGGATGTCGTAGAGAATGGAGTTCTTAATTCCGTCGAACATGCCTTTAACACCCTTTTGGGTATCAGTATATATTTCTGTATGAGTATTTCCAATTTTTTCTAATCCCTTGATAAAAGTGGGTGCCCAGGGGTAATATTGACTACCGTCCTCATTACCGGTCAAATAATCATCCGGCGCATAGGCGTACAGATTATAACCTTTGTCGGCAGCCTGCTGCCAAGCCTTTCCTCCCATGTAAATTGCCGCTTCGAGACTGGAATAGGGATGCTCAACCGTTCCATCATTCGGAACAAATGGCTCGATGTTATTGCCATCGGTCCCGATATAATCCCTTTGATATGTAGTAATCAGCTTTTGAATACCATTTTCTTCTGCTGTCGCAATCCACTTTGCTGCATCCTTATAGGCGGAATAGTCGTCAACACTAATCTCCCGGTGATACGCCCAGTAATCGTTGACATAGTCAACGGACGCAGCTCTCGTGTTATCCAGATTGACATAGATGCTCTGAGGCGTTCCAGTGCCCCACAAGTAGGTAACGCCGTCACTTACCAGAACCAGATGTTTATTTTCATTGGAAACGGAGGGATCCTCTCCCAGCATATCTATACCAGCCAGAATACCTGCTTGGAGATTTGTTCCGCTCGCATACTGGATGTCACTAATATAAGTCGCAATTCCCGCACAAGTGCCATCAACGATTTGAGTCAGCGGATATGTCGCATGGACCGTACCACTATAAACAACCACGCCGACCTTGACATCCAAGCCTTTTTCAAGGACCTCGTCTTCCAGGGATGTCAACATTGCTCCTGCCTCAGCTCTGGTAGCCATACTAATGGACTTGTCCAGAACAAAGACCACATCGGACGCAGGAGCTACCTCTGTTTGATTTGCGCCAACAGTCAGGGTAACCGTGGTCTTGTTATTCGTCAGGCCCGACGCTTCCTTGCTTAGGTCCACCGCCATCGCGCTTGGCAGCATGGCACACACCAGCGCCAATGCGGTGAGCATTGCCCAAATCTTCTTCATCTTCCGTGTTCCTCCTCATCTTTTGAAAGTAATGAAAGTATATTTCCACACCTCCACGGCGTGGGTGCATTCTTCAAACAGCCCTCACCCCCTTCTCCGCATCCCAGCCGACGGTGAGCTGTTCGTCCTCCATCATCCGGTCCCAGGCCTGCTCCGCCAGCAGCCGGACGCTGCGGTCGATCTCCGCCTGGGTGGCCTGGTACAGCTTCCGCAGGCAGCGGGGATTGCACTTCTCCTCCGCCACCCGTGCCGTCTGGCTGAGCGCGCGGATCTCCATGGAGATCTGCGTCCGCCGCATTGGCCGCCCGTTTCTGGTGACAAAAACCTGCCCCGCGGAGACTCCCGTCCGCCGGAGATAGTTCTGCAATTCCTCCCGCAGGCAGGTGGGAATGGAACGATAGCCAGTTTTTCCGCCGGGTCCGGCGGCCTTCATCCGGCCGCTTTCCACGGCCGCCACGGTCACGTGGGGCACTTCACCCACCCGCAGGCCGGTGAGGACAAACAATTTCACCAGCAGATAGGTCCGCTCCCGGTCCAGGGCTCTGGCCGCCCCCAGCAGGCGGAGGTATTCCGCCCGGGTCAGCTCCGGCTGGACTTCAGGCTGGAGCTCCAGCCGGTCCACCAGCTGCAGGTCTCTGCGGTCCATATGGGCCAGCAGGCCGTTGACCGCCGTCAGATAGGTGTTCACCGTATTGGGGGAATAGCCCCGCTCCAGCAGGGTCCGGCGCCAGTCCTCCAGCGCGCCGCGGGTGACCCGCTTGTCCGCCGGCAGCTCCTCATAGAACGTCAGCAGCTTGTTGGTGTAATTTTGAACGGTGCCGGTGCCCCGGCCCTTCGCGGCAAGTCCGTCCAGGTAGGACTGGATCGCCTCCGGGGTGATCCGGGTCCCGGCAGATGTATCGGCCGGATGCTCCGCCTCTATGGTCCTCACCCCTGCCACCTCTCTCCAGCAAAATTCCACAGAATCAATAAATCGTCCCGCCCTCCCCAGCGGGAGAACGGGACGATCCGCCGCTCTGCGCGTAAATTCTACAGCCGCCGCCTGGCGGTCGGCTCAAATTGCCGCAGAGGACCAGGCCGTCTGAACCTCTCCTTTCAAGACGGCCTCATTTTCATGCCCAGAGTTGGAAATTTCCGGGAGTTTTCCCTTGAAATCACGTGAGAGCTGTGCTACACTATACATAAATTTATGTAACTTGTACTCGTACAGACGGCACCGGACATGACGATTTATTGATTTTGTTACCAGCTAGGAGACCAGCCCCATCCGCTCCAGGGTGGTGGCGTGTTCCGCGCCGGTGGAGATCAGATAGATGCGGGTGGTCTCGATGCTGCTGTGGCCCAGCACGTCGGCCAGCCTGGCCACATCCCGGCACACCCGGTAAAACGTCCTGGCGAACAGATGCCGCAGGTTGTGGGGAAACACCTTGGTGGGCGCTACGCCCGCCTTGGCGCACAGGGACTTCATCTCCGCCCAGATCTGCTTGCGCGACAGGCCCCTTCCGCTTCTGGTGAGAAAGATCTCACCGGAGGCGATTTTTTGTCTCCTGGCGTA
>ERZ827423.2697-NODE-2697-length-13485-cov-3.565004_pt1 | contig 13485 bp, 6 predicted proteins | sample MGYA00519775_ERZ827423 | MGnify/ENA primary metagenome ERZ827423 (study PRJEB31778, sample SAMEA3449296) | human gut metagenome | biome: human gut; feature: human-associated habitat; material: faeces | place: United Kingdom | collected 2010/2012 ...
TGTATTTTTGCAAGTTTTGTTCCATAGCAGTGTTTATCTTATTTTCCGTCTTCTTCTGAAAAACAGAATCATGATAATACTTATGGCAAATAGTAACCATACATGCCTGCTTGTTTCCAGACGAACCCCTGTTTCCGGTATTAATTGTGTGTTTTCGTTTGTGATTTTTAACTCAATCACGTCTCCTCGTGCAGCCTCAATCCGCTGTTTCATGACAGCTGTATTTCCATTCGATGTTGCCTGCACTGGATTTGAATACTTATCATTCTCTTCTTTTTTAGAAATCGAAACAGCGTATTTTGATGTATCAACAGTTTCTGTTATTATGATATCCGAAGATATATCTACATTTTTTAATGTAACTTTATCTCCATGTTTCAAAGAAGTTCTAATTGTCTTGCTACGCAGCTTTTGACCATCTTCCCAATAGAGAATTTCCATATCAAATGGCTTCTTGCGGTTTCCAAGTGGACCAGTGACTTCCTTTGTAATCTCAACCGTCACCCCGCCTTTTTGCGGATGATTGACGATATGTCTGTCCGAAACAGCTCTCCAGGTATTTGTCATCGGTGATTTCTCATATAGGAATAAAATATCGGATTCTACATCGACCATATATAAATTAAAATTATCCTGATACTGTGTTTTGGTTTTATCTGCTTTGTCCTTTTTGTTTGGAGTAACAGATTCTACCATCCAGTATCGTCCGTTCTCAAAGTCCTCCGGTAATTGAAGCATTCCATTTTCATCTGTTTCTAAGGAACGATACGTCGTACACGTTTTTCCATCCTTTTTCAGAACGATATCGTCCTTGCTCTGTGTATTGTCATAATCTACTGTATATCCTGTATCATCCGCATATTCTTTCGTAACATCATCATACGGTACTTTGTAGAACAGAAAACCTGCACCAGCAAGTCGGTTTCTTGGAAGATCATCCGTCTTTAAGAAACTTCGTTCAGCAAGATTGAAATGCAGATTCTGCACTTCCAGTTCCATCTTGGAAACATCCTTGAACTCATTCTCATCCTTCGGGAATATTTGTTGTCCATTTGAATCGAAATACTGAATCTCTGGATAAATAACTTCATAATATAGGAAACCATCCCCGTAGTCCGAAGAATAATGTGTCTTTCCTATCTCGATTTCTTCCACCTTATATTCCACCGGATTTCTGTCCTGGAATAGTGGAACATTGTCGACTGTGTGTTCCCATCCGTTCTCTTCATTCAGCAAGAATTCCTGTCCTGTAGAAATTCCATTCTGATACAATCTGATTTTCACCTGTTTTTCCGTCAGTGCATCATTTGGATTTTCCCATGTCTTTTTGATATGCAGAGTGCCTGTTTTAGCAAAATTTCGGATATTAAGGCTGGTATCTCCTCGCTGAAGCAGAACAGATTTTCCGTCTATCTTACCATCAACTGGTGCCTTAACAGCCTCCTGATTTTCGTTAGCCTCCCTATCCACCAGTTTTGCATCAGTGATTTTGAATGCTCCATTGGCAATCTCAACTGTGATCTGTATATCTCCTGTGTCTACATATCCCGTCGGTAAGTTTGTCTCTCGCAACAAATACGTCTCAGTTGCTGTTCTGTTCTGTTTGTTTTCATCTTGTAACGGAATGTGAAGTTGTGCGATTCCGTATTTATCAGTTGTTACCGTTTCCTCCTCAACACCGTTCTTACTGACAGCAAAATTGATCTTCTCCATTCCCCGTCCGGTAGACTCATCAAATTTGTTCAGTGTGAGTATTCCCTCTTTCTGATAACGGTTCTCCAATTCAATAGTAAGAGTCTCACCACCGCGTCCAATTCCACGTCCTGTGAATTGAATTCCACTTTCTGGATATGCTTCCCATGAATTTACATTATCTCCTTGTTCATGAGAATTGCGAACATTGTACCAACCTGAAAATTTCACATTCGAATCTTTTGGCTTATAGTTGTACTCTTTTAATGTGTATTTCCAGAATGAGTCCGCCTTAACGATCCACGTACAGCTTGTATGTGTATCATCTGTCCATGTACCTACAACTTCTATTGGAGCATCCTCCGCTTGCGGAGCTTCTGCATCCGGTTTCTGGCTATCTTCTGAAGGAAGCACAAGTTTCATATGCTCATGAAATGCAGGTGGCTGAGGTTTTCCATCTAAAAGCTTTTCATCCATATCTACCTGGATATAATAATCTTTCTTGACTTTCTCTATTGCTTCCGGCATTCCGACAAAATCTTTCTTTACTGTCAGGTAACCATTTTTTGCTACAATACGTCCGTCAATATGCCACCCATCGGACATTTCACTTTTGAAAGAATACCAATAAATGGTGAAGAATTCGGTATCTAATTTCGATGGCGGAATCTCCCTGTCTCCGATACGAATCATACGTCCGCTTTCACGAATTGTCTGGAATACCTCTTCATCGGAAGGAATTCTATCTATCTTGTAGATATAGTCTCCATTTCCAATATATCCCTCATCTGGTTTAGTTCCCTGCAAAAGTTCTTGCACTCTCTTATTTCCATCCGCATACTGTTCCCACGTAGATGGATTCTTATTTCCAAGAACTGGAACATCATGCAATATACTTGCCTTCACATTACAGTTTGCCACGGCAACCGCACTTGTATAATCGTCTACATTCGTGGTTGGTAATGCTACCGAACCATCTTCCGGCATCGCTGACTTACAGATATAAAACTGTACCTGTTTTCGATTTTGGTTACTCACCTTACGCCACGCTGCATAGAGGGTGATTGGCTGTCTTGCATTATTATTTATAAGATCAGAAATAGAATCCCCTGCACCGCATTCCTGCCACTTTCCGTCTTTGTTTCTGTAATCCCAATGATCGAATTCATACTGTTCCAACTCTTTGCTGTCATTATCTTCATGATCATAAACCAGAGGATATGGTGACTTAACGTTATGTTTTCCAGCTTCTATTTCATTCTCATAATCATCTGTATGTCTTGTCTTATTCTCAACCTGAGGGGTCAACTTAGCTTCCTTAGGAAGTTTCTTCATATAACGAGTTGTATTATAGATAACCCTGACTGCCCCAGACTCCAGCGGTTTGTCTGCGATCACCTCATAAGATGAGTTAACATTCGGAATTTCAAATTTTACCTTATCATCTCCGGACGGTTCCGGAAGAACCTCATTTTCGTCCCTGTCATTAGATGTACAACTCCAGACAATCTCCTTGCCATAATACTCACCTTCTAAACTTGCCCTCTTTGGTACTTCCACAGTATATGCTTCCCCATGGCCTACATACTGTCTCTTAATCGCCTCTCTTTTGGTCAGGTTCAGTGGATCCAACACTTCAATCAGATGAAAACTTCCCTCTACACTGAAATGTCTTCCTGCCAGCCCAACCTGAGAAGAAAGTCCTGTCAAACGATCAAAATAATTTTCGATTCTATCTGGATTCAGTGGGTTTGGCTGTGAGAAATAATAGACAGATACATCTTTCCCGTTTTTCAGGACAGGAATATACCATGTACCATCGTTGTCCTTATAAGGGTGCTGTACAAACACACGGCTGTCTGTCGCATAACCAAACAGAATCTTCTCTTTCTGATCTGCGCCGGGCTCCAGCTTGCTCGGAGTGAAACCAAACTCACTGTAAATTTTAGAAATCGTATCATCTGGTTTAGCTCGCAAATAATAACGACTGGCTCGGCCACTGTTTGCTTTGATTATGTAATGCTGCTCAGCATTGAGGTTCTTTATCAGCTTATAATGTCCATCGATAAATACATAAAAACTGATATTTGCTTCTTTTGTTGCTGCCGGTTTTTCTGTATTATCAGGAACAATCACATATGGACGTACTGCATCATCTGGCTTAATAGTAAAGCTCATGGTATGCTCTTCTTCATTTTTACTCCATGTAACTGCTGAAAGAGTACCATCTTCCTCTCTGCATTCCCAGTTTATATCCTGCGTTTGTTCTTCTACACGCGGCTTTGTACTAACTGTTCTTGTAAGTGTTGACTTTCTTGCAACAAAATCAATTGCCGGAAGATCACGCAAAGCTGTTTGGCTGTAAACCTGTCCATCGTCATCCTGTACTGTCACACTGTAAAAACCGTTATATCTATCATCGTCGTGTTCGAGTAAGGTCTTTGCACTCATTGTGGCAATATTCTGTCCGTCTGGCAGGTAATACACATCCATCGGCTCTCCGGACTTTCCTATATAAATACATTCATGACCTTCTATCGTGTATTTCCCTGCATTATGGATTGTATCGTAATCTCTCTTGGAATAATAAAAACGCTCTTTTGCTCCATTTTGAATAGAACCATCGTAATGAAATTTTTCAAAATGCTTTTTTAACTCATCATTAGAAATATAATAATAAACTGTTCCCGGCTTTGTTGTAGTATCTTTTATAACAGGAATTTCTTCGTTTAGAACATTATATCTCTCATTATTTACAAAAGTATAGAATTTAATGTTCAAGGTTGCTGGTGCAAAAGTGCTGCATGCAACCGTATATGGTTGCTCTATCTTCCCAATAGAAAAGGTTAGTTTATCGCCCTGTTTCACCGGAGCAATTGTTTCATTTTCATCCTCACTGGCACAAAGCCAGTCGCTTTCCTTCGTATCTCCTGGATCAACGGAAATTGTGACCGCAGAATCTTTCTTATAGTAACTCACAGTTCGATTTCCATCCGGATTGATCACTGTAACCGAATAGAAACTGTTCTTATTCTGCTTAATCTGGTCTGAATAATTATCCGGAATTTTTTCGCCATCAGATGCTCCTTTTGGCATATAATAAACGTCTGTTGGTACAGTTGCTTCCTGCTTGTCCAGGTTATAAGATACATATTGCTGTCCTTTATAAGTTACCACTGTCGCCTGTGCTAATGTCTTCTCACCACGGACTGTATATGGAAAATAATTTCCGGACTGTGTTTCCTCTGCATTCAAGCCGAACTCTCTATAAATCTCAGCAAGATCACTGACAGATAAATAGCATCTGCCCTGGCGGTTCCATTTATACACCTTTTTCAGTGAATCAGCCGGCAGCTTTCGAACCTCATTATCCACATATATATAAAACTGAATATCAAAGGATGTCTGGTCCGCTCTCTGGATCACATAAGACTGTGTGATCTTTCCGATTGTGAACCTCGTCTGGTTACCTGATTCCCGTACACCATCTATTACCTTATCATCTGTTCCCATACAGGTCCATTCGATCTGGTCTGTCTGGTCTGGCAATTGTGGATTAAAGTCAGACACAGCTTCTTCCACCACAGTTCCTGTTAATGCATAACGGATCCGATCCTGCCCTTCTCCCTTTACCTCTACGGAATAAAACGAGTTGTTATTTTTTACAGAATCTTTTAAATTTAATGCACCGCCTTTTCCATTTGGAAGGTAGTAAACATCTATCGCTTCCCCTTGTTTATTCTGTCCATAATTGTAAGAAACATATGTCTTTCCGGATTCTGTATCTGTATAAACTTTTCCGGATTTTATCCCGCTTTTTCCCCGGTATGCAGATACAAACTTATTATTTGCATCCGGATTCTGATTCTCACCATTTTTCACAAACCCAAATTCTTCATATATCAGGAGCAGGTCCTCAATGGAAACACCATAGTAGGTAGTTCTTCCGTCTTTCCATGTTGCAATGCCGGTAATGTCATTATGCTGAAGCTTTACCTTGTTTCCATCAATAATGACATAGAAATCAATATCAAATTCGGAAGACTTCTCCGATGTTTCTGTTTCTGATTCTTTAGTTTCTGTAGTATCTGTTTCTTGCTCCAGGTCTTCTGTCCCCGATGTTTCTGACTCTTTTTCCTTTTCTTTCAATGCATAAGTCATAATCAGTTTTTGTCCATCTGTAAACTTATTGGCATTGATATTATCGGAACTCCAATAAACCGTATCTTTATATACTCCTATAAAGGAACAGTCTGCATCATTTACTTTTGCACTCTTAAATTCATAATCTTTGTCAGAAATATTTAACTCTGAATGATCTGATATTTTTCCAAGCTCAATGGTCTCTGGTGCTCCTTCAATCGCATTGCCGGATTCATCTACATATTCCACCAATTTTGTGGTCGGTACCTGACCATTTGAAGTTGCTTCCTGTATTTCTTTCTCCAGCTTCTCCACTTCTATGCTATCCGGAATCTGTTCCTCAGTTTCTGCCGATGTCTCAGTTTCTGTTTCTGATGTAAATTGCTCCGAAGTTTGCTCGGTTTCTGTCTGTTGTGCATCTGTCTCACTTGTAAATGCTTCTGTATCTTGTGTTTCTTCCTGCTCTGTAACCACTGATGTTTCATCTTCTGATGCACTTACGGTTTCCAGATTCATAAAACAAATAGAAAAGATTAGAAGCCAGGAACATGCTATTTTCAAATATGTTTTCCAATTCTTATGCCTCATTTTTCGCATCTCCCTTCCTGTTCTTCTGCTTCTCCATGAGTAATCCGCAAAGGCAGATAACTGAGCCAAAGAATAAGAACAAATAGCCTGCAACCGGACTATCATCGCCTGTCTTTACCGGCGAACCATTATGAATAATATCCTTTGATCTTGGGGAAGATGGAACCGGGTTTTGATTTTTACCAGTTTGACCGGTATACGAGTTTTTGAATGAAACCTTCGATACTTTATCTCCATTTTCATTTTTGACCACTGTTACCGCCATCAGTTCATTATTGGAATCAAAGAATCCTTCAATCGTTACATCATAGGTTTTTGAATCATATGTATAATTTTCTTTATTCTCTGTTGCCTGGTACAGCTTGTAATGATATTCTCCTGCCTGTCCGACATTCATAATCAGCTCTGTAGAAGAATTACCACTCATATTCCAGGTAAATGTTCTTCTATTGCTTCCCTCCGGCATTGGATTTTGTATCTGATCTGCTATTAAAACATAAGAGCCTGTTTTGTCAGCATCTGCAGAATTGTTTACTTCAAATATCTGTTCCACTGGTATTTTCACTGTTGTGTTTCTGTCAGCTGCCAGTACTGGTCTTTGAACACCCAGAAAGAATATCATGGACAGGAATATAACCATGGCTATTTTTGTCAAACGTGTTGTTCTCATGCTTCTCCCTCTCCTTCTTTCTTCTTGTTTCTTTTCTTTTCTATCTGTCTTGCTATCAGAATCAGTACAAGGACAATCAGGATAAACCATACAATAACTGGCACTTTTCCTACTGCATTTTTCAGTTCATCAATTCCTGTACCTACGTTTTTGGCTTTTTCTTTTTCCGGATATATCTGATCTGTTAAGCGTCCCACCAGGATATTTCTTCCATTTGTCATATCCGATGTACAGGTGGTCAGCAAAACCAGATGATCATCTTCCGTTATATTCATATCTCTTTTATATAAAACATTGTTCTCGATTTCCTGCAGATACTCCTGTTTCGCTTCTGGTGTGTCCAGACACACATTGAAAATCGTTTCATTATAGGCATCTACCTGCATCAATGCATAGAATTCGATTCCATGATCTTTTCCGTCAAAGAACAGATTTCCATATGGATGTTCGTTGAAATACTGTTCTTTTGTAAATTCACCGATATCTCCAAACATCATGTGTTTTTCCATATGGTGGCCATATATAATATTATCAAAATCCGAAAAATCCGGCTTATTTGCACAATGTAAAAAGATTGCTCCGCTTAAGGAATAGTTTCCTTCCGCATCTGTATTCATATAAGTATCATCATTGTCCGTCTGCACCAATGGATAATTGATATTTGTGTCATTCACTCGTATCCATCCAATCACATCCGGATTGATTTTCTGTAATTCTTCAAAAGATTTCGTACTCTTTTCAGTAGGAATATATGCTTCATAATTTTTTGCATCTGCAGTCTGATATACCTGATGGGAATCCCACAGCATATAACCGGAGAGAAACATAGCTGCAAGAATCAGTGATAATGCTATAAAATTTACAATATGGTCTAATCCTCTGATAATTCCTTTCAGCACTTTCTTCATCCGAAGCATATGTACAAGTTCCTTTCACCATTTCTGTTTCTTTTATATTTATCAAAACTGGTTCATCTGACCAATTTGCTCGCAAAATTAGCAAAAAGGGATGCGGCGGAGCAACGCCGCACACATCCCCTTTCCTGGTTGCTATATTTTATTATTTCTGTAATCTTCTGCGTTTGAATCCTACAAAAGCGATCAGTGCTACACCGCAAAGTGCAATCATCAGAACGTATGGAAGAGTGTTCATGATGATACCAGTTGTCGGTACATAGTTGTATGTATTGGTTACGTCAACGGTATTTTTCTTCTGTCCTAAAGATTTTTCAGATACTGTGATTGCTTCGTCATACTTGCTTGCTGTAACAGTATCCTGTGCTGCACCGTTAATTACAACAGCTGCACTTCCTTTATAGTTCGGTGTTGCAGACTCTGTTACAGAGATCTTAGTTCCTACAGGAACACCTGTGAATTTCATTTTCTCAGTTGTTTTCAGTTTGAATGTATAAGTACCATCCTGTTTAAGTGTAATATCTGTTCCATTACCTTTTACGCCGCCAAGAGCATTTGCATCTGTTCCATCTGGAAATTTAAAGGTTGCTGTGAAATCGAACTCTTTATTTGCATCTGCTTGTACACCTTCTGGCACACTAATCGTCTTAGATACATTTAAAGATCCATAATTTGTATAATCTTCACCTGGAGTTGAAGGCTTGTCACCAGTACCTGCTTCCTGTACATAGGTGTTGGTGAAGTTGAATCCGTTTGTATCTGTATCACCGATATCTGTTACTTTTGTACCCTGTGCATCATCGCCTTTATCATCTCTCATTTTTTTGACGATAATATTATCAATTACTAAATTGCCCTCTGTATTCTCTGTAACATATACATCCATTGTATACTCAGCCCCTGACATGATCATTTTTTCATGATCACCGTTGACTACTGCTGGATCTGCTGTCTGTATCTCTTTTACAGTATACTCATACTTTCCTGCTTCTGGATATGTCGGAAATGTAATCTTACCTCTCCTAGAAGTTTTTCCTGTTTCAGTATCGGTAAATGATATCTCCGGCATAGTAACCGCTGCATCTGTTGTAATTATACCAGTTCCTGTCTTGACCTGCTCTGCTGTAAAGCTAAACTTCTCAGCCTTTCCGGCCTCTGTATTGTAGGTCTTAGTAATCCATGCCTCCGTTGTCTTGCCCGGATCTGCCGCAAATGTTGGCATTGCCATTCCCATCGTCATGGCACCAGCAGCAACAACTGCGAGCACTTTTTTGAACATTTTGTTCATGCTCATAATGATTCCTCCCTTGTAAATAATATTGTTTGTTTTTATTTGATTAACGGAGGAGGGAATTAGAGTCCTCTGGTCCGAATAACCGCAATCGCTTTTCCTTTGACGTCTTTAATATTAATACAGCCATAGATTCTGCTGTCTGACGCTTCCGGTCTGTTATCACCCAGTACAAATATCTGACCTTCACCAACAGTGATTGGAAAGTCAACTCCATTTTGAAACTGTGTGGTGTCAAAATAAATATCCTGTGAAATCTGCGTAGCACCGTTAATCATCAAACCGTCTTTTGTTATATCTACGGTATCACCTGCGACTGCTACGACCCTGCCTGTGGTTGTTCTGCCATCTTTCTTAAATACTGCAATATCACCGGACACAAAACGCTTGTCCAGTCGATAATACATGACCAGATCACCATCTTTTATTGCTGGTTTCATAGATACGTCATTGATTCTCGCCATCCCGTACATAAATGTAAAAACAAGGATGACTGCCAAAATGATAAGAACAATCTTCAATAACAGTTGAAAGATATCTTCTCCCAGTGTCGTTTCCTGTCTGGGAAGCTGTTTCTCATTATTCTGTTCTTTCTCAACCTGTTTCTTTTTCATGTTTCATTCCTGCTTCATATCAACTTAGATAATCAAGGTATTCTTTTATGTACCGGTTAAAGTATAGCACTTATTTTTTGCAAAAATAATACAGAGAATAGGAAGATATTTTCACGTTTTGCTACAAAAAATTTGTAGTTATCGGTTTTTCGCAAAAAAAGAAACCATACCATAGAGATATAGTTTCTCTTTGAATTACAGTGTTTCTGCCATTTTGAATAAAACGATTCCATTTCTAACAGCCAGCATCTCAGCAGAATTCTTGAAATCAATGCCGGAAATATCTTTTATTTTTTTCAATCGCCCTGAAAGAGTACGATAATTTACGTAGAGTTTTTCAGCTGCTTTATTCGCACTCTTATCACAGTCCAGATACGCCTGCAACGTTTCAATCAGTTCTCCATCATGTTCTTTATCATACCAATATAATTTCACAAGTGACTCTGGCACATATTCCATCAGTTCATCACGATTTTTGATTTTTTCAAAAATCTGGAAAAAACCGAGCTTAGAAAAATCGGCTACCGATATATTCTTATCACCATAGAGATATCTGAGCATATCCATATAGTCTATGATTTTCTTTGAATCCTTAAAAGATTTTTTCAAATCTCCATATCCATTAACAATACTTCCAATGCCAATCTGAAAATCCGTTGTCTTATTTCTGTGAAAAATCTGCTTCTGTACTGTCTGATATAATTTTTCCATTTCTTCCCGGAACCCTGCTTGTGTTTCCCCAGGCTTAATTTCATGAATACACACAATCTGATTCAGATTCCGGTAAATATGTTCATCCGGAAGTAATCTCTGAATCTCGCCTTCTATCCCTCCGATTTCTTCTAATTCTTCTTTTGTATAATAATCTTCGCTATTGCTTGAAATCGTATGAAAACTTACCACACAATATTGAGCTGTATCTTTCAATTTTAGCATTCTTGCAGCTTTACTCAATTCATCGCCCGTTAATAAACCATTAAGCAAGCTATATTCAATATCTCGTTGATATTTTTTTTCTATCTCATTTTTAGCATATGTTTCCATAAAACTATACTGTAAAGTAATAACAGCATTTTCCAATGCCATATAGTCCAGTATTGTTAATGGCATATTCACTTCCGTGACTACCAAATAAATTTCTGTTCGGCCTAACACATGTATTTTTGTAATATATTGCGTATGCTCTTTTCTCTGTTTTTTGTATTCAAATCTGGTAACAATATCCGGTTTATATTTCTCAACATTTTTCTCAAATACAAAATCAGACAGATCCTGCGTTGTGGACGCACAGCAAGTTAAGTTACTATAATATAACGCTACCGGATTATCAATCATGGAAGACAATAGAAACAAAATATTTTTAGTTGGATCTTCAAAATCTTCTCCATCCAATAACATGTTAGAAATATTGTCGTGTGTCAATTTGAAATAAATCAACCGTGCGATATTTTCATCATAGATCTGCAGAATAACATATTTTATAATACCCCAATAATACTCATCTTCCGAAATTTCTATCACTGGAATATTACGTTCCGAACAAAACTTTAATAAAATATCATAATAATTGACTTTCTGTACCATGTCCGGATGCTGCTTTATAATAAATCCACTGACCTGTTTCTTCTCCAGTTCATTCAAATGTTTCCGAAACTCTCTGTCCGTTTCTCCGAAATACACTTTCATATTTGTAAGAAGAAGCTCTCCTCCAGTCAGATATCTTTCCATATCTTCTATTTCGATAATTCGTATACCTTTAATTTCCTGATTCAGATTTTCTTTACATGTCACTAATCTCATATCAGGAAATTGTTTCGATTCTAATAATTGTTTTACCGTATAAGCCATTCAGCACCTCGTCAAATTCGTCTTTTGTTGTCTACATTGGTTGTACCAGCATCTGATGTTGTGTTTTCAAAAGTGGCATAAGTATACAGTGTAATTATACCCCCCCCCCGAAATTTTCTGTCAATTTCTTCATGCGTATAAAATGCATATTTTATATAGATTCAAATAAAAAAGACAGCTCGCATCTTTGTCGAACTGTCCATTACTTCTTCAGGCTGCGGATAAAAGTCATAAAAATTTCTCTTTCCTTCTCATCCAAGCCATCCCAAATCTCAAGTATTTCTTTTTGCTCTTTTGTCAGATCCAATCTGCTTTCATCATCTGAAAAAAATTGTGCGATTGTAATTTCAAATGCATCACATATTTTTTCCAGATTAGCCATCGTCGGCATACTCTTCTGATTCAGCATATTTCCAAGAGCCGTCTGCGTTATTCCTGTAAGCTGAGCTAACCTATATTTTGTATATCCTCGCTTCCGGCATAGTTCCGCAATTCTTAACGGAATATACTCTTCCACACACAAGTATATACACCTCTCTTCTAGTCTATGATACCAATATTGTACCTGTTGACCAGAAGATTTATTAGACATTTATTTATTGATTATTTACTCTTGTGTACAAGACTATTCATGTAAAAAAATATAGCTGGACAGTCCACGATATTCAGTTGTTGTATATATTTATGATACTTTCTACGAGGAAATCTGTCAAATACATGTTGTTAAAAAATGATATTATAACTCAAAAAATCCTGATAGATAACTTTATCTATGCAGTTACCTATCAGGATGGGAATTTTATCTTACACCACGATCAGCTCCTCTCTCCGGCTTATCTTTTCCCTGCTTTTCTTGAATTTTCCTCTTATTGATTTCCAGTCTTTCATGAATGGAAGGCTTCTTTGCTTTCGCAGCCACATTTTTATCTTCTGTCCGCACAATCGAAGCCTCTTTCCCGGCAGTCCTCGTATTTTTCACTTTCGTCTCTGCGGTTGCTCTTTCCCTTCCTGTCAAACCGCCCTGTTTTTCTGCGATCTGTTGTTCTCTCCGCTCTTGTACACCTTTTTCTTCCAGACTGCAAAAACTCTGCAGATACGGCAATACATGATCCTGCATATCCGTCAGTTCTTCCAAATACTTCTGAAATTCTTCATTTCCTTTATTTTTCATAAATGAGAGCCAGCTTTCATCTGTCAGTTTCATTTCATTCTGTAGCTTCAGCTGGCTAAGGATGCCGCCATTTCCTGTTCCAATATCAATTTTACTTTTAAACTGCCGCAACATCTTATCGTCTTTTTCCGCATAATATACGGTAAAAAACATCTGGGCTGTCATAGTAGGCTCATTAGTCCTCGGATTACGGTCTGCATACCATTCTTTATCCTGTTTGGCAACAAGGGCATCCAAATCTGAGAATTTCTGACAGCGTAGTTCTATCAGTTCGCGCTCTTCACAGTAATTCACATACACCATCGGCTCTGTTTCTTCGGATATATCCGGTTCATAGAATTTTAACCGTTCTATCAACACTCCGGCTCGTACAGACTGCTCACACTCTTCCTCCACAATGTCTTTCAGATAGGAAATATAAGAACCAATATTTCCGCTTTGCAGATCCAGTATGACTTCCTGCACGGTGTCCTGCCCCGGTTCTATATGATCCCGATACTCATACGGATCAAATGCTTCTGCAATCTCATCCAGTGCCTCTGCCAGCTGTTCTG
>ERZ827423.2709-NODE-2709-length-13452-cov-46.735911_pt1 | contig 13452 bp, 9 predicted proteins | sample MGYA00519775_ERZ827423 | MGnify/ENA primary metagenome ERZ827423 (study PRJEB31778, sample SAMEA3449296) | human gut metagenome | biome: human gut; feature: human-associated habitat; material: faeces | place: United Kingdom | collected 2010/2012 ...
ACGCCGAGCATGCCCTTGCAGGCGATGTTGTCGTTCATGAGCACCATGTCGCAGTTGAAGTTCTTTGCCCACTCCCAGATGGCGTTGACATTGTCCCAGCCGCCGACGGCGTGGTGACGCATGGTTGCCTTCTCGGAGAACAGAGCAAGATCCTTGATTGCCTCGTCGGGATCTTCGGTGTTGATCATGTTGTGACCCATGGTGGAGTCCATGTTCAGAACGATATTGATGCCCCAGCAGTTCTGGACCCAGGTCGGGAAATCGGTGTAGTAAACAGCGGAGGGTCCCCACAGGAATGCGCGGTGACGGGTCTTGCCGCCGAACGGTTCCTTCTTCTCTTCATACGCCTTGCGCATGATCTTGATGACCTGGCGGTCGACCTTGTTGAAGTAAGGATCGGTTCCGTTTACGGATGCCCATGCATACAGACGATAAAGCGTCTCGGCAATGCCGCACAGAGCCGAATACGGGGTCTTGAAGTAGTCCCACTTTTCAAGCTCTATAGTGTTCTGCTCATTCATGAGCTTTGCGTACTTAAAGAGATTATCCCAGTCGTACTTCACGCCGTACTCTTTTTCGACGAAAGCGATGGCGTCCTTGAGCATCTGAGTGGAATACGGATGTGCGCCCGGCTCGTTGTGGATCATGGCCAGGGTTACGGGGAAGTCCGGCATGCCTATGCGGCGGCGCTGGAACATGGAGGTCGCCTCGGATGCGTTGCAAGGCATGTTGGTCGAGATCATTGCCTTACCGATGAGGGGGAATGCGTCATCGAGTGCAACACCGGTCTCGGCCGCGCAGCGCGAGCAGACGTCGGCAGGAAGTCCGAAGGACTCGGCAACGTCGATGTAATAAGGCTCGATGTGCTGGTCAACGTCGCAGATGATGAACTCGGGCAGAGTCTGGAGGGGGAACGGAACGAGCTCTTTGAAGCCCATCATGAACAGCGGAGGCAGAACCTCGTCCATGGGAACGATGCGGTCGGTATCCTTGCCGCCTCCGAGACGACGGTCGTTGGACAGACAGAACGCAATCTTCTTGGTCAGGCTGCGGACGATAGCGTGCATGCACTTGTGTGCCGTGACCAGCTCGTAGCCGCGGAAGCCTTCAAACAGGCGGTCAATAAACATGAATGTGCCGAGGTAAGAGCCCATCCAGCGATACTCCCAAAAGCCCTTAAGGCAGGGGATCGGAGCGGATGCGACCATCATTGCCATGGAAGCGAGGTTCTTCAGCCATGCGCCGTAGTCGACCATGGTGTCCTTAACGCCGCGCCACTCACGCCATTTTGCAACGCCGGTCTTGTCGTAGTAACGGTCTCTCTGGCCGCCTACGCCGTTCTCGGCCTGCCATATGGGATCAAAGCGTTCAAGCTTTTTATCAACAGCTGCTATTACTTTATCGAACATCATTACTTACCTCCCTGAATGGACTTGATCTCCAGGGATTCGATGAACGCCTGGAAACGTGTACGAAGCTGTCCGACTGCGCCGAGGGAATACTCCTTCTCGATGGTGCAGCAAGGAATGTGCTTTTCGTTCGTGAAGATGTGGTTTGCAAGAACCTTCTCATAGCTCCAGAACTCGCAGAACTTCATGTTTTCGTAGATGATGCCGTCAGCCTTGAAATCTTCAACGAGCTGGGCCGCGATAGCGTGACGCTGGTCGATCTTGAAGCCATCCATAAAGCGTGCGCACTGGTTCCAGTACAGGTAGTGGCGGCAGATGGCGTCGAACGCGGTCTCGCCTTCCTTGATCTCAATCTGCTCTCTGCTGGGGAACGAGCCGAAGCAGTAGCGGTCGGCAACGACCATTGCACCGCACATTTCGATAAGCTTTGTGAACTCGGGATCATCGACCTCGGAGCCGACAAGTGCAACGCGGGCGCGGAACGGGAACTTCTCTTCCGGTTCGCGGGTCTTGATCTCTTCAAGAGTCTCCTTGAGGTAAGGCAGGATCAGCTTATGGGGGCAGACCTGGCTTACGAGCTGGATGACATGGAACTCATAGCCGGTGATGGGCGGATTATCGAGCTTGCGGAAGTTGCCGATCTCGGTGATGATGCGGCTGAGCTCGTTGTGCTGCTCGATAGCCTTGCGCATAGCCTCATCGGAGACATCAACTCCAAGACGGTTCTTCATCTCGTCAACGACTTTGAGCTTAAGCTGAGCTTTGTAGTAATCAAGGTTGGTCTGATCGCCCTTCATGGGAGGATCGATCTGGGTAACGAAGAATCCGTCGTGCTTAACGGGATTGATGAGGAAGAAGTGCTCTTCCATACGCTCCATGGTCGCGCAGCTTTCCGCGCCGAACAGGCAGCTGAGGTAGTTGTATCCGCCTTCGATGGCGCGCTCAAGAATGGAGCGTGCATAGGGGCAGGTACGGTTTGTCATGTAGTAGTTTGCGATATCGCTGGACGTGCAATTGGGAGCGCGAAGTCTTGAAGAGAAGCAGCCTTCAAGATTGAGAAGGACTTCGGGTATGTAATAGCAGTTGTAACCGAGTGCTATCTGCCCATCCTCCACTGCCTTGGTGACAAGCTCATTCTGAGCGTCCTGCAGCAGGTTTTCAAAATAGATCAGATGTTTTAGGTCTTTCATTTGCAACCCCTTCCGCTTATTTAAAATTTTTGCTTACCAGTTTCCAGTATGGTTTCCCATACCCCTTCGCATGATTATACTTTAGGTTTAGCCGAAATGTCAAGTTTATGTCAAAAGTATTTCCAAATTTATTTTGCCAATTCTCAGTTCCCGAACGCTTGGTCAACGCACTGTCCGACTACTCGAACAGACCTCGGCAGATTTCTATATATTTTGGCAGGACGCCCTCGAAATCGAGCCCGTAATGACGCGGCGTATTTCGCTTTGCGGTGCGCTCTATCGCGGCGGTGACAAACTCCTCGGCAGCATTGAGCGCATCCTCAAGAGCCGCTCCGCGAGTCAAAAGTGCCGCAAAGGCCGAGGCAAAGACATCTCCCGCGCCGTGGAAGGTGCCGTCGAGAGCCTCGTTCATGACCGAACACAGCCGGCCGCTTTTGTTATCGCGCGCAACTATGCCGACCTTCCCCGGCTCTGCGCTGACACCCGTCACGGCAACAAAATCCGGCCCCAGCTCGGAGAGCCTGTCGATAAGCTCAGTGACATACGCCATGCTGTGAGTACCGGGTCTGTATTCCATACCGGTCAGTAAGCATGCCTCGGTTATATTCGGCGTTATGATATTTGCTTTTTTAATGAGTCGACGGAAGCACTCCGCCATCCAGTCACCGAGGTTCGCGTAGTATTTGCCGTTATCGGCCATGGCAGGATCGACAATGACGAGCGTCTCGTCGTTTTTCAGAAGCTCGATCGCGCGCTCGAGCAGCTTTCCCTGCGCCTCGGAGGCGAGATAGCCGGAATATATTGCATCGAACCTTAGTCCCAGGCTGTGCCAATGCTCGGCGATCGGGACTATATCCCCGCTCAGGTCGGTAAACGTCCAGTCAGTGAAGCCGCCGGTATGGGTGGATAAAAGAGCCGTCGGTATGCAGCAGCACTCAACTCCCGTTGCGGAAACTATAGGAAGAGCAACTGTAAGCGAGCATTTTCCCATTCCGGACAGATCATGAACAGCCGCCATTCTCGGCAGCTTAGGCAGTTTTTCCATAGTGTCTCCTACCTTATTATTAAATTATTAATTGAAATATCGTATTGATTTTAACACAGACCCGGCGCTTGTGCAACTCTATACAAAATCTGTCCAATGTATATATCTTTCAAAATTTTTAACCAAATTTTTATAGCTTTTTGCTTATAAAAAGCTATCTTTACCATAATATGTCTTGAATTCTCGGTTACAATATAGTATCATTAGGTATAATATTAATTAATAGCCGCCGGGCTGCTTCCGTGAGCAACGGCTGACTGCTTCCCTGCCGAAAGGCAGAGATAATCGATGCCGCATGGATAACGCTCGCCGGTATAGGTATTAGTATGGATCTTTGGGGGAAAGGAGGACAAAACTGAATAGCATGGTAAAATTAGAAAAGTTCAGCAAGCCTGCGCTTACCGTACTGTTTGTACTTGCTGTTTTTCTGTTTGCTGTTTTTGTGCTGAGCACCAACGCAAGTGCTGATGGAGTCGATGCCACCGCTGCGGTCGAGACAGAATCTGCTACGTCCGTCATGTCGGTATTCGAGGGGATCGGTCTTAAAAACACCGAGTATCCCGACGCAAACTTCATCAACTTCCTGCTTTGCCTGCATGGCTATGAAAAGCTCCCTGCCAACGCTACCGTGACCGTTACGGCATATCTGCCTGTTACCAACACCGTTTTCTGGCGCTCTACCTTTGACAAGGCTTATCTCACTTTCAAAGATGTGATTAACCCGGTGGGATACGGTACTCTGCTCAGGCTTCCTGCCGACTGCGTAATCAAGATCGAAGTCAACGGAGCCGACATTGACGGTTGGGATCTTATCTACGGCAGCACCGTTGAAGAGGCCATCATATGGCATCCCAGCAGCGGCATGTCCGGTCCGGCTGCCGACTATGTTCCCGGCAACGCTACATACATGTTTATGAGCAATCTGGGAGGCCACGTCGTTCACCTGAACATAGATGGTGTACACGGCGGCGATTCCGACGCGGATGCAGATGCTGACGATGATGCGGATGCCGACGCCGATGCTGATGCGGACGCCGATGCCGATGCGGATGCTGATGCGGATGCTGATGCTGATGCGGATGCCGATGCCGATGCCGATGCCGATGCGGACGCCGATGCGGACGCTGATGCCGACGCTGATGCTGATGCCGATGCCGATGCGGACGCTGATGCCGATGCGGACGCTGATGCTGATGCGGACGCTGATGCCGATGCGGATGCGGACGCTGATGCCGATGCGGATGCGGACGCCGATGCGGACGCCGATGCCGATGCGGATGCCGATGCCGATGCGGACGCCGATGCGGACGCCGATGCGGACGCCGATGCGGATGCCGATGCGGACGCCGACGCTGATGCTGATGCCGATGCTGACGCGGATTCAGATTCGGACGACGATGACGATCATCACGATCCTAAAATGGGGGATGAGCGGAACATTGTGCTGATCTCAGCTATTGCAGTTGTCAGCCTGGCAGCATTCACTGCCACTTATCGCAAGAAGGAAAATAACTGATCATATGTGGGCGATTAGTTGACTTATTGCTTAAGTGCATATAAAATAGGAGTGGTTGTAAACCATTCCTATTTTTATTTGCTTGAGGTGCATAATGAGCAGACGCAGCAGACGAAAAAAGCACATTGACCACGCAAAAAAGCCTACCGCCGAGCAGCTTGCAGCGCGGACCAAAAAAGCCGTTATCATCGGTTCGGCAGTTGTTTTGGCCATAGTCGCCGCGGTGGTGATCCTGTATCTCGTTTCCGCCGGCAAAAAGGACGATGCGCTTGCTTCGTTTGATAAGAAGGCCGAGCTTCTGCGCGAGCAGGTGCTCTCGGACAAGCGCAGCGACGAGATATCGGGCGATATCGAAGAGGGGCTTCCGGACAACGTTGTGTTTCTTTCCGTTTGCAGCGGCGAGGAGCGCGCAAAGGTTTTCACCGGAACGGGCGTTGACCGCAAAGCCGCATGGCTGAGCGCATACAATCAGGCAAAAAGCTTCATTGAAAACGAAAATTACAATGCTATTTGGCTCAAAGCCGACCTCATGAGCGAGGCAAAAACATACGATACGGTCGAGTTTTCAACCGAGCTGCACCACTACAGGCCCGAGTTTTTCAGATACGGCATAGCGTTTGACAAAAGCTTTGAAACGGCGATTTTGGAAGCCGAGCTTAACGGCGCCAAGATACTCGACTACGAAAACGAGTGTGTTGACGAAAGTTATCTGAACACATACCTGAAAAAAGCCGGACGCAGCCCCCTCTCCTCCCTGCCGGACAGCTATGTTGTTTTCAAATGCGTCGGCTGGATGTGCGATGAAAACGACGAGGTTTACGATCTCATAAGCGACATTGACGATTACGGCAGGCGCAAGGTCGACACCGTGGACAAGGAGTACGCCGCCGAGCTTGTCAAGAACGCCTCTGGCTTCCTTATTGACCAGGTCAAGGACGACGGAAGCTTTGTTTACGGCTACTATCCGAGATTCGATAAGAATATTGATAATTACAACATTGTCCGCCACGCGAGCACGCTTTGGAGCCTTGTTTGCCAATACAGGATGACCGGCAACGAAGAGCTTGTTCCCGTTATCGACAGAGCTATAGATTACATGGTTGAAAACGCAATAGTCGAGCGAAACGACGAGATATCGTATCTGTACGAGGAGAAATCGGACGAGATCAAGCTCGGCGGCTGCGGCGTTGCCGTCGTTGCGCTGACCGAGTACATGGATGCGTTCGGCTCGGACAAATACAAGGACCTTGCCATAAAGCTTGGCAACGGCATACTCACCATGCTCGATCAGAACAGCGGCGAATACTATCACGTTTTGGACGGCGAGTTTATCAAAAAAGAGCAGTTCCGCACCGTTTATTACGACGGCGAGGCGACCTTTGCACTGTGCAGGCTCTACTCCCTCACCTCGGACGAGAAGTGGCTCGACGCGGCAAAAAGCGCCGTTGAGCATTTTATCTCTGCCGACTATGTTCAGTACAAGGATCACTGGGTGGCTTATTCGATGAACGAGATAACAAAGTATGTCGATGACGAGCGCTACTACACCTTTGCACTCAGAAACGCGCAGGAGAACCTCGACACGATATACAACCGCGACACAACGTATCACACCTATTTCGAACTCCTGATGAGCACATTCGAGATCTATGACCGCATGATCGAGCGCGGAATACACGTCGATTACCTCGACAACGGATTTGATCTTGAATACTTTCTCCGAACGATATACAAGCGCGCAGACCACATGCTCTGCGGCTATTTCTACCCCGAGTACGCAATGTACATGGCAAATCCCAACTCCATTCTCGACACGTTCATGGTGCGCCACGACGGCTACCGCGTCAGGATCGACGACGTTCAGCACAATGTGGGCGGATATTATCTTTACTACATGAACTATGACAAGCTTGTTGATTACGGCATGCTCGAATACAGGGACAAGGCATGAAAATAAGTCTGCAAAAAGTAATAAGGATAGTTTCGCTCATTGTATTTCTCGTCTGCTTGACGCTGCTTGCGTTTTACCTCATAGGCGACGCGCGCGACGCTGCGGCGAACAAAGATATCGACAAGCTCAAGGACGCCGAAGTCACCGTGCCCGACGTTCTCGATGAATACGCCGGGCTTTATGCCGAAAATCCCGATACCATAGGCTGGCTGAAGATCGACGGAACAGAGCTTGACAACGTCGTCATGTTCTCCCGGCACGATAACGAGAAGTATCTGCACACCGATTTTTACGGTAACTCCTCTTACCGCGGCTGTCTGTTCGTTGACGGCTGGTGTGATGTGCTCACGTCGGATAACATCATAGTTTACGGACATCACATGAAGGACGGCTCAATGTTCGGCGTGATCGTCGATTACCAGAGCGAGGAGTTTTATAAGCAGCACAAATACATAAGCTTTGATACGATATACGAAAAGCAGACCTACGAGGTCGTCGCCGCAATACAGACCGAGCTGCCGTCCGACAGCGCAGAGGGCTTCAGATACAACGAATACACCGGCAGCGACGAAAAGTCATTTGCCGAATATGTTAAATTCATTGGCGAAAATAAGCTATACGACACCGGAGTTCAGATAAGCCCCGGGGACAAGCTGCTCACCCTCTCTACCTGCGCATATCACACGGAGAACGGGCGATTCATCGTCATTGCAAAAAAGATATGAAAAAGTCCATCGACCAAGTCGATGGACTTTTTCGCTCCCTTCGATTCCCTTGAATTATGCAAAACGAAACAGCCCACCTAAAGGTGAGCTGTTTCGTTTTGGTGACCCGTACGGGAATCGAACCCATGTTACCGCCGTGAAAGGGCGGTGTCTTAACCGCTTGACCAACGGGCCAAAATTAAGGCGCAGGTAAAAGTATCTGCGCCTTTTTTGGTAGCGGCACCTGGATTCGAACCGGGGACACTGCGGGTATGAACCGCATGCTCTAGCCAACTGAGCTATGCCGCCATTTCTCAAACGAGCAATTGAGATTATACTAGACACAGCTCAGATTGTCAACATATTTTTTTGTTTTTCTTCAAATTTCATATCGGAATATAGGTTGTTGGGTCTACGCTCGCTCCGTCGCGGCTCATGGCAAAGTGCATATGGCTGCCCTGCCCTATCTCGCATATGGCCGTTTTTCCGACAGAGCCTATAACATCGCCGCCTTTTACCTTATCGCCGGGGCTGACGGTCGGCGTGTCGGCAAGGTTTGAGTATTGGGTCTTTATGCCGCTGCCGTGGTCAATGACCACCGTTGTTCCGTAGAGATCGTCCTGCGTCACGCTCACGACCTCGCCGTCTCCGGCGGCGACGACCACCTCGCCCTGCTGGGCAAGGATATCAACGCCGTCATGCGTACGCCAGTCGGCCATAGTGACGTCATAGCTGAGCGCCTCGACGCTGTAGCCGCGCTCGATCTCTCCGGAGACCGGCCAGCGCCACGTCACCTGCTCGGGCCACACATCGTTCTGAGTGAGAGTTCCGGCCGAAACGACGTCGGCCTCGCTCGGAGCATCCACCGGCTGCGGCTTTTCGGTGCTCACGGGCGGCTCTGCGCTCGGTTCCGGGCGCTCGGTCTGCCGCGCGGCGCTTATGCCCGGATCAAGGCCGACGCCGGTGTCGTCCGCGCCTTTAACAAGGCTGTAAGCCGATATTCCTATCACGATCACACATAGCGCAAGGACTATGTAGAAGCCCTTGCCGGCAAAAAACTTATCCAGCTTGCCGCTTTTTTCGTTCTGCATAGGTAAACCTCCTTTAACTGCTGCTATTGTTGACCGTTTCGCGCAATAATATACAAAAAGCGTGCAATTGAATTCTGCCGTTGTAGATTATTTACGAAAGCCACGCCTCCGCCTTGTGCAGAACGCAGAAATCGGCTCAATTAGGAGATTGTTCACCAAAAATGTTAAATTATATGTTATGTTGATATCGGGCAAAAGAAAAAATAAAATTTTTTCAAAAAAGCTGTCCTGTTTTTCGGATAATTACTGTCTATATATATGAAGGACCCAAAAGGGGCAAAAATAATATAAAATTTAAGGAGGCAATTATGAAACACAACAAATTTATAGCACTGCTTCTCGCCGCACTTATGCTGTTTGCTCTGTGCGCCTGCGGAAATGATGCAACGCTGACCGCTGTGCATCCGGATATTGCTCAGCCCGGAACTGAGGCTCACGCGTTTTTGTCTCTGCCTATAGAAATCAAAGTGGAGTCTGCCGGTGAGACCACTCCGATATACGAGCTGAAAACAGACGAGACAACAGCCGTTGAGCAAATTGAGCGCTGCCTTGGAATAGACTTATCGACTGCCGAAAGAAGCACCTATTCTCTCGGGACTCAATACATAACCAAAGAATACACCGTCGATATCGACAGTGAGAACGGATACTGGATTTATTCTCTTAATGATATTCCGCCTGCCAAGGCCGGTGCAGCGATGTCAGACGACAAGGCTATAGAGATTGCGAAAAGCTTCATGGAGGAAAATGAATTGTGGCCGTACGGCATGGAAAACTTTCAGGTAGCCGACCAATTCGGTCTGGACGAAAACGGCACTTACGCTCTCAGCTTTAAAACGGTTTATTTATATCCCAGAGTTGACGGAAAAACCGTGCTGGGCATATACAGAATAAGCATCGACCTGAGCCTTGATGGCGAGATACAGTCGATCTATTACCTTGCCACGCCCGTAGGCGAGGCAAAAAACGTGGCTGTTAAAAGCCGCAACGAATTATCCTCAGATGTGCGTTCGGAAAACTACTCGGCGAGCTTTTCCAAAAACCTCACTGCCGCCAAATTAAACGACTGTGAGCTTGGCTACTACGCCGACGGAGTTGAACACGACGGCAAGACCTATCTTTTCCCCGTTTACATCATGACCGGCGAGGGCACGAATGCCGCCGGAGAAAAAGAAACGTTCGACATCATAATCGACGCGCAGAAATAAACAAGCACAGCAAAAAGGTCAGGATCTTTATCCTGACCTTTTTGTATATTAATTTTTTCAAATCACTTTTTGCAGTCGCGGCAGTCCTTGCAGCTTTGCGAGCAGCCGGAGCATTTGCCGCCGCAGCAGCCCCTGCCCTTTTTCATGCTGCGCACGGCAAGCACGAGCCACACGGCAAGAACGGCGATTATAACAAGCTCCATTTCAAAAAATCACCCCGATAAGCGCATACACGCAGAAGGCCGCCAGCCATGCCACACAGCACTGCGAGATCATAACGAGCACCGTTTTCACTCCGCTGCCAAGCTCGCGCCTGAGCGCCGCCAGAGCCGCCACACAGGGCGTATACAGCAGGCAGAACACGAGAAAGCTCACGGCCGAGGGCAGAGTGAAAAGGCTCCCCAGCGCAGCCGAGCCGAGATTTGCCCCGACGTTCATCAGAACGCCGAGCGTGCTTATGACGGCTTCCTTTGCCATGAGGCCTGTAAGAAGTGCCGTTGCGACGCGCCAGTCGCCAAAGCCGAGGGGCGCGAACACCGGCGCTATCCATGTGCCGATAATGGCAAGCAGACTGTCGGTGCTGCCCTCGCCGACAACGTTGAGGCGCACGTCGAAGTGCTGCAAAAACCATATGACGATGGTCGCCGCGAAAATGACGGTGAACGCGCGGCGGATGAAGTCCCACGCCTTTTCCCACATGAGCAGCAGAACGCTTTTGAGCGACGGCATGCGGTAGTTCGGAAGCTCCATGACAAATGGCACGGGTTTGCCTGTGAACGCCGTTTTGCTGAGCACCTTTGCCGCTATTATGCCCACGAGCATGCCGAAAACATACAGGCAGGTCATGACAAGGCCTCTGTGATCCGGGAAGAACGCCGCCGTGAACACGGCATAAATGGGTATCTTCGCAGAGCAGCTCATAAACGGGATGAGCAGCATGGTCATTTTCCGATCACGCTCGGACGAGAGCGTGCGCGTTGCCATGATGGCCGGAACAGAGCAGCCGAAGCCGATGAGCATCGGAACAAAGCTGCGGCCCGACAGGCCGATGCGGCGCAGCAGCTTATCCATGACAAACGCAACGCGCGACATGTAGCCCGTGTCCTCCAAAATCGCAAGGAAGAAGAACAGCACCACGATTATCGGCAAAAAGCTCAGCATGCTGCCGACGCCGGCGAACACGCCGTCAATGACAAGGCTGTGTACAACGGGGTTTAAGCCGTAGACCGTAAGCGCATTATCGACCAGCGCCGTTACCTCGTTGATGCCCAGCGCGAGCAGGTCGGAGAGCCACTTGCCCAACACGCTGAAGGTCATCCAGAAGATAAAGCCCATGATTGCGATAAACGTCGGAATGGCAAGGTATTTATTCGTCAGCACCTTGTCTATTTTAACGCTGCGCAGCATCTCCTTGCTCTCCTGCGCTTTTATGACGCATTCCGAGCACACGGCTTCAATAAAGCGATACCGCATCTCCGCAAGGGCCGCGTTTCGGTCAAGGCCGCCCTCGTTTTCCATTTCCAGAACGGCGTGGCCGATAAGCTCCAGCTCGTTATCGCTGAGTTTGAGCGCCGAGATTATCTCCGCATCCTCTTCGATAACGCGCGTCGCGGCAAAGCGCGACGGAACGCCGATCTTATCGGCGTGGTCCTCGACAACGTGGCTGACGGTATGTATGCAGCGGTGCACGGGGCCTGCCGAGCAGAAGTCGATCCTGCGCGGCTTTACGGCATTTTCCGCCGTTTCGGCAACGACGCGCATAAGCTCGTCAACGCCGTCGTTTTTTGCCGCAGCTATCGGCACAACGGGTATGCCCAGCCGGTCGGACAGCTTTTGAATATCCACGCTGCCGTGGTTGCCCAAAAGCTCATCCATCATGTTCAGCGCCAGCACCATGGGCTTGCCCATCTCGATAAGCTGGAGCGTTAGGTAAAGGTTGCGCTCAATATTCGTCGCGTCAACGATGTTTATTATCGCGTCCGGCTTGCGCTCGATTATAAAATCGCGCGATACCTTCTCCTCGCCGGAATATGGGCGGATTGAGTATATGCCGGGAAGATCGACAAGGTCGTAGTTCTTCCATCCGATAATTTGGCCGATCTTGTGCTCGATCGTTACGCCCGGAAAGTTTCCGACGTGCTGATTTGATCCGGTGAGCTGGTTGAAAAGCGTTGTTTTACCGCAGTTCTGGTTTCCGACAAGCGCAAGAAGCATATTATATTTCCTCCTTGGGTCTTACTTCGATGCGCGCGGCGTCTTCCTTGCGCAGCGTTATGGTGTAGCCGCGCAAATACAGCTCCAGCGGATCGCCGAGCGGCGCGACCTTGCGCACCGTGACCTCCGTATGCGGTATAAGTCCCATATCAAGCAGGTGGCAGCGAAGATCTCCCTCTCCGCCGACCGTAAGAATTATTGCAGGTTTGCCAATAGGCAGATTATCAAGCGTCATATATAACCTCCGGGCAGTTTAAGTTAGGTAGCACTAACTTTTGTTAGTTTACGCTAACGCAATGGATTTGTCAATAATAAGACACTACTTTGCCGGAGATTATATTATGCAAAAAAGACCGCCGAAGCAGTCTTTTTTATACATATCATATTAGCATCAGGTGCCGAGGTATGCGGCCTTGACCTGCTCGTTTGCGAGAAGCTCTTCGCCGGAGCCGGACATGGTCAGGCGGCCGGTTTCGAGAACATAGCCGATGTGAGCGGTTTTCAGCGCCATATTTGCGTTCTGCTCGATAAGAAGAACTGTAACTCCGCGCTTGTTGATCTCTTTGATAATGTCAAAGATGCCGCGCACGATGATCGGCGCAAGGCCAAGGGAGGGTTCGTCCATCATAATGACCTTGGGACGGCTCATCAGCGCTCTGCCGACTGCGAGCATCTGCTGCTCGCCGCCGGAGAGCGTACCGCCCTCCTGCCATGAGCGCTCCTTGAGTCTCGGAAACAGATCGTACACCCAGTTTAGGTCATCAGTCAGATCGTCCTTACGCAGATACGCGCCGATCTTCAGGTTTTCAAGAACGGTGAGATCCGGGAATATCTTGCGGCCTTCGGGAACAAGCGTTATGCCCTTGGTGACGATCGAGGTCGGGTCAAGACCCGTAATGTTCTCGCCCTCAAACTCGATAGAGCCGCCGGAGGGCTTTACAAGACCGGCTATGGCACGCAGAGTTGAGCTTTTGCCGGCGCCGTTTGCGCCGATAAGCGTAACTATCTGCCCTGCCGGAACATCAAAGCTTATGCCCTTGACGGCCTCGATGCCGCCGTAGTTGACCTTAAGGTCATTGATCTTCAGTATTGTTTCACTCATCTTCAACGACCCCCAAATATGC
>ERZ827423.2710-NODE-2710-length-13451-cov-6.566139_pt1 | contig 13451 bp, 10 predicted proteins | sample MGYA00519775_ERZ827423 | MGnify/ENA primary metagenome ERZ827423 (study PRJEB31778, sample SAMEA3449296) | human gut metagenome | biome: human gut; feature: human-associated habitat; material: faeces | place: United Kingdom | collected 2010/2012 ...
TCGCTCTTGGAGAAGGTGTCAAAATCCACCTGATCCTGGAACAGCGGCTCGATCTCCACATTGGAAAAATCAATTTTTTCTTCGACGATAGGAGCCGCTTCAACGGACTTTTCTTCCGCCTTGGTCTCGGCCTTTTCGGTCTTATCCTTGTCCAAAGGTTTCATTGTCGGAAAGAGCAGCACGTCGCGAATGGACGGGCTGTCCGTAAGCAGCATGACAAGACGGTCTACACCAAACCCCAGACCGCCGGTCGGCGGCAGACCGTATTCAAGGGCTGTGATATAGTCCTCGTCCACCTCGGCATTCGCGCCCTGGGCGCGGCGGAGCGCAACCTGCTTCTCAAAGCGCTGGCGCTGATCGATCGGGTCGTTGAGTTCGGAGAAGGCGTTGCCCATTTCCTGGGCATTGATAAAATACTCAAAGCGCTCGGTAAAGGCGGGATTGGAGGGTTTACGCTTGGCGAGCGGCGAGTTTTCGACCGGATAGTCGTAGATAAACGTGGGCTGGATCAACTGGTCTTCTACAAACGCTTCGAACAGTGCGACGAGCACGTCGCCCTTTGTCGCCGCATTTCCCACCTGCACACCCAGCCGGGAAGCTTCCGCGCGTGCGGCTTCGTCCGACGACCAGGCGTCATAGTCGGCGCCGCTGTATTTGCGCACCGCTTCGACCATCGTCATGCGCGCCCAGTCCTCACCGATACGAATCTGCTCGCCCTGGTACGGTATGACATCCGCCCCGCAAATGGTGCGCGCCAGGTGTTTATACAGGTTCTCCACAAGATCCATAATTCCCATATAATCAGTATAGGCCTGGTACAGCTCCACAGTCGTGAATTCGGGGTTGTGCTTCGTATCCATACCCTCGTTGCGGAAGATACGGCCGACCTCGTACACCTTGCTGAAACCGCCTACGATCAGCCGCTTCAGGTAGAGCTCGGTCTCGATACGCAGAAACATATCGATATCCAGCGTGTTGTGGTGCGTAATAAAGGGGCGGGCCGCCGCACCGATTTCCAGCGTGTGCAAAACGGGCGTATCCACCTCCAGAAAACCCTGATTGTCAAGGTAGGCGCGGATCTCGCGCAGAATCTGCGAGCGCTTCAAAAATACGTCCTTCACCTCGGGATTGACGATCAGATCCACATACCGCTGCCGGTAGCGCAGATCGGTATCCCGCAGGCCGTGGAATTTCTCCGGCAGGGGCAGAAGCGATTTGGAGAGCAGAATATAGGACGATACGTCGACCGATATTTCCCCCATATGGGTACGGAACACCGTGCCCGTCACGCCGATGATATCGCCGATATCCAGTTTTTTGTACGCGGCGTAGGGCTCCTGACCCACGTTGTCGCGCTTGAAATAGAGCTGGATTTTCCCCTCGCCGTCCAGAAGATCGGCGAACGAGGCCTTACCCATACCGCGTTTGCTCAGCAGACGGCCGGCAATAGAGACCTGTTTTCCCTCTAACTGCGCAAAGTTTTCTCGAATGGTTTTCGACGTGCTGTCGCACTCGAATTTTACCTGTTCATATGGATTTTTCCCCTCGGCCACAAGCGCCTCGAGCTTTTCGAGCCGGATTCTCTTCTGTTCGCTGACATCCTGCAGGCCGTCCTGCGACGCCTGGCTGTTTTCTACTTCTGTGCCCATACATCTGCCTCCCGGTTCTTTTTCATAAAATCGTTTCAACCGCAAAACAGGCGTGTAACAGCGCCTGTTACACGCCTATCTTCCATAAGCGTATTTCTTCAGTTAGTCGCCGGTCATATCCACCGCAAGGATCTCATAGACTGTGACGCCGTACGCGGTTTCCACGTTCACCTTATCGCCGCAACGATGCCCTACAAGCGCCTTGCCGACCGGGCTCTCATCCGAAATGCGGCCCTCCATGGGGTTCGCTTCGGCGGAGCCGACTATCTGGAACAGGGCTGTTTCTTCCGTTCCGTCTTCCGTGATTTTTACTTTTACGGACGTGCCCAGGGAGACGACGTCTCTCTGGATCTGGTCCTTGTTCAAAACGACGGCGACTTTGAGCATATTTTCAAGTTCCGCAATTCTGGACTCCACCATGGCCTGCTCGTTTTTCGCCTCGTCGTATTCGCTGTTTTCGGACAGATCGCCAAAAGATCTAGCCTGTTTGATCTTCTCCGCGACCTCTTCCCGTTTAAGTGATTTTAAATCTTCCAGCTCATCGGTTATCTGTTTCAAACCCTGGGCCGTAAGTATTACCTGCTTCTGCATGCCTCTATCTCCTTGCATTCAATCTTGGCTGGATTAACCTATATAATATTCAAATAAACCGTTTATATGCATGGGAACGTAAGTATTCACGCAATAAAAAAACATACCGCCAGGCCCGACGCTTGGCGTATCGCAATCCATATACATGCTTTCACGCATTGTTTCAGGTTTTTTGCTTTGTACATTATATTAAATGTTGCGCGCTTTGTCAAGTCCCTATCCTGTTTGCGCTCTGAGCAGAGATCCCGGCGCGGCGTACACCGGACGGCCGGCTTGCGTAAAACCCGTAATTCGCAGGGTGAGCAGACGGCGGTTGCCGGTCGCCTGATAGAGCATGGCGGCAAAACTGCCGGTCGAGCAGTTCGCAGGCCGCCACTTCTCCAGCCAATAGGGAAGGAGCACATCGAAACCGTCTGCATATAGGCCGGGCAGACCGCAGTCTCGGCCGCGGATATACATGACCGTGTCCCGGCGCAGCGCGGCGCCGGACTGGCCGAGCCATGCGTGCGCGCCAGCGGAATAGATGAAGCAGGGGGATGGGATGCTGAGCTGCGCGTCCGCGACAAGGGCGATTCCCTGTTCGTAGTAGAAATCCTCCGCGAGCGACGCCGCGGCCTGCGCGTCGTTCGCGCGCAGCAGCAGCCAGGCGCTGCGGCGGCTAAAGGCGGTGAGCAGCAACTCTTCCCGGACGCCGACATCGTCGCTGTTAAGCAGCACGCTGATTTGATCCGGCGGGAGTCGGAGCCGGTCGAGCAGCAGAAGGCTGGCCTCGTTCGCGCGCAGGAGGAAATATTCCTCCGACTCCTGCGGACAGCTGTATCCTTCAGCCTCCAGATAGTCGATACGGCCGCAGCCGCACAGGTAGTGCGCACAGCCTGCGCTACGCATAGACGCGGCAAGGCGGCGCCAGATCCGCCGCCTGTGCAGCGGGCTGTGGACAAGGCTGGGCAGCGTACACAGCATAACGCCCTCCAGAGGCGACTGTTCGAGTACGGCTTCCCGTTCACTTTTCGCCGCAAACAGGCCAAGCACCCGCTTTTTCGGCGGGTGCGGTATTTTTATCAGGGCAAGCAACCGACCACCTCCGCATACGTAACCGTTTTGTGTTGTTACTATATGCGGGCGCATATGCAAATATGTGTGCGCGTAAAAGCGGACAGGATGCTGGAATCCAGACGGAAAGGCTCAGCCGCCCAGGCGGATCATTTCGTCGATACAGCGGCGGGCTTTGCGGAGCGTCTGTTCATCCAAAATGATCTCTTCCCCGCCGGCGCCGCGCACGCAGTCGTACACATCCACAAGCGTTGTCGCTTTCATGTCCGGACAGATCAGGTTCTTGGACAGCGGATAGAAGCGCTTGTCCGGACATGCATACTGCAACAACTCGGCGATGCTGATCTCGGTGCCGATGATGAATTCCCGGTCCGCTGACTGCCTGGCGTAGTCCATAATCGCGGATGTGGAACCCACAAAGTCGGCCAGTGCGGAAACTTCGGGGCGGCACTCGGGGTGAACGAGCAGCTTTGCACCGGGATGGAGGCGTTTGGCGGCCAGCGCCTCTTCAGCCGGTATCGCCCTGTGGACGGGACAGCCGCCGTCCAGAAGCTTTATATTCTTTTCCGGCACCTGCGCCGCTACATAGGCGCCCAGGTTGCAGTCCGGAATGAACAGGATATTTTTGTTCGGAATGGCACGCACAATTTTAACGGCGGACGACGATGTGACGCATACGTCGCAGACCGTTTTGAGCTGCGCTGTGGTGTTGATATATGCTACGACTGTATAGTCGGGATAGTCGCGCCTGACCGACTCGATCATCTCGCGGTCCATTTGTTCAGCCATGGGGCAGCCGGCGATGGGGCTGGACAGGAGCACGCGTTTTTCAGGCGAGAGGAGCTTGACTGTTTCCGCCATGAAACGCACGCCGCACATGAGCACCGTATGGTTGGAGACGGAACTCGCCTTTACGCTGAGCTGATAGGAGTCGCCGGTAAAATCCGCGACTTCTACGATTTCTTTGGCCTGGTAACTGTGCGCCAGAATACACACGTCGTTTTCCCGCTTCAGTTCCAGAATTTTTGCCTGCAGATCCTTGATCATACGTTCATCACCTTACTGTTTTTTTGCCGGGACGCGCACGCATACTCCTCCGGCGAAAGGCGCAGCTGCTTCTGCGCCAGATCCTCGATCGTGGTGGCATCCACATATTCGTTGATTACCGCCTGCAACCCCTGCCAGAACTCCACTGCCGCGCACTTCCCGTACCGCGCACAGTCGTTGGGTTGCGTCTCCAGACAGGAGACCGGGACGATGTTTCCCTCTGTCACGCGTAAAATGTCGCCCACCGTGTATTCAGAAGGCGGTCGCGTCAGCTTATAACCGCCCTTCGGGCCGCGCAGGCTCTTCAAATACCCGGCGCGGCACAGATGGCCCACGATCTGCTCCAGATATTTTATGGAAATCTGCTGCCGCTCCGATATTTCCTTGAGGAGCACATAATCCCCCGTGTTATGCAGCGACATGTCGATCATCAGCCTGAGCGCATACCTGCCCTTTGTAGATACCTTCACTCGCCTCGCCCCTTTCTTATTATTCATACCACATTATTCATAGAAAATCAATAGGAATATTCCCTTTTTATAAAAAACCGGGGTCTTTCAAAACCCCGGTTTTTCAGGCTGCTGGTTCAGGCTGCAGACGATTCAGAACCGGAGGATTCCGACTCCGACGCCCCGGACGACGATGATGAACTGCCGCTGTAGTTTGGATCGATCTCGGCATAACCGCCATCCATGACGCCGGGATCGACGCCCAGGCGTTCAAAGGCTTTCAGGATATGCGGATCGTCCTTAAGGTCCATGGTGTACAGATCCTGCTGCTGCTCATCTGTCAGCTCAATCACATCATCCGGAATCAGGCCGATATTGTTATAGCTGATGCCGGAAGGCGGCGTATAGCTGAAGTCCGTCATCTTAATATAACTGCCGTCTGGCAATTTGTACGTAGACTGGCCCGTACCCTTGCCGAAGGTGACGCTCCCGATCAGCGGAGCTTCCTTGATATCGCGCAGGGCCGCGGCAAACAGCTCGCCGCCGCTGGCCGTGTTCCCATCCACAAGGACGATCATAGGCAGATTGACCTCGGCCGCTGTCTCGGTCTGGTATACGGTCTTATTGCTGCCGGCCGCCTGGCTGCTGTCATACTTGCGCTCGGCGGTCGCGACTGTCGTTCCCTTGATAATCAGGCGGTCAAGGCAGTCCACAACGGAATCTATGGTGCCGCCGCCGTTGCCGCGCACGTCAAAGATATAGGCGGTTACGCCCCTGGCGGTCAGGTCGTCGATCGCCTGCTCGAAATACTTCGGCGTCAGGTTGTTGAATCCTGTTATTTTCACATAGCCAATGTGGCCCAGCAGCTGGTAGTCCACCGTGACTTCCTCAAACTCCCTGCGCAGGATTTCAAAGTCGATCTCTTCGCCGCCACGGCGCACTTTAAAGCTCACGAGCGTACCCACTTCGCCGCTCATTCTGGTCACCATCTCGTCATAGGTGAGCGTATCGGGGCCCTCGCCCTCCACTTCGACAATCAGGTCGCCCACCTGTACGCCGCTTTCCTCCGCGGGGGAGCCTTTGGAGACGGCGGTGACAAACATCCCTTCGCCCTCCATCCAGACGACGGAAAGGCCTACGCCCTCATATTCGCCAGTGATCTGGCTCATATAGTCTTTGTACTCGGCTTTGGTGAAGTACTGCGCGTACTCGTCGCCCATGCCGCGCACATAGCCCCTGGCGACGTTGTCGGACAGTTCCTCGCTGTCCAGGATTCCGATATAGTGCTCCTTGACGAGTTCGTCGAGGTTCTTGAGTTTGGAAAAGGTGCTCTGGATCTCGCTGAGCGAGGACACCCGCTTATTGATTACGATTGTGGTGGTGAGTGCGGTCAGAATAATTGCGGATACCAGTAAAAATATTACGACATCCAGACGGATCTTTTTTTCCATGGCTTTATTATACTCCTTTTGGTTGAGCGCTCTCCATGCCCGGCCTGCGCCGGCATGCATGCTTAGCTCGGGCTCACATAGTCGAGCGGATTCTGCGCTTCGGTGACGCCGTCGGCGTTCTTGACGCGCACTTCAAAGTGCAGATGCGGGCCGGTGACGGCCGCGCCCGACATGCCGGTGCAACCGATCTGTTCGCCGCGCTCCACCCATTGGCCCTCGGACACGTGGATTTCGCTCAGGTGGTAATACCGCGTCGAGACGCCGCCGTTGTGGTCGATCACGATATAGCGGCCGCCGGCGTATTCATAGCCCGTGGCGACGACCGTGCCGTTGGCCGCGGCGATCAGCCTTGCGCCCATGGGCGAACCGATATCGATGGCGCTGTGGTATTTCTGCGCGCCGGTAAACGGGTCGGAGCGCCAGCCGAAGTGCGATGTGATGTACGTATAACCCGGCGTGGGCCAGCTCATAATCCCGCTGAACTCGCCGGTGGCGGAAATAAGATCGTCCATCGTTTTGGAAAACTCGTCGATCTGCGCCTGGGCGTTTTCATACTCTTCGTTCAGATTTCTCGCCTGCTGGCTCAGGTTGTCAAGCCTGGACTGCGCTTCGTCCCGCTTTTGCTGCAGCGAAGCCTGCTTGGCGTCCAGCTCGGCCTTGGCCGTCTGCTGTTCGGCGCGCTTGGCCTCGACCTGCTCTTTCTGGAGATTGACCTGTTCAATCTGATCCGCCATCTCGTCCATGAGCTTGTTGTCGTACTCCATTATCTGGCTGACAATGTCGGTGCGTGTCAAATAGTCAGAAAAGCTGGCGCTGGTGAGCAGGACTTCCAGATAGCTCGTCTGCCCCGCTTCATAGTTGGCGCGCACGCGCATATAGTAGCGGTCAAGGTACAGGTCCAGGCCGGCCTGCTTGCTCTCCAGATCGGCGACGAGGACCTCGATCTCCGCGTCGAGCTGCTCAATGATCTGGCGGTACACGTCGATCTCCTCTTCCAGCGAGGAGATCTCCTGCCAGAGCGCTTTCAGCGTCTTGAGTTCTTTCTGGCTTTCGTCCTGGACGTACTCGAGCTCCTGCTTTATTTCCTGCTGCTGCTGGTTGAGCGCTTCTATCTTTTCACGCAGAGAGTCGATCGTCTCCTCCGCGCGCGCCGTATTCCCGACGCGCAGCGGAGCCACTGCGGTAAACAGTAGAACCGCCGCCACTAACATGGCCGCAAATTTGACTGGCAGTTTCATGTGTATTCCCTCCGAAACCCGGTTGCTGACAGAATCGTTTTAAACTGACTATACGTGCAGATGCTTGCGCATGGGGATGATGCTTCCAAACACGCCCATAATGACGGAGAAAACGGCGAATCCGCCGAGGACGTAATAGACGATATCATGGAACGGAATGGGGGTGAACAGAGCGATCTGGTCGATCATGGGCACGATTACGCCGTTGTAGACGTAGTACTGGACGCCGAAGGCGATTGCGCAGGAGATCAGGCCGATCAAAAGCCCTTCCACCACAAAGGGCGCGCGGATGAAGTTGTCGGTAGCGCCGACAAATTTCATGATATTGATCTCAGTGCGGCGCGAGAAGATTGCGACGCGTATGGTGTTGGATATAATGAACAGGGATACGAACAGCAGCACGACGGTAACCCAGATCCCGATCATGGAAATGCTCTGGCGCAGGTTGATAAGCTGTTCTATAATACCCTGACTGACGCGAACGTTGGCGACGTTGTTGAGCTGTTCAATGTCATTGACCGTCTGAGAGTACAGTTCGAGGTCGACGACTTTCAGATGGTACGAGTCGCGCAGAGGGTTGTTTTCGTCGAGGCTGTCGAACAGGACCGCCTGTTCCTGAAACAGCTCCTTGTATTCCTCCAGCGCCTCCGTTTTGGAGACAAATGTGAGCTCACTGATATTGGGGATTTCGTCCAGCTCTTCGCCCATCGCCGTGACTTCGGCTTCGGTGGCCGTTTCGTCAATAAACACGACGATCTCGTTTTGCTGCTGCATCTGCACGACAAACTGGTTAAGATTTGCGACTATGAGCATGGCGCTGCCCATGATGATCAAGCAGGAAGTGAGGATGCACACGGACGCAAAGCTCATCAGGCCGTTTTTGAAAAATCCCTTTACGCCGTCCTTGAAAGCGCGGAGCGGACTGCCTCTTCTCATATGTCGTACCCGCCCTTCCTGTCGTTTACAAGCACCCCGTGGTTGATGGTGATTACGCGCTTATTATATGTATCCACCAGCTCCTTTTCATGGGTGACGACGACGATTGTGATTTTCTGATCGTTGATAGCGGAGAAAAGCTCCATGATCTCTCGGGACATGACGGGATCAACGTTACCGGTCGGTTCGTCCGCAATAATCATGCGGGGGCCGTTGATCAGCGCGCGGGCGAGCGCCACGCGCTGCTTCTCGCCGCCGGAGAGCTCGTTCGGGTATTTTTTCTCCTTATCGGATAACCCGACAAGGCCCAGCGCAAACTTGACCCGCTTGCGGATTTCGCGCCGGGGACGGCCGACGACCTCCATGGCAAACGCGATATTTTCAAATACCGTCTTGCTCTCGATCAGCCGAAAGTCCTGGAAAACGACGCCCATCGTCCTGCGGAGCTTGGGGATATGGCGGCGCTTGAGCTTGTCGAGCCGGAAATTGTTGACGATTATTTCCCCCGACTGGGCGCGCTCTTCCGCCATCAGCAGTTTGATCAGCGTGCTTTTGCCGGCACCCGAAGGCCCGACAATGAAGACAAATTCACCGTCGTCAATACGAAAGCTGACATGGTCCAATGTTTTCACGCCGCTTTTGTAAGAATGGCAAACGTCTTTGAAAACTATCATGGATGCTCTCCCTACCGAATTGTATATTTATATGTTTAATAGTGCTCGGGCTTGGATGTGAGGTACTTTTTCACCATGAGCGCTACTTTGAATATGATTGCATGATCAAACTCGCGCAGGTCAAGGCCTGTAATGCGGCGGATCTTCTCCAGACGGTACACGAGTGTGTTGCGGTGCACGAACAGCTTGCGCGCCGTTTCGGACACGTTGAGGTTATTTTCAAAAAACTTCTGGATGGTGAACAGGGTTTCCGGATCGAGCGATTCGATCGAGCCGCGCATGAAAACTTCGTCCAGGTACATCTCGCACAGCGTTGTGGGCAGCTGATAGATGAGCCTGCCGACGCCCAGCGTATTGTAGGAGACAATGTCCTTTTCCCTGTCGAAAATCTTGCCGACTTCAAGGGCGATCTGCGACTCCTTGAACGAGCGGTTGAGGTCGCGCACGTCGGAGACAATGGAGCCGATGCCGACTTGCGGCTTGACGTAAATCTCCGTGTCCAGCACCTCCAGTATGGCGCGGGCGAGCAGTTCCAGATGGAACACCTCGGTATCGGGCTTGCACTCCTTAAGCAGCACGATGTCGGTATCGCTGACGCTGACGACGAAGTCCTTCTGCTTTTCCGGGAACAGAGACTGGATAACGTCAATCGCGGCGATATCGACCCGGTCCGGAAGCCGGAACAGCATGGCGACGCGCTCGACGTCGCTGAGGAACCTCAGCTCCTTGGCCCGCTGATAGATATCCGATGACAGGATGTTGTCCAGAATAATATCCTTCAAAAAGTCGGCCCGGTCAAAGTGGTCGTTGTAGAAGTCCTGTACGGAACCCAGGGTAATCGCAAGAATGTTGACCAGCTGACGCGCATGCTCGTCCTCACCCTCGACAAATATAATATAGTCCGGGCGCAGGTCGTCCCCGATCGCACGGTACATATAGCCGTCGTCAATGGTGAAGTTTTGGGTATAGCCGCCAACACGCGGGATTGGTTCGCGGTTCACCTCTCCGATTTTGCCAAGGTCGCTGCAGGCAACGACGGTTCCATTGCGGTCCAAAACACCGACCAACCGATCCACCGTGTCCTGCATTTGCGAAACGATTTGCTGGAATAGTTTACTGGACATACAAAGTCCTCCCTTTTTATTCTAGCTCCTTGCTGTTGTTAATTTGCATAATTTCACGAATCTATTCTAAACCCTTTGTAATGGATTTGCAACCATTTTTTATGGAATTTCCTTTTTTCTTATACAACTTAACATATTCGACATATATAATTCCACCTTTTTCAGGCACTATTCCTGTCTTGTATCCGTTCAAAATGCAATTTGTTCTTTGGTCATTTTACCCAACTGCAGAGGGCGCAGCACGGCACGTCAGGCGGGATTCACAGCTCCTCGGGCCTCAAAGAAGAGGGCAAGAAGGCCGGAACGGGCATTGACGCTTGGCAAACAGCCTACGGGCTTTGTAAAAGCTGGGCCTAGATAAGCAATCTGTTCGCAGCGCAGGTATCGTTCGTTTTTTTCGGTCGGCAATCATAAGCCCAGGATAAGAGCGAGATAAGCCACTTACAAACATCTCCGATTTGTAGTACGCAGGGTATTTTGCCCTTGCAGGGAAGACCGCCCCCGGGACAGAGAAATCATGCGCGGCAAATGAGGGGATGCGCCGAAGTGGAGTTGCGCTGGAAACTGGGCGCGCCGGTGATGGGGCGGTGATGAGGAGATGCGCTGGATGAGGTTTACAGAAAAGCAGACACCGCAGAAAACTTCTGCGGTGTCTGCACCGGGTAATCGCCCCGTTCCTTTATTGGTCCGCAGGGCACCGAATTATTCAGCAGTTCTCATTTCTCTTTCGGCTGTATACGGAAATACCGACCATGGCAACGCCCGCCACCAGCATGACAGACGCCCAAAGGACGATATTGCTGTTATCGCCGGTATCCGGAACTTCTATATCGCTACTGCCCGTTGCCGGAATCTCGACGGCCGCCTTCGCATAGCCGCACACGGCGCATTCCTCGTGGCGTGAGCCCGCTTCAGTCGCGGTAGCTTCTTTATCAGTCACCCATTTAAACTCATGGGCGGCTTTGTTCATGATCTCGCCGCACACGCAGACATTCCAGTGGCTTTCCGCGTCGGACTTCCATTCCGTTCCGGCGGTGTGGTTCGGGAGCTTTTCAGTTCTGGTCTCAGCATAAGTGATCTTGTTTGTGCAGGCTTCGTCGCTGAAGTAACTGTCACAGCTCGCGCAGTACCAGTATTCATTATTTCCGCCCGCTACGCACGTTGCCGGTTTTTCCTCGACATGGGTAAGAGCATGCGTATGCGTTACAATTTCCTCATTGTTTGTAACAGTGGCGCCGTTCACACTGACACTGCCGCCGCCGCTGTTTGTAAAGGACACGCCGTCCGGCACGTCTGTAAGTTCGATATCGCCTGATATTATCTCAAATTTATCGCCCTCGGATGCCGACGCCGCCTTTTCCGCAATCGTACCGCCTACCACGTACGCCGTCTCATCTGCCGATGTGAATTCCGCAACAGTTACGTTCTGCGAAATATATTTGGCCACGTCCTTGTTGAACTCGCCGCCGGTCACGTTGACAGTCGGCGTATCGCCCGAATCTATCCCGATAGGCTCTTTGCTGCCTTCGATCTTACCGCCGGATATCTGCACGTCTGCCGTCTCCGACACTCTAATGCCAGTGCCGCCGCTGATCGTGCCGCCTTCAATATTGACCTTGCTCGATTCCCGTGCCTGAACGGCATATGCCGTCGAGCCGTCGGTCGTAATGCTGCCGCCCGTGACGTTGAGCTCCACAACACCGTAACCGCTCTGCGTGGAGATTGCGACGCGCGAATCTGAATGGATGGAGGCGTCGCCCGATACGTTTATTACAGCGCCGCTGTAAGCCTGAATCGCCTGCGCTTCGGCTGTGACCAGGCCTGATGTAAAGTTGATTTCTATGGCATTGTCATTGCTGCCGCTAATATACATCGCAAGCCGGTTTCCCGGAACGGATGAAATGACGCCGCCGTTTATATTCACTTTGACGTTTGAACTGCCGCGGATACCAAACGTATTGTCAGCTGCGCCTTTTACGCTGCCCCCGTTTATCTCTACCAGCACGTTTGAAACGCCGTCAAAAATATCGATGACAGAGCCCTTCGGCGATGTGATATCGCCGCCGTTCAATATGAACGTAGAGTTGCTCATCAGCTGAACCGGATAGCTGCTTGTTATGGAGCCTCCGCCCTGTGAATCATTGATGGTGAGCGAACCGCCATTGTTGATATAAAACAGATCGGTGCTGCTCTCGCCCTCTCTTGTAAGGGCAAAGCCGTTTAAGTCAAGCGTTACCGTTGTTCCGGAAATTCTGAACTGACGGCTTGCCGTCGTAATTGTAATGCTGGCGCCGAGCTTTACATCCCCGCCGGCATTTATCGCCGCCACAAGCTCTTCTTCCGTTTCCACTCCGCCGTCAGCCGTCATGGCAAACGCTGCCGTCGGCAACATGACCAGCGTCACGACCACGGCAAACAATGCTGCCAGCCACTTTTTCATTTTCATACGACATCCTCCTTCATTTACATGCGATAAATCCATTCAATGACGTATTGCAACCCACAGGAATGTGGGCAGACTCCATATTTTGAGCTACAGCTTCACAGAAGACAGGGAAAGTCAGGCTGTGCCTGCGTATGCATTTGTTTCAAACCTCTCCATAATGTGACAGTTCACATTTCATTTGGGACAAACCAGTTTATGTGGCGGCCCCGCAACCCTCGATGGATATTATTTTTTATATCATACTATAAAATTAATTTGAGTTCAAGGGTTTTTAACATATTTTTCATGAAGATGAAGAAATTTTTTAATATTTCACAGGATAGACTGCCGAAGCTCAAATAATATGTTATACAACCCGTTTTACTGATCCATGCCTGCCGTCTGAACCGTCGAGCCGGCAGCCTGCAACGGTCCTGCAAAGGGCCGTTGCAGGAAAGCGGGAAAGGCGTAATGAATTTCGCCCGCTGTCCGTAAACGGACGATTGACGTTCTGCTGAAGCCGTTCCAGCAGAAGTTTTCTGACATGGAAGTCCCCTTGTCTCGGCACCCTGCGCGCGACGCCCAAAGCGGATGCTTTTTGCCGGATGCATCTTTCGGTCAGCCGGACGGTTGTTTTACCAGTGAAAAAGAGGTGTCTTCTGTCTCCTTTCCTTTTAATACAGCGCGGAACTCACAAAAAAAGCCGCTGTGATCTGTTGATCACAGCGGCCTGTTTTCAGCCGTTTATTAATAATCTCCGCTCAGGCCCGCAGTCCAGCCGCCGTCGACGCAGATGACCTGGCCGGTGGTGTAG
>ERZ827423.2722-NODE-2722-length-13381-cov-3.223398_pt1 | contig 13381 bp, 3 predicted proteins | sample MGYA00519775_ERZ827423 | MGnify/ENA primary metagenome ERZ827423 (study PRJEB31778, sample SAMEA3449296) | human gut metagenome | biome: human gut; feature: human-associated habitat; material: faeces | place: United Kingdom | collected 2010/2012 ...
GGGCGCGGCAGTGCGCCCGCACGCCGATGTCGTACACGTGAGCTATGTCGCAGGTCTACGAGGCGGGCCGCCCTTCCGGACGACCCGCTCTAGGCAATCTGTTGCGCCGCGTTCCTATCGCGGCGCGTTATCCCCGTTTCCGCGCGACAACACCAACAGCCAGCATGGCGCTGCCGCCGAGCCCCATGAGCGCAGCGATGGCGGCAGGGTCTCCCGTCGCGGGGATCGTGTCGGGCTTGGTTCCGGGGTCGGCAGGCTTTTGGGCGCCCGCCGCCATGGCGGACACCGCGGCCTGCTGCGCCGCCTGCGCATCGGCGATGCTCGTCGCGGAGGCGATGTCCTGGCGACCTTGCTCGTAGGCTGCCGTGATCTCTGCCCAGCCCTCGGTGGTGTAGTCGGCCTTGTCGTAGGCAGCGTACGCCTGGTCGAGCTCGGCGAGAAGCCGCTGCTGCTCTGCCGCCAGGCGCTCAGCGGCGGTGGGCACGAGGTTGGCTGCCGCCTGGAACCGTTGTCACGCCGCCGCGCGGCCAGCGTGACAGTTTCCCCTGGCACCGGTGTCACACACACAAAACGGGGCGGCACGGGGATCTCTCCCCACGTCGCCCCGCTATCATGCGGTTCTGCTCCGCCAGGCTCCCGCCCAGCCCGCGCCGGCTACTTCTTCGCGCGCGGCTTATCGCGCCGGAAGGTCCGCGCGAGCTCGATACCCTCGGGCGTCGCGCGGTACACGTTGCCCAACTGAGCCCCGCTCTGCCCGAAGACCGGCTCGGTGGTGACGAGCCCCTCACGACGAAGCTTCGTCACCGCGCGATCGACCGACCTCACGCACACGCCCATGCGCTTAGCCAGATCCTGCTTGGCGAACGTGACCGAATCGCGAAGCTCGGTCTCGCGCACCACGAGCAGCAAGATCCGCTCGTACACGAAAGCGTGCCGGCCGTTAATGCGCGTCATCACGCCCCCAAGGGATGAGCCCGTCGCCGCCATGCTACTCGCCGTGCTTCCTGCGCAGCACGAGCCCGCCGACAACGAGCGCCACGCCGACCACCGCCACGGTGCCCACCGCGAGCGGCATGGTGTCGCCCGTTTGCTCAAGCGAGTCGCCGCCCGGCAGCACCGGTTCCAGGGGCTCGGTGTAGACGTTCTCGAACACCGGCACGGGCTCGCTGCCATCGGCAGCCGTGACATCCGTCACCACGAGGCTGCCCTTGCCGTTATCCTCAACCGTCACCACGAGCTCGTAGCGCGTCTCGTCGTACGTGACGTTCTCGCTCTGGATGCCCTCGGTCTCGGCGTCGTCGTCCTCCGGCAGCACCTCAGAGATCCACAGGTGATACGTGCCTGCCTGGTTGAAGGTGATCGGGTCGAAGTTCACCGTGCCCGCAGCGTCGTTCGAACCGTTCGCGTAGAGCGCCTCGCCGGTCTCGTCCGTCACCTGGAAGCTGAACTCGCCGTCCTCAAGGTCGCGGCCGGTGAGCACCTTCGATGCACCGAAGCTCATGCTTGCGGGTATCGCCTCGTAGGTGTTCTCGAAGGCCACGGTCTTGTCCTGGGTGCCGTTGATGCTCCACGTCACCTCAAGGCCGCCCTGGCCGTTGTCCTTGACGTCGGCCGTCACGGTGTAGGTGTCGGTGTCGTAGTCGATGCCCACGTTACCCGCACCCGGCTGCTCCGCCAGCGTGTACTGATAGGTGCCCGGCTTGGTGAACGTGATGGCGTCGAACGTCACCGCACCCGGCTTGCCGTCGGCAGCCGCCGCGTTGGTGGCCGGGTACTCGGTGCCGTCCTTGGTCGTGAGCACGAACGTGAACTCGTCCGCCACCATATCGCGGCCGGTGAGCGTCTTGGTGATGGTCAGCTGCCCCTCGCCCGTCGGGCTCGACGGCTCCGGCTCCACCGTGTAGGTGTTGGTGAAGCTGAAGAGCGCACCTGCCTCGGGCTCACGCGTGACAGTCAGGTTGCCCTCGCCGTCATCGGTGACCTTGAGGCTGAACTCCTTGGTAGCCGTCGGGTCGTTGGTGATGCCCGCCGCCGAGCCGGACTCGGTCACCTGGTAGGTGAACGTGTAGCTGCGCGGCGTGCCGCCGACCTTCTGGGTATCGATGCCCTCGTCGCCCTCATCGGTGCCGTTCTGCGCGTCGAGCGCCGCATTCAGGTCGTCGAGCGTGAACTCGATGGCGCCGAAGGTCACGTTGCCCTGCGCGTCGTTCGTGGCAACGTTGCCATTGCCCTCGGGCATCGGCGCGTTCGGGTCGTTGCTCGAGAGCGTGAACGTAAACTTGCCGGCCAGCTCGTCGAGGTTAGGCGTGAGTCCATCCTCGGCGTCGATGACCTTGGTGCCTGTAGGCGTCACCGTAACCGGTTGACCGCCCTCACCCGTGGAGGTGTAGGTGTTCTTGAAGCCATGATCCTCGGGCAGGTGGGCCGTGGCGGTCAGCGTGCCGTCGCCATTATCCACCACCGTGATGGTGAAGTTGAAGCTCGCCTTCTCGGGTGTCACACCCGCGTCGGCCAGGCCATCGGTGACCTCGCTCGCGATGTACTGGATCGTCCAGGTCGCGTTACCGGTCTTCTCGTCAACCGACTTCGTGGCATAGCCCGCCTCGACCATCTTGGCGAGGGATTCGGTCGTGTAGTTGAACGTGCCGAAGTCCACCGTGCCGTCGGCAGCGTTGGTTACGTTGTCCTTCACCACGGCCTTATCGCCACCGGCGTAGGCCACCTGGAACTCGAACTCGTCGGCCTTGAGCGGACGTCCTTCGAGCGTCTTGGTGGTACTCACCGTTGCGGAGGCGCCGCCCTCGGTTTCCGTAGTAGCCGAGTAGCTGTTCTTGAAGTCCACGCTCGCGGTCGCGCGCTCGGCGGTGGCGTTCGTCACCACCACGGGCTCGCCCACCTGCTCGTCGCCCTTGTACACGGTGGTCGTCACGGTAAGTGTCGCGGTTGCGGGGGCGTGCTCAACGGCGATCTCGACGCGATAGGTCGCATCGTCGTTCGTGTAGCCGGCACCGCCCTTCTTGCTCTCAGAGACCTCGTAGACGAAGGTCTTGTCCGCATCGTCCTGCGTGAACTTCATGTCATCCGCAAGGTCGAAGGTGCCAACCGTCACGGTCTGGCTATCATCGGCGGCTGGCGAGGCGACGGTACCGTTGTCGCCCGTGATGCCGAGCTTCGCTGCCGCGTCATCGGCAGTGGTGTTCGTGCCGTTAACCGGCTCCACCGTGAACTCGAACTGGCCGGCCGTCATGTCATGACCGGTGAGGGTCTTGGTGATCTGGAAGCCACCGAAGGCTGTGCCATCCACGCTCGCTATATACGTATTCAAGAATACGTCATTCGTAACCTGCGGCGTGGCAGCCATGGTGCCGTCGCCGTTGTCGACCACGGTGATGGTGAGCGTCGCCTCATGGATGGTGTTGTAGTTCATGCCGGGGATCTTGTCCCCATCGGCGGGCTCGACTTCCTTCACCGTATACGTGAAGGTCTTGGTGAGCTTGCCGTCCACCATCCGCGCGCCCACCATGTCCGCGTCCGTGAACCTCACGGTGCCGAAGTTGAAGGACCGCCCATTGACGTCGATCTCGGCGCCATCCGCACCGGTAATCTTATCGACCACCGGATTACCGGCCGTCACCTCGACCGTCTTCACGCCGTTGTCGTCCGCGCCCTCGAAGGCGGGAGCACCGTCCTCGGGCGTGATGGTGAACTCGAAGCTATCGGTGTCGAGCCAATCGCGGCCATCGATGACCTTGGTGAAGTTCGCCGTGGTCTGGGCGTCGCCGGTGTCGACCGTCGTGCCACCCGTGCCGTAGCTGTTCTCGAATGTGATGCCGTCGACCTTCATGGCATCGAGCGCGTCCGCGTCGGCCTGGGAGACCTCGTCATAGCTGCCCTTGAAGATGGACATCACGGCGTTAGACTTGTCGGCCTGGTCGTCATAGGTGACCTCGACCTTCACGGTGAAGACCGTCGGGTCGTATGTCACGCCATCGACCTTGTAGCCGTTGCCCTCGTTCGCGCCGGCGGGCATGTTCTCCGTCACCTCATAGTAGAAGGTGTGGTTCTGCCCGTCGAACTGGAACTTGGCCGTGCCGAAGCTCGCATCAGGGGTCTCACCCTCGACCACGCGTACGCCCGCTTCGATGTAGCGGTCGGCACCGGTGCCCTGAACGCGGCTGTTGTCCATCGGCGCATTCGCCGCCTCATCGCCGACCGGGTGCACACGGAAGGTAAACATGTTGCTCGTGATGGGATGGCCGTTCGTCGGGTCGCTGTACTGCTTCTCGATGGTCAGCGGGAGCGCCACCTCATCGGCGCTGAACGCGTTGGTGAAGGCTGCCACGTTTGTATCAACGACCGTGCCCTCCTCGCCGTTGACGAGGTTGCCGTCATCGTTGCGCATCTGAACCATGGTTGCGCTCACATCGAGCGTACCATCGTTGCCGTCCTTCACCGTTACACGGACGATATAGCGCGCCTGCGAGTAATCCATACCCTGGTGAATCTGGTCATTATCGGCCTGCTCGCCGCCCTTGATGATATGACTGTCGGCATCCTCCACGATGGCATAGGTATACGTCTTGGACGCCGCTCCATCGAGGTCATCGGCACTGTAGGCGATATTCGGGAAGGCGATCTCGCCATTCTGGGTCACTGCGACGCGGTACTCCCAGCCGCGCTCGGTATCGACGGCATCCTCGGGACGCGGTGTGGTCGCAGCGCCGCGCAGCACGATGTCGACCTGCTCGCCCTCCTGCCAGTCGCGACCGGTGAGGGTCTTGCTGGCCTTGAGGTACGTCGAGCCGTCGAGCGTGCCGCCCTCGCTGGCCTCGTAGGTGTTGGTGAACGCGGCGGCGTCCTTCACGCCCTGGTCAGCCTCGGTCGTCGCGTCGAGGTTGTCGTACGTGACCTTGGCCTTGAGCTGTCCCTTGCCGTTATCGGTCACGGTCACGGTCACCTTCGCGGTATGCGTATCCTTGGTGATGCCGTTGCCGTTACTCGCCGGGTTCGTCTCGGTAATGGTGTAGACGAAGTCCTTATACATAGCGCCGTCGAGGTCGGCCTTCGTGTAGGTGATGTCACCGAAGATGTCGGTATAGGCACCTGCCACGCCATCAACCCCAGTGTCCTTATTCGTCACCTCAACGGTGGCGGGGCTGGGCATCGGCGCGCCGTCGGTCTCGGCCGCGAGGGTGAACTCAAAGCTGTCAGTGTCGAGCCACGCGTTGTCCGCGCGACCGGTGAAGGTCTTCTGCACGGTGATCTGCGCGTCGCCGTCCGCACCCACCGTTACGTCGTCCGGCGTGTAGGTGTTCTTGAACGCGATGCCGTTCTGGGGCAGGTTGACCTCAGCGGTGAGGTTGCCCGCGCCGTCGTCCGTCACCGTCACGGTGAAGTCGAAGCTCGTCGGGCCTTCAGCCGTCACGTTGGTCGGCAGGCTGCCAGTAAGCTCGCGCGCGGTGTAGTTGAGCGTCCAGGTGGCGTTGCCATTGTCGCCCACGCTCTTCGTGGCGTAGCCGTCGGCCACTGCCTGGTCAAGCTTGGCGATCGTGTAGGTCATAGCGCCGTCCGTGCCCGTAAAGGCCACGTCGCCCGCCTCGCCGTCATTGGCAGCAGCGTTCGTACCGGTCGCCACGGTCGCGGGCGCGAACTCGCCGTCGAAGCCGTCCGCCTCGCGCGTCACGATCTCGAAGCTGAACTCGTCCTCAGCCATGTTGCGCCCGGTGAGCGTCTTGGTGGCGTCAACATCCGCCGCGACGTCGTCCGTCGTCGCGTCCGTGCCGTAGGTGTTCACGAACGGGAGAACAATGTCGTCCTTCGCGTCGGTCGCGCTGTAGGTATACGTCGTCTCGGTCGCCTCGCCCTCAGCAGGCGTCGTGGTCACGACCGTCGTCACCGACATAGTGCCGTCCTGGTTGTCCGTAGGCGTAATCGCCACGGTGTAGGTGGTGCCGTCGTAGCTGTAGCCAGTGGGCACGTCCTCGGGCACGACCTCGGCAAACGTGTAGGTGTAGGTCTTGCCGCTATCTGCCTGGGTGAACGTCAGCTCCCAATTGATCGGCGTCACCGCAGCTTCACCGTCGGCGGCAGCGCTCCACGAACCGGTCGCTGGCTGCACCGTGCCGTCACTCAACAGGCCAACCTTCTCCGCAGAGGCTTCATCGGCGGGCGTGAGCGTGAACTCGAACTGATCATCCGCCATCGCGTGGCCCTTGAGCGTCTTCTGAACGCTCAGCGAAGCCGCGGCGTCGGGGTAATTGACCTCGGAGGCATACGTGTTCGTGAAGATCGTGCTTGCACCGTTCAGCGGGTAGATTGCACCCACCACAAGGTTGCCGGCGTTGTTGTCACGAATCACAATCGCGATGTCCACGATGTGCTCATCGTAGGTGAGGCCCTTGCCGTCGTTGCCGGTGTTGGTCTCATCGACGCGGTACACATAGGTGCCCGCCTTGGTGAAGGTCATCTGGCCGAAGTCGAACGGCACACGCTCGTCAGCCTTGGTGTCAGCTTGCGCCGCACCACCAAGCGTTGCCGTATCCTGCTCGGGGTCGGGCATGGCGGCAAGCGCGTTTTCATCGGTTGCGTCGTTGAACGACACCTTCGTGATGCTGAAGTTAAAGTTGTCGCGCTCGAGCCAGTCGCGGCCGGTCACAACCTTGTTGAATTGCAGGCGCGTATCGGTCTCAGGATCGACCGTCACCGGCGCGCCATGATAGCTGTTCTCGAAGGAAAGCTTGGGCGCAACCGTACCCGTCGAGCTATCGAAGGGATCACCGACCTGCTCGCCGCCCTTCTTCACGGTCGTCACAGTGTGCATGGTGCCGTCGGCATCATCCACCACCAGGATGGCAACCTCGTAGACGCTTTCGTCGTACGTCACGCCCGCGAGATCACCCTCAGCGGGGATCTGCTCCTTCACCTGGTAGGTGAACGTCTCGCCCGCATCGTCCTGGTTGAACGCGAGGTTCTCGAAGATTTGCCACGTGGACTCGACGCCGTCGGTTGCAGACTGCGGGTTCCTGAAGGTCGAAGCGATCTTTGCCGCATCGAGCTTGGCCTGGGCTGCCTCGGCGTTGTCGCCCGTCGCGGAAATCTCGAAGGTGAACTCACCCTGCTTCATGTTGCGACCAGTCAGCGTCTTGCCCACCGTAAGGTCAACGTCCGTGCCATAAGTCTCGCTTGCAGTATAGGTGTTCGTAAAGGCCGCGCCACCATTCTCGGTGCCGTACTCCACCTTGCCGGCAAGCTGACCGCCCACGTCCGTCACCGTTACCGTGACCGTGTACACATGACGGTCGAACGAGATGCCGTTGATCGGGTTATCGAGCTGCGAGCCGGTATACGTGTTGTCGCCGTCCACATACGCGGTCTCGCTCATATAGAACGTGTACACGCCATCTTTGTTGATGACCATGTCACCGAAGTTGAAGCCCGCAGCGGTGTCCTCGGCGGCACCCGACACGTCCTGGGTATAGGTTGCCTTGTTCTGGCCTCCGAACGTGATGGTGCCATCGGTCATGGCCGTCGTGGTCGCGGGATCCGCGCCAGAGAGCGTGAAGGTGAAGTGCTCGTCACCCGTCATATCGCGGCCAGTAATCGTCTTGGTGCCGTGGATGGCGGCGTCGCCCGTAAGCGTCGCGTCGGCCGGATCGTAGCTGTTGGTAAACGTCGGCTCCGCGACCGTAGCCGTGCCGTTGCTATACTCCGGCACCGCCTCGAGCGTGCCATCGGCGGTAGCCCGCACCGTTACCGTCAGCGTGTACTTGGTAGCATCGTAGGTCATGCCGTCCTGCACGTACGCACCATCATCGTTGCGCTGGATAGCCTCGCTCACAGTCACGTAGCTATCGCCCTGCTTGACGACCTCCTCGATGGTGTAGGTATAGGTGCTGCCCACCATGCCAGGAGTGAACGTTGCGGCGCCGAACTGGAAGCGGCCAGCAGGCATCGCGGTCACGACCATGTAGTCGTCGCCCTGGGCGATGGGATCGCCTTGTTGCAACTGCGGCAGCGGAGCGTTGTCCTGAGCCGTGATGCGGAAGAAGAAGGTGTTGGCCGGCACCTGGTCTTCACCCGGTGTCGTGTTATCGCTGTAGGTCTTCGCGCCGCTCACGGGCAGCGTCGCATCGGTCGCAGACCACGTGTTCTCAAACGTCGCGAGCGTAACATCATCATTGAAGTTGGGAACAAGGGCGCCGTTCTCGTAATGCGTCGTATACATTTGAGCGTCCGCGGCAAGCGTGCCATTGCCGTTATCGGTCACAACGACCTGCACGTAGTAGCGCGTGAGGTCGTACGTCACGCCTGCAACGTACCCATCCTGCCCGCTCGTGTAGTCAACCTCGCGGATGATGTAGTTATAGGTGCCGGGCGCGGTGTACGTGATGTCGCCGAAGTTGAAGTTCACCGCCGTGCCGGAAGCAGCGCCCTTCGCCTGCTCGTTCGTAAGGGAGATGCGCACGTTGCCGTTAGCCTGCTTATCGCCATCCGTCGGCATGGGCTGGTTCTCGGTCGGCACCGGAGCGCCATCGGCATACGTCGAACCAGCTGCGACCATAAGCTCAAAGTCGAAGCGATCGCCGTCCTGCCACGCGCGCGGCGTCAGCGTCTTCGTGCCGGAGAGGTCGGTCTTGCCGTTAATGGTAACGTCATCATTGAAGCTATAGGTGTTCGTGAATTCTGCCACGGCGGGCGTCGCTTGGTCGATGGTTCCCGTTGCAGGAGCGCCATCGGCAGGCTCGGTCTGTGCGAAGCCTGCGGGCATCGTGCCGGTCTCGGCCACGCTATAGGTCCAGCCATCACCCAAGCCGTAGATCGTAAGGGTCTGGTCGGGCTTGAGGTTCACGGTTGTGGACACGCCATTGTTGAACGCCAGGTCGAAGTAGTCTTCGTCGGTCCCGGGATTCGCGATGGTTCCATCGGCGTTCTTAACCTGAGCCTTGAAGGTGTAGTTTGCGGCATCGCCCATCGTGATCTGGAACGGGAACTCGGTGTTCGCGAACTGCGCAGCATCCACGCCCGTCGGGACTTCGATGTTCTTCGTCACGGAAAGCGTACCGGGCAGCTCGATACCCAGGCGGCCATTGTTGCCCAGCGCGGCATCGATGGTCTCGTCCTCGCCGCTGCCCGCCCAATTCGGGTTGATGACAGATGTTGCCGTGGAGGTCTTGTTGGCGCCGTCGGCCTTGTTCTCCACAAGACCGCTGATCATCGCCGTGTGACGCGTGCCAGCGGGGATGCACACGTTGCCATCACCGTCTGTGCCCGTTGCGAGCTGGCGCGCCTGCGCAGCAGTGAGCGCGAAGGGCGTGAACGTCTCTGCGGCTGCATACGCCGTACCATTTGTATCTGCGTTCTCGTCTGTGAACTGCCAGAAGGTGTTCTTGTAATAGTAGGTTTGTCCGTCCTGGATCTGGCTGCGGCTCGTAACCGGACGCTCGCAAGCCTCGTCAAAGTAGAGCGTCGTGGGCTTCGTGAAATAGTAGAACTCGTTGCCGCTCGACGGCTCGAAGCTCGAGGTGGTGTTGCCGTTCGCACCGCCGGTCCACGCATTCGAGAGGAAGCTCGCGTACGCGGTGTCACCCTTGGTGTACTGGTTGCCCCTGGCATACGTCGCGAGCTCATCGTACTCGGCCTGCGAGAGTCCGCCCATGGGCGCGCCCGCCGCGATGCTATCGGCCACGCCGCCCTTCAAGCTCACGCCGTAGAAGATGCGGATGGGATAGGCGTCCGTGACGGACATGGTACCCGCCGTCGCATCCACGTCGAAATAGCGCGTGGGGATGAGGCTCGCGGGGATCTGCACCTGGACGGTATCGCCCGTCTTGAGGTCGCCACCCTCCTTCACGCGAATGATGAGCTGGTTGAGGTTGCCTTCGGGATAGATGTCGTTGTTCGCTTCGCCTTCGAAGGTGTAGCGAGTCCAACCACTATAGTCGGGATCAGTGTCCGGAGCCGGTTCGCCCACCTGGTTGAATTTCTGCCCCGCGAAGACGACGCTCTTCATGCCGTCGAACTGCATGTAATCACCGAGCTGGTCGGTGATGGTGATGTAGCCCGACGTGGTCTCGGTGTTCTCGCCCTCGGTTTGAGTAGGCGCACCGGTGCCAGAGCCGATGTCTTCAGAGATGCCCTGGAAGATCTGGCTCAGCTCGTCAGAGCTTGTGGCCGCCTTGTAATAGTCGGACCCAGGCGTACGGTCACCCATGTTGCCCCAAAAACCGCTTTGATAACCCGTCGCGTTGGGATAGTTGCTCGACACGGCGTGCATGTAGCAGTTGAAGCTGTTATCCGTGGTATTCGACGGATTGGCATCCTCGAACACGCCAATGGAATAGACGGTGACCGGGTCATTCCGGTCGTTCTTCATCTCGTAGGCAGTTTGAATGGCGGCATTCGCTACGTCCGCACTCCACTCGTTCGACTCCGTGGGTTGGCCATCGGTAAAGAAGATGACAACCTTCTTGGAGTTCTCGCGCGCACCGTCAAGGTCGTTATTTGTCCCATACGGACTATCGTCTCCCTGCAGCACGCGCTGCGCCTGCTCCAAACCTAAATCGGCGCGCGTAGCACCAGCAGGCTGAAGATTGTTGACGTAATTTTCAAGCGCAGTTGCATCCGAGGTGAAATCGGTCACGACCTGGCTGTAATTTACATTCGGGTTTGCATAATTCAGATGGTATCTGTCGTTGCCAATATTGTCTGTTGTGTCGTTCGCAAACTTTACGATCGAGATCTCGTGCTTGCCATCTGCAGGCAAGGACGCGTTCGCCTGATCGGTGGTTTCGATAAACTCATTGACGGCTTCCTTCAGCGCGTCAATCTTCGTCGTTGTTACCGTCTGGGTACGGCGCGTGTAGAACTGATAGTGCCCATCGGCATTATCGCCGGCATTCGTTTTGGGGAAAACCTCGTCGCCGCCGTACTCGTCTGGAAGATTCCAGCTGTCGTGGACATCATACTCGTCTCTGCCCCAAACAGAACCGTACTCTTCGGTATGGGTCTTCTCGACAAGCTGCACATACTCATCGCCAATGAGAACGTAGTAAGTGCCCCCTCTTTGCTGGGACCATCCTCCCAACCAACCTTGAACGGCAGCCGATTCCTGCACGTTCCGCTCATACACCTCGTTATAAACGAATTGCTGCTCGCTGCTCAGCTCACCGGACATGGAGCCGGACATGTCGAGCACGAGCACGATGTCCAGGGGAGTGGTGGACGTCGTCATGGTGTTCGACATGGAGGAGAGAGCGGAGAGCCCCACGAGGAAGTCGGAGCTGCCTTTTTCGATCTTGACCGAAGAGCCGACATCGCCCGAGAGCGTGATGTCTCCATCCTGCACGGTCTTGTCCGTCCAGATACGGCCGACGTTCTCGGTGGTGTTTTCCAAGCCCACCTCGCCGCTCCAGTTGCCAAGCGTCGAATTGTCGGCAACGGTATCCTTCTGAACCGGGTGCGACGCGGCCTGTGCCGACATCGCGAACGCACCGATCCCCGCCACCACGAGCGCAAACGCCCCGACGATGGCGACCGCCCGCTGCATCAAGCGCTTCCGAACGACTCGCGAAGCGCTATGGGCTGGCCTTTTGCTCCGTTTGAACTTCGTTTCCGGCATAAGAACACCTATCCCTTACTCCCCCGTGCGCCATTCCCCCTTGTTTTTGCGCACACGTATCCGCCCGAGCGAGCGGTATACAGGGTTCATTGTAGGTGACGTAAACTATAGTTTACAGATGGTTTTATGCGGTACCCCCTATATATGTGTGGGGTGCCTGATATTCGTTTTCGCTGGTATCTTGCCAATTTCTGGCCTAAAGAACAATTTTGCCTATATGTGCGCTGTCCGGTCGGTGCCTTACCGCCACAGCACGCCGTGCTCGCCCAGGGCGGTGCGGACGCGTGCCGCGACACCACCCCGCCCCCCCCCTCTTCCCTCTGCCGCCGCCTTACTGCCCGGTTTTGCATATTCCGGGAGATAAGAGCCCTCCGCGACCGCCTTACTGCCCGGATTTGCATATTCCGGGAGATAAGGGCGACTGCGCCACGCGCCACGCCGGCAGCCGGCGGCCGGTAGGCACCCCACCGGCCGCCCCGCGCCCGCTACTCCGTGCGCAGCGCAGTAACGGGATCTTTCTTCGCAGCCATGCGGCTCGGCGCGAGCCCGGCCAGGAACGAGAGCCCCACCGAGATCAGCACAAGCATCGCTCCGGCGGCCACCGGCACAGAAGCCAGGTTCTCCACACCGGTGATCTGGTAAATGATCATGTTGACCGGAATATCCAGCAGCACTGTCACCACGATGCCCAGCACGCCCGAGACGAGGCCGATGATGAACGTCTCCGCCGTGAAGATACGGCTCACGTCCTTCTTGCTCGCCCCGATTGCGCGCAGGATGCCGATCTCCTTCGTGCGCTCCAGCACGCTGATATAGGTGATGATGCCGATCATGATCGAGCTCACCACAAGCGAAATCGCTACGAACGCAATGAGGATGTACGTCAGCGCGTTCACGATATCCGTCACGCTCGACATGAGCATGCCCACCATGTCGGTGTACTGAATCTCCGTGCCCTCGCCCGACGCGCGAATCTGCTCGTTATAGTCGTCAATCAGCGAGTCGATCTGCTCCTTCGCTTCGAAGTCTATGGGATAGATGCTAATGGAGCTCGGCTCGTCCAGGCTGCACACGCCCAGCGTCTCGAGGTTCCCGCCGTATGTGGCGTTGTCGGTCTGTTCGCTCATCTGCCGGCTGAAGGCCGAGGCGATCTCCTCGTCCGAAAGGCCGTCTTCGCGCAGGCCGTCCACATAGGAGCGAAGCTGGGCCCCTTGCTCGCTCGGCATCTGGTTGATCATTGCCTCGATGGCGTCCATGGTAAGGTTCACCGTGGTGTCCTCGAACGGGAGGCCGGTGAAGATATCGGTGTTGGGGTTCGCCTCTTGCGCAGCCACCACATCGCTCGCGTTCACAGCCTCCACCAGGTGCTCCGTCAACTCTGGCGTATAGAGCACGGCGCCCCAGCTGCTGCCCGTGTCGTTCTCCTCGCTCGGGCGCACGATACCCACCACCCGCAGCTCCTCGGCATCGTCCACCACGCTGCGCATATAATCCGCGTCGTCGCTCATGTCGGCCCATGTTCCGTCTTGCTGCTGAGCGTATTTGCTGCTCTCGGGCACCAGCTTGAACGTGAGACCCATGAGCTCGTCATAGGTGTAACTCGTCTGTTCGCTATCTTCCACCGTCCGGCCGGCAATCACGTCGCTCATCATGCCGCGCAGCTCGCTTTGGTCGAGAAGCCCGAGCGCGTAGAGGGTGTAGTCGCTGATCCGATCGTTCTCATCCACGTAGATAACGACCTCGTTCCAGGCCTCGGGCATACGC
>ERZ827423.2724-NODE-2724-length-13377-cov-3.375544_pt1 | contig 13377 bp, 11 predicted proteins | sample MGYA00519775_ERZ827423 | MGnify/ENA primary metagenome ERZ827423 (study PRJEB31778, sample SAMEA3449296) | human gut metagenome | biome: human gut; feature: human-associated habitat; material: faeces | place: United Kingdom | collected 2010/2012 ...
GCGGATAATATCGATATGGCGAATCGTCTCGGCGGCGCCGAGCTTGGGCTTGGCCGTGACCGCGGCGTAGCGCGTCAGCTTGGAGACCGCCTTGCCGACCTCGTCGAGCAGCCGGTCGTATTCGGCGATTTTGAGCCGAAGCGCCTGCCTCAGCTCCGAGGTGTCCTCATTCGTCAGCGCATACCCGTTCATCAGCTCGTTGACATACAGCCGGTAGCCCTTGTGCGTCGGCACGCGGCCGGCGGACGTATGCGGCTGTTCAAGATAACCCTGCGCGATCAGCTCGGCCATCTCGTTTCTGAGCGTGGCCGGCGATACGCCGAGGTCGAGACTCTGCGCCAACGCCTTCGAGCCGACAGGCTCGGCCGTCTGAATATAGACGTCGATGATCGCTTTCAAAATTTTCCGCTGTCTGTCCGTCAGCATCCGTGTCCACGCCCTTTCTGCGCCGGCGTTTTTAGCACTCATCACTCCCGAGTGCTAACAATAATTTACCACGATTCCTCTGATTTGTCAAGTATAAAATGACCAAATCTGACCAATATTATACCTCGTTTTATGGGCAGTTTTCGTTTTTTTCATCCGCGCCGCAAAAACAGACCGCTTGATTTCCAAAAAGCGCATGAATCGGTATCATTGAGGCAATTTCGGTTTCTGATCCCGAAGGGCAGCCTGTCAAAAAGCCAAGGACCGGCTCGTTTCAAATCGATACGAGCCGCTCCTTTTTTCCGGCGCGGAATTTCTTCTCTGTCCGGCCGTGAACCGGATTTCACGGCCGAACGCAAAACCTTCAAAATCAAACGATACGGAGCGCCTCCGCCGTTTTTTCCCCGTCAATACCGCCCGTAGTTCTGGATCGCCGCCATCACGGCGCGCATGCTCGTCAGCAGCGAGCCGTTGTTGATCGAGCCGGCCGTCGTCAGATCGACGCCGCGGAGATCGCCCTCGCGCGCCATTTCGCAGTCGCGGCGCACCTCGGCGACGATCTTCTCCTCGTCGTTGGACATAAACGTAAACGGCGCGAGCTGGCCGCGGATCGTCGTGCGCTTCATGTATTTGCGGATGTGCCGGATCGTCACCGTCGGCCCGAAGTTGCAGCCGGTCAGGTTGAAGCGCGCCAAAATCGGCACGATGTGCTCCATAGCCGAATCCGAATGCTGATAGCGGCGGTCGCCGGGGTTCGGCGCCATCTTCTGAAAGACGCGCGCCAAGATCGGCGCGGCGAACATCTCATACATGTCCGGCGTCAGCAGCGCGCAGTCGTCGTCGGCAAATGAAAACCCATGCGGAAAATTCTCCTGCGTGTAGCCCGCCTCTTCAATAAATAGATCGGCGTAGGCGCAGACGACGTCGGCGATCGCGTCGGAAAAACGCTTGGCGAGCTCCGGCTCGTCATAGATCAGATAGATCATGTTTTCCACGCCGTAAACCGAATTCGCCAGCGTCACCGGCCCGCGGATCCCCGTGAACAGCGGCGGCCGCAGACCATACTGCTCGTACAGCCGTTTTTTCTCGGCCTCCCAGTTTTCCGGCAGGATCCAGCTCCGCAGATCCATGCGTTCGATCTCGTCGAGCTTTTTTTCCAGCTCCTGCGGCGTTGTTATGCTCCCGCGCAGCCATTCGGTCGTCCCGTCGAACACATACTGTCCGCCGAACACCTCGCCGATGCGCCTGAATGCGGGAAACTGCATGTCCTCGGTCGGATAGTCCTCGCGCAGCAGCTTGCGCCCGACGATTTTCAGCGCCTTTTCATTATAGCGCTTGTTCAGCTCAATGCGCCGTTCTCTCGGCGTAACGCCCCACGGCTGCCCCTCTTCGCCCAGCTCGGCAAAGACGCACTCGTCGCTCATGCGGATGCCGAGCGCCACCTGCGGCGCGCGCTTGGAGAAGCAGTCCTCCTCATGCGCCAGCTCGTCGTCCTTCCAAAATTGTTCAATGTCCAAGTCCAGTTTCATGGCCGCCACATCCTCCCTCATCGGCTGTTCCGCCCTCTGGTCGGCGGTTCAGCGCATCTCCCGATTTCGGTTATTATTCTATCACGCCGCCTTTCTTTTGTAAAGCGGTTCGTCAAAACCGACAGGCCGTACTTGAATTTCACATATCGGTATGATACAATAGGGCAAAAGCGCAAATGCGCCGTCCTTTTTCGCCAGAGGCTTTCCCCGTCTTTTCCCGCGACGGGCGGCAGGGCAAGGCGCGTATACCGAAAAGCAAACGGATTTTTTCCGTGATCGGCCGCCGGCCGGAAAGGTTTTTTGACATGGATCCGACACAACCAATCCAAGAGACCGTTTCTGTATCACAGTTCGGCGCCGCCGGCGGCGGCATAGCCGACGACGCGCCCGCCGTTCAGGCGGCGCTTTTCTCCGGCGCGCGACGTGTCGTCATTCCCGCCGGGACCTATCGGCTCGGCGCGCCGCTCCGGGTTCCCTCCCATATCCGCATTGAGGCCGCGCCCGATGCCGTTCTGATTCTCGCCGACGGCGTCTGCCATACGCGCGACGACGCGCTGCTGACCAACGCCGATCTTCAAAACGGAAACGAAGACATTTCCGTCCGCGGCGGCATATGGGACGGCAACAACCCCGGAAATCCGCGGCCGCCGGGCCTTTACGGCGAGGGCTATACCGGCGCCTGCTTCCGCTTTCTCAACGTCTCCGGCCTGTCTCTCGCGGCTCTGACCCTGCGCGATCCGGAGGGGTACTATATTTGTCTCGGCGGCGTCCGCGACTTTCAGATCCGCGATATCCGCCTGCTGGCCGAACATCTGCGCCCCAATCAGGACGGCATTCACCTCGGCGGCTTCTGTGAAAACGGAGAGATCTTCGGCGTTTCCGGCGAGGGCTCGGCGCCAAACGACGATCTGCTGGCGCTGAACGCCGACGACTGCGTCGACCGCGTCACGAACCTCGGCTTACGGCGCGGGCCGATCCGCAGCATCCGCGCCGGCGGTCTCCGCGCTGAAAGCTGTCACGCGTTTCTGCGTATCCTGTCGGTGGACAGCCCCGTCGAAAACGTCTGCGTCGACGGCGTGCGCGGCGGCTTCCGCAGCAACGCGGTCAATCTCGATGCCGCACGCCGTTGTTCGAGGACGCGCCCGGCGTCCACGTCGGGAAGCTGCGCGGCGTCGGGTTGTCGGATTTTCATGTGTATAAAACGCTGTGCGGCGACGGCCCTTATCTCCAACTGGAAACCGATGCGCAGCGCTTCACGATCGCCGGCTTTATCCGTGATTCACAGCGCGACGCCGCCCCCGGCGCGCCGACCCTGCTGCTGCGCAAAACCGGCGCCGCCGCACCGTCGCTGACCGGCGCGGACGAGACGGCGCTCACGTCCGCCGGCGGCGCGCGGCTCGTTTCCGCCGGCGGGCGCATTGAGGCAAAGGTCCCCGCCGGCGGCAGCCTTTGCCTCGGCGCGGGCGGCTTTGACCTCTTTTCGATCCTCTGACCCGCCCGTTTTCCAATATGCTCGGTATGTCCGGCCGCTTTCCCCGGCTCTCCGCACCAACTGATACAGAAAGGACGCTTTTTTCACCGTTCACATTTGAAAAAGCGCTGGTGATTCTACCAATGAAAAAAACGCAGCCCGTCGATATGGAACACTGGACCTTTCACGACAGCACCTTCTGCCGTGAAATCCGCCGCGTCAACCGCAACCGGATTCTGCTCGGCGTCGTCCTTTTCGCGCTGATTTTCTACTTTGACACGATGAGCACGATTTACCGCGTCCGTCTCGCGTACAGCGAGCCGCAGCCCGTCACCCATGCCGAGCTCTCGGCGATCACTGACCCGCTCGTCCAGCTCACCCCTTTCGGCTTTTCCGCAAACTTTGAGGAATCCGCCGAGTTTGAGGAAAACCTCTCCCTCAAAAGGCTGATGTATGCCAAGGACGGCGTCTGCCTCGTCACGCTCACGCCGCTGGACTTTACGCCCGTTGAGATCGTTTCCGGCGACAACTCCTATGTCGATTACGCCCTCGGCCGCCTCGATACCGGCAAATACATCCTCGTCAAGCGCTCGGCCGTCGTCAAGCTCGATTCGGTTACGGGGACGGTCGGCTACCTGCCCGCCGATCTCCGCGCCATCATCCTCGACAACGCCGACATTGCCGAAGACCAGCTTTGTCCGCTGATCTTCGACGCCACCGCCGAAACCTTTTCCAGCGTCACCACGGAGATCGTTTTTTCCGCTTTCCTGCTGCTTGTCTGGGGCGTTTGGTTTTTCTTCGTCATCCGCCGGTCGCTCTCGGTTCAGCGCGATCCGGCCTACAAGCGGCTCTTTGTCTGCCACGGCTCGGTTGAGGACAACGCCCGCCAGATCGACGAGGAGCTCAACGGCGTCGATTCTTACAGCGCCGGCCGCACCACGGTCACGGAGAACTGGCACCTCCGCCGCCGCCTGTTCAGTTTTCTCGCCGAACCGCGGTCAAGCGCGGAATAAACCGGTAAAACCGCGCCCGGCCTCTACGGCCGGGCCGTCCGTTTTTTTTGCACAGCCTATGCTTCCGGATTAAAAACTCCGGATCATTTTTTCAGTTTTCTCCATTTTTCTTCTTTCAAGCGTTATATTGACAGAACGGAGGCACAGAGCGATGACGCATGACCAAGAGCTGGAACGCCTGATCGCACAGACCGGCCGCGGCGACACGGAGGCTTTCGGCGCGCTGTACGAGCATTGCAGCCGCGCCGTATACGCCTATGCCCTGTCGATTCTGAAACTGCCCGCGGCGGCTGACGACGTTTCGCAGGAGGCGTTTCTGAAAATCTGGCGCGCCGCGCCCGCCTATGCTCCGCAGGGACGGCCGATGGCGTGGATCATGCGCATCGTCCGCAACCTCTGTATCGACGAGCTGCGGCGCCAGCCTGCCGCGCCGCTTATGCCGGACAGCGCCGCCAGGCCGGAAACGGCCGTTTCGGCCGGCGACGCCGTGATCCAGCGCGAGTATCTGCGCTCGCTTCTTGAATCCGAGCTCACCGGCGAGGAGCGCGAAATCGTGCGGCTGCGCGTATACGGCGGCCTGACCCATGCGGAGATCGCCGAAGCGCTCGGCGTCGCCGCGCCGGTCGTGCGCTGGAAATACGCCTATGCGCTGAAAAAGCTGCGCAAGCGCTGCGCGCAGGACGAACGGGTATAAAAACGGCGCAAAAAACGGGGCGGCCGGCCGCTCCTTTCCGCGTTTCCGCTCTGTCAAGCGTATCCGCGCGTTCCGCGGGCTCCGTGCAGGGCCTGTATCCCCCGCTTCCGACAGCGCCGCTTTTCCGCCGCGGGCGGCGCGCCGTCTCTCCGTGACCTCTTGGCGCGGCGGAAAAACGAGGAGTGAGATTTTATATGAAGAAGAAATGGAAGGATATGGAGCAAACGCTCCGCGCCGCCGAGTCCGCCGAGCCTCCGGCCGGGCAAAAAGAGCGGATTCTCGCCCGCGCGGCGGCGCTGCCGCAGGATACGGCGGCTGCTCCCGCGGCCTCATCGCGCCGCAGGCGTACCGCCTACTGGAAGCTCGCCTCGGCCTTCGCCGTGTTCGCGGTCATTCTCTCGGCTTCGGTCGCGCATTTCGGCGGCAAGGCGATGACAAACGAAGCCGGCATCAGCCTGACGGACCGGACGTCCGGCGAGCTGTACGCGACATACGCAGACACGACGGGCGGCCTTCCGCTTGCGACCGGCGCGGTCGACTATACGAAAGCGGAAGATTGCGAATCCTACGCCTGCGACGCGCCCTCTGAAAAAGACGCCATGGGCATGGACGGCGCCGCGGCGGAAGGCGGCGCGCCGGTCGGCCTTCCCGCTCAAAACCAGCAGTTGGCCGCCGGCCTTCTGACGGCCGGAGAATGGTGCGACAACGACGATTTCGCCTTTTTTCAGAGCGTTTTGAACCATAACGACTGGTATCCTTATCAGGAGGTTTACAGCCTCTCTATCCATGACCGCCTCGCGGTGACTGTGTCCGACGGGCAAGGCGCGCCGGTCCAAAACGCCGTCGTCACGCTGAACGACGCGCAGGGCAGCGCACTTTACAGCGCCGTCACCGACCATGCCGGCCGGGCCTACCTTTTCGCGCTCTCAGAGGAAGCGGCGCAGGCCGCCGTCTCCGTCGCCGTCACCGGACCGGACGGCGCCTCCGTCACGGAGTCCGTTCCCGACGGAGCGGATTCCCTCGCCGTTACGCTTGGCTCCGCCGGGTCAAAACCGCAGATCCTCGACCTGATGTTCGTCATCGACTCGACCGGTTCCATGTCCGACGAGCTGTACTATCTGCAAAACGAGCTGAACGACGTGATCCAAACCGTCGCGGCCGATCACCCCGAGATGCAGATCCGGCTCAGCGTCAATTTCTACCGCGACGAAGGCGACGCCTATGTGGTGCTTCCCTTTGACTTTACCAACGACATCGCCGCCGGCCTGAAAGCGCTGGCCGCACAGTTTGCCGACGGTGGCGGCGACTATCCGGAGGCCGTCGACTCCGCGCTCGCTAACGCCCTCAACGGCCACGATTGGAGCGACGGCTCGGTAAAGCTGCTGTATCTCGTGCTCGACGCGCCGCCGCACAGCGAGGACGAGGCCGTCGTCAGCCGCATCGGCGAGCTGATTCCCGCCTTTGCCGCCGAGGGGATCCGCGTGATTCCGGTCGCGTCGAGCGGCGTCGATACGGAAACGGAGTTCTTTCTCCGCAATCTGGCCGCGCTCACAGGCGGCACCTATACGTTTTTGACCAACGACAGCGGCATCGGCGGCGACCACCTCGAACCGACCATCGGCGAATACGCGGTTCGCCCGTTAAACGAGCTTTTGATCGAAATTACCAACCGCTACTGCGGCTGAGCCCTGCGAAGAGGTGATGAATTTGAAGCCAAAGATTCTGCTGCCGTGCCTATTGATCTCAGCGCTTCTGTTGTTTGGCTCGTGCGGCGTTTCCGCCGGCGGCAGGACGCCGGCCGGCGCGGCTTCCGGCACTGTTGGCGTTGATCTCGGCTGCGCCGGCGGAGACTGTTCCGCGGCGCCGCTTTTGTCAGCGGAAGCCGGTTCTTCGGCGGCCGAAGCCCGTTTTCCGGCAGGCGGCGAGGTTTCTCCATGTCCCGCGGTCTTTGTCCGCACCGACGCGATTTCCCCGGAAGCGGCGGCGGAACCGGCGCTCACCGTTATCGATTCCGCCGCCGCGCTCGCAGCCTACATCGAGACTCAGGCCGGCAGCTTTGATCTGGACAGCGCGTCTTTTATCGAGGCCGCCGCCGCTTACGCCGGCGAGCACAGCGCCTATTTTGAAGATCATCTCCTGCTGCTCGCCGCATGGGAGGAGCCGAGCGGCAGCATCCGCCACGAGCCCGGCGCGCTCGAATGCGGCGCTGACGGCGCGGTTTTCACCGTATACCGCCTTGTCCCCGAAGCCGGAACCTGCGATATGGCCGGCTGGCACGCGTTTATCGAGTGTTCCCGCGCTGCATGGCAGGGGCTCGGCGAGCCGGACGCCGTCCGGCTGAACTTTGAAACCGTCGAGGTAACCGAAGGATATTTCCGCATTCCCCACGTCACGGCTGAATCCAGCCCGTGCGATTGACTTTTCAGGAGGTTTGCCAGATGAAACCAACCGCAGCGCGCCTGCTCCTTCTGTTCCTGGTTCTGGCCGCCGTCGCAGCAGGGTTCTGCGCCTGCGCCGCTTCAAACGCCGCTTCGCCGCCCGAATCCGACAAAGCCGTTCTGATGACCGCCGCCGGCTACGATACCGGCGAGGCCGGAGCCGACGCCCCCGCTCAGGGAGAATCCTCGCTCGCACTCGGCGGAGCCGACCCGTCCCGCAAGATGATCTATTCCGTCTCTTATTCGATCCAGACGCTCGACTTTGACGGCTCCGTCGCCGCCGTAAACGCCTTGGCGGCCGAATTCGGCGGCTATGTCGAAAAATCCTCGATCGACGGCGCGCCCTCCAGCGGGGACTATTATGCGCCGCGCCGCGCCAGCTACACGCTGCGCATCCCCGCCGACAGGCTCAATGAGTTTTTCACCCGCGTCTCCTCCGTCGGAACGATCACCGGCGAATCTCTTTCCAGCGAGGATGTAACGCTGCAATACGTCGATGTGGAATCGCGCCTCAGCGCGCTGCGCCTGCAAGAAGAGCGCATTCTCGCTCTGCTCGCGGAGGCGGATGATCTGCAATATGTGCTCGACATCGAGCGGGAACTCAGCGACATCCGTTACAGCATCGAATCCTATACCTCTCAGCTCAAACAGCTCGATTCTTTGATTTCATACAGCACCGTATCGATTCAGCTTTCGGAGGTTTTTAGCGTCACCGAGCTGAAAGCGGCGCCTCAGAGCTTCGGAGAAAAGCTCTCGGACGCCTTTGACAAAAGCCTCGGCCGCGTTTGGAACGGAATTCAGCGGTGCGCGCTGTGGTTTTTAGGCAATATCGTAGAGATCGCTCTCTGGCTGGCTCTGATCGGGCTGTTTGTGCTTTTGCTCGTCATCGCCGTCAAACGCGCCTCCCGGCCGAAGCAGCCGCCGGTTTTACCGCCGCAGCCGCCCGAACAGCCGCCGCAAGCAGGCGAAAGCAGCGGCTCTTCGTCCGACTGACGCCTCGAAAAAGACCTGCCGCGCGCGAAAAAGCCGATCATAGCCTTTCTAAGCATTTTCTCTTATCGTCGAAAAAACTCCCCCTGATGCAGTTCCCCGGTTTTCTGCATCAGGGGGAGTTCCTCTGCGCGCTGCGGCCGCGCGTTCAAACGCCGTGCTCCGGCCCAGCCGAGCCGCGGGCTACCGGCTCTTCCGCCGCCCGTTTCTCTTCCGGACAGGCAGCCGTTTTTCCTGCTTTTCAAACAGCCGGCAAGACGATATCGCCCCGCCGGTTCAGAGCGCCGTCCCTCTCTTCGGAACAAAAAAATCCGCCATGTCGACGCCCTCCCATTCCAGCAGCCTGATCTTTGTGCCGATCCCCGCGGAAAAGCCCGTCAAGCTGCCGTTGGAACCCACGACCCGGTGGCAGGGAATGATAATCGAGATCGGATTGTGCGCGACAGCGCCTCCCACCGCTTGGCTGGACATCCTTTCTTTTCCCAGCTTAACGGCCATCTTTTTGGCGATATCGCCGTAGGTCATCACTTCTCCATACGGAATCTCGCGCAAAATCCCCCATACGCCCTGGCGAAACGCGCCGCCGATGGGAGCCAGCGGCAACTCCGCAGGAGACGGCTTTTCTCCCGCAAAATATCTGTCCAGCCACTTTTTTGCCGCGGCGAATACCGGCAGGCCGTCTTTGGGAAGCATTTCACCCGGTACGGTATCGCCGTAGTATTTTTGTCCTTCCAGCCACAGTCCGACCAGATGATCCCCGTCACAGGCGAGCGTAACGACGCCTACGGGCGACGGGCAGGTTGTCGAATAATACATGCTTTTCTCCTTTGGTCTTAATTTTCCGCTGCGTCCGGCTCTGTAACCGCGTTGTCGTCGCCAAACGGATTGTTTTCAGCCGTTGTCCGTCTGAAAACACATCCGCAAATTCCGGCGCGCCGATCGCCCTGAACCGCATTTCGAATATGAAAAACGGCCGAAATCCGGCTATTCCAACAGGAATAGCCGGATTTCAACCGTCGCTCATTTTGGAGCGGTAGACGGGGCTCGAACCCGCAACATTCAGCTTGGGAAGCTGACGCTCTACCATTGAACTACTACCGCATATCCAACCTATCCAATTCGCCTATCCGTCAAAGAAGCGTCCACCGGACATCCGTCAGGCACACCGACAGCGCCGTATCGAATGCGCTCACCGGCGCGCCCGCCCTACGGTTGCGCCCGAATCCGTCTTTCCTGCCCTCATCATCAGCCGCTGAAAGGCTTTTATATTATACCGCGCTTTTCAGGAAAAAGCAATACCCCCATGCGAAAAATTCACGCCTTTTCCGCATCCTCCGCTTCCGCCAGAACGGCGGCGATCAGCGCGTTCAGCTCCGCCACGCTCGAAACGCGCGACGCCAGCTCCCGATACCGCGCGGCTGAACGGATTCCGCGCAGATAATGCGTCAGGTGCGCGCGCGCCTCGCGGCAGGCCGTCCGCTCGCCCTTTTGCTCCGCGGCCAGCGCGATCTGCTCCGCGGCGGTGCGCAGCCGTTCCGCCAGCGGCGGCGGCGAAAACGCCCCGCCCGTCAGCGCGGCGCGGCAGTCCTCCTCGGTCATCTTGCCCTTGCGCAGCTCCACCATCAGGGCCACCATCTTGTCCATGTCAGGGAAGATGGCGGGGTCCATGATCTCAGCGCCGCGGATGTTGAAGCCGGCCTCTTCGGCAGCCTTGGTGATCTCGTCGGCGTTGCCCACCAGAACGGGAGTCAGAAAAGTACCGGACAGCAGACGGGCAGAAGCCTCCAGGATGCGGGGATCGGTGCCCTCGGTGAAGACGATCTTACGGGGATGCGCCTTCAGCTTTTTGATCAGAAATTCAAACATGTTGATTCCTCCAATTTTTAATTCAGGGAACGGGGTTTCAATTCCACCCTTTATTATACACGGTCCACAGCCGGGGTCAATAAAAAAAGTGACGAATTGGGGCGTGATTTTTTCCGATTTTTGCGTGTCAACTACGAAATTCGGCAAAAAAGCATCGTTAAAATACATAAAAATATGCCAAAAAGCCAGAAGTTGCTTGACGGGCGAATATAAAAGGGATAATATAAAGCGGTAACAATTTGTTACTTTTTATGGTTCACAAATTTTTAAAGGGCATCTGCCCGCGATACGATAGGAGCATTATGAGTCAAAACACCAAAAAGCCTTATGATCTGCCGGACTGGCCCGCAGAGGCGGAACAGACCCAGGAAGCGCCCAGACCCCGCAGAAAGCGGCACGCTCCCGCTGAGCCTGAAGACCTCTGGGGCAAGCTCCGCTTCCGGGCCGGAAAGAAGGTCCGCTGGTTTGGCCGCCGCTGCCGCCGGGTTGTCCGGGAGGCTCAGGCCCATCGGTTCCCGGAGTCCAACCGGAAGCCTCTGCAATTCCTGCTGATGCTTTGGGGGCTGCTGCCCTCCGCTGCCAGCCGGCTGCGGGAGATCCTGCTGGGCCGCCGCAGAGAGCGAAACCTCCGCACCAGCAGATTCGCCGTCTGGTTTGAAAAGGAAAAGCGCCTCCACTCCCTGATGTTCCTGGGAGGAAGCTGTGCGCTGGCAGGCATCATCCTGTTCTGCTCCTTCTTCACCATCGGCACCACCGTCTCCTATGACGGGCAGGTGCTGGGGCGGCTGGCTTCCAAATCGGAAGCTGAAACCGTCCGGAAGGATCTGGAAAGCATCACCTCCCGGACACTGGGAGAGACCTACACCATCGACGATTCCCTGCTGCAATACGATTCCGGCTGGATGCTCCGTCAGGACATTGAGGATAAGGCCGTATACGAGGACCAGCTTTCCGATGAGATCGGTCTTGTGACCTCCGCCTACTGCCTGTACGTCAACGATGTACGCATCGGCGCCACCCCCTACGAGGGCGCGTTGGAGGAACTGCTGGACCAGCTGCAGAAGGCGGCCTCCGATGAAGATACCATTTCCTGTGAATTTGCAGAGGATGTTGAGATCCGGCAGGAGTACGTTCCCACCAGTGAGATCATGAACCTGGGCTATATTGCGGAGCTGCTTTACAGCACCAAGACGGCCGAGGTCACTTACGAGGTGAAAAAGGGCGATACCTGGTCTCAGATCGCCGCCAAGAATGACATGACCTCCGCAGAGTTGCTGGCGCTGAACCCCGGCTACAACATCAATAAGCTCCAGATCGGCGAAGTGCTGACCCTGTCCGCCTCTGTCCCCTACCTGACCATGACTGTGGTAAAGCAGGAACGGTATCTGGATGATGTGTCCTACAACATTGAGTACACCGACAGCGCTGACCTCTATCAGGGCGACTATAAGGTGACCTCCAAGGGTGAATACGGCAAGGCGGACGTGATGGCTAAGGCCACCTATGTCAACGGTGAGGAAACGGAGCGGACCATTCTCTCCTCCGTGACTTTGAAAGAGCCTGTCACCGAATACCGGCTCCGGGGCACCAAGGTCCGGCCCACCTGGATGCCTACCGGCAGCTTCCGCTGGCCCACCAGCGGTCGGATCAGCTCCTACTTCGGCGGACGGAAATCCCCCGGCGGCATCGGCTCCACCAACCACAAGGGCATCGACATCGCCGTCCCCAGAGGGACACCCATCTACGCCGCCGACGGCGGCACCGTGACCTACTCCGGCTGGATGAGCGGCTACGGTTATCTGGTGCAGATCGACCACGGCAACGGCTACGTTACCCGGTACGGTCACAACTCCAGTCTCACCGTCAGCGTGGGGCAGCACGTTTACAAGGGCCAGCAGGTGGCCCGGGCCGGCTCCACCGGCAACTCCACCGGCAACCACTGCCATTTTGAGGTGCGGTACAACGGCGTGGCGAAAAACCCGTTGAACTACCTGCCGTAACAAACTGCATTCCAGAAAAGGGAGGACTTTTGTCCTCCCTTTTTCTTGTGTTCCGGGAGCTTTTATGCTATGATATTTTAGTTAAGTTATGTGCTTTTTCTCCCGGCTTCAAGTGGATAAACACATAAGGCCGGGACTCTGAAAGGAGTGCGAAATATGAAGTCCCTGAAGGTTTTAATGCTCAACGGCAGTCCCCATACCAACGGCAACACCGCCGTGGCCCTGCGGGAAATGGAAGCGATTTTCAAGGAGAATGACGTCGATGTGGAAACGGTGGTCCTGGGAAACCGGGACATCCGGGGCTGCGTGGCCTGCGGCTCCTGTGCCAAGACCGGCAAGTGCGTCTTTGACGATGGAGTAAACGAGCTGGCCCCCAAGTTTCAGGAGGCCGACGGTCTGGTGATTGCCAGTCCGGTGTATTACGCCTCCGCCAACGCCACGCTGATCGCCTGTCTGGACCGGCTGTTTCACAGCACATCCTTTGATAAGACCATGAAGGTGGGGGCCAGCGTAGCCTGCGCCCGGCGGGGCGGCTGCTCCGCCACCTTTGATGAGTTGAACAAGTATTTCACCATCTCCGGGATGCCTGTGGCCTCCAGCCAATACTGGAACAGTATTCACGGCCGGACGCCCGGTGAAGCGGAGCAGGACGGCGAGGGGCTTCAGACCATGCGGACCCTGGCCCGGAACATGACATTCCTGATGCGCAGCATCGCGCTGGGCAAGGAGCAGTTCGGTCTCCCGGAAAAGGAAGATCGGATCGCCACTCATTTTATCAGATAACTTTAGGAGGATATACCATTTGAAGCGGGAAAATGTACTGGTGTCCGAGGACGCGCTGGCGCGTCAGCGGGAGTTTGAAGCAAAGATCAAGGAGATGTTCACTGCCCGGGAAGCCCATCCCGTGGCCTGCGTGGACACCTTCGGCTGTCAGCAGAACGTGGCGGACG
>ERZ827423.2728-NODE-2728-length-13345-cov-4.009481_pt1 | contig 13345 bp, 14 predicted proteins | sample MGYA00519775_ERZ827423 | MGnify/ENA primary metagenome ERZ827423 (study PRJEB31778, sample SAMEA3449296) | human gut metagenome | biome: human gut; feature: human-associated habitat; material: faeces | place: United Kingdom | collected 2010/2012 ...
TACGTCGTCATCCACAACCAGGACACGTTCTTTGGCGTTGTCAGGCATGTCGGCACCTCTTTCATACTTTTCCACGTCCTCATTATAAAGGAAGGCGATTACAAATCTTCGAACGATTTCTTACAAAAATATGACGATGCCGAAGGCGGTTTTGTTTCAAAAGCTTTCCCTTTTTTAGCGGCGATGCGCTACCGGTTCAGTATAACATAGTGCAGGCACACTTTGGGGGAAAGGACGATAATATTGTGCTCAATAATAACGGAAATCGAAAGATATAATTGTGCATAGTGATAAGCGGTTTGTGCGCACAAATCAATATAGACAAAAATAAATTAAAAAATACGTCAAATATGTGAAAAACTTACTGTGTACACGGCCAAAGATATATGATATACTGACAAAAACAAATATGGTTCAAATGCGATGATTGAGACAAGTAACGCGGGAAGCGCGCTCACAGAGAGCCGCGGCGGCTGAAAAGCGGCAGCGCAGCACCGGGAGAACGTCGCTCAGGAGCAGTCTGCGGAAAGTGAAAACGAGTAAGCAGCAACGGCGGCCTTCACCGTTATCGGAAGGGGGATATAAGCGCGTTTTGCGCGCAGTATCCTGCAGAGTGGTTTTTCAAACAATTTGGGTGGTACCGCGTGCTAGTTTTAGCTCGTCCCTTGCTTTAGGCAAGGAACGGGCTTTTATTTTTACACATAGGCCGGAGCAAACGCGAACGGCCTGGCTGAGAAGAAAGGGGTGAGGCGGTGAATTCAAAACGAATCACTGTGTTTGCGGGCCATTACGGCAGCGGGAAGACGAATCTTGCGCTGAATCATGCGGTGGCGCTCAGACATGCCGGCGAGGATGTTATGATTTGCGATCTCGATATCGTAAATCCGTATTTCAGGACAAAGGACAGCGAGGAGATCCTGGCAAAAGAGGGCATCGAGCTGATCTGCTCGCGCTTTGCCAATTCGAACGTTGACCTGCCCTCGATCCCGCCGAAGGCGGAAGAGATGTTCTCCGGCGACGGCAGGCGCGTGGACAAGTGGCACCAGCACATCGAGACCCTGGCCCGCCGGGTGGAGAAGCTGAACCAGCTGAACTTCAAGACCCTCCACTACACCAACTCCCTGGGCACGGACCTGACGGTGGAGCTGCCGGAGGGCCACATCTGGGAGGCGGGCAACGACGTGACCCTGTCCGGCCGGACGTATATCGCCAACATCCCCACGGAGGAGGTGTTCACCTCTCCCCTGAAAACCGGCGTCAACGGCGTGGTGTACTCCGCCCTGCCCCTGTCCCACAACGGCACCATCATCGACAGGTTCCGCTTCGTGGTGAAGGACGGCAAGATCGTGGAGGTCCATGCGGAGCAGGGGGAGGAGGCCCTCAAGGCCGCCGTCACCGTGGACGAGGGGGCCAGCTACTTCGGCGAGGTGGCCCTGGTGCCCTACGACAGCCCCATCTCCAACCAGAAGATCCTGTTCTACAACACCCTGTTCGACGAGAACGCCGCCTGCCACATCGCCTTCGGCGAGGCGTATCCCTGCCTGAAGGGCGGCCAGGAGATGAGCAAGGACGAATTGAAGGCCCACGGGCTCAATGACTCCATCACCCACGTGGACTTCATGGTGGGCACGCCGGACCTGAACATCACCGGCACCACCCACGACGGGCGGGAGATCCCGGTGTTCGTAAACGGAAACTTCGCGGAGGGAATCTGAGCAGACAAACGATCAGAGGGAAGAGATAAAAGTTATGGGGCCGGCTTTGCCGGACAGCTTCAAAGTATCTCTTATCTCAATATGTACGGGAGGAACAACATGACATACGAACCGAGAAAGACCGACGCAGACGTATTGATCACCGATGGCGTCACTGTAGTGGGCGACGTGCGGCTTGGAAAGGGCGTGAACATCTGGTACGGCGCCGTCCTCCGGGGGGACATGGGCCCCATCACCATCGGCGAGGACACCAACATCCAGGACAGCGCCATCCTCCACGAGGAGACCGTGGTGGGCAGGGGCTGCACCATCGGCCACGGGGCCATCGTCCACGGCTGTACGGTGGGGGACAACACCCTCATCGGCATGGGGGCCATCGTCCTCAACGGGGCGAAGATCGGCAGCGACTGCATCGTGGGGGCCGGGGCCCTGGTCACCGGCAAGATGGACGCCCCGGACGGGTCCATGATCCTGGGCAGCCCCGCCAAGGTGGTCCGGCCCCTGACGCCGGAGGAGATCGCGGGCAACCGGGCGGCCATGGAGGAGTACCTGGAGGCGGCGGCCCACTACCGGAAAGAGCGGGAGTCCCGCTGAGACAGGCCCACGGGCCGGAAAGAGAGCTTACCATTCATGGAATGGAACAAACAGAACATCAAGGGCCTGCTGCTGGTGGTGTGCGGCGGCGTGGCGTTCTACTGCGCCCTGCAGCACCTGGACGTGGTGCTGGGGGCCGCGGGCTGGCTGCTGGGCATCCTGGCGCCCTTCCTGCTGGGGGGTGCCCTGGCCTTTGTGCTGAATGTGCCCATGCGGGCCATCGAGCGGCACCTGCTGAAGAACAGCCGCAGGGGGGCGAAGCTCCGCCGTCCCCTGGCCCTGGTGCTGACCCTGGTGGCGGTGCTGGGGGTGCTGGCCCTGGCGGGACTGGTGATCGGCCCTGGAATCGCGGAGGCGGTGATGTCCATCATCCAGGAGATCCCCGCCGCCTTTGACCGGCTGCAGAAGCAGCTGAACGGCCTTTCGGAATCCCTTACGGAATACCTGCCGATGATCCAGGAGTGGCTGGCGGGGGTGGACATCGACTGGGAGAGCCTCTCCCGCAAGGTGCTGGAGTACGCCCGGGCCCTGGGCACCGGCCTCGTCTCCTCCGGAGGCGGCTTCATCGGCGGCGTGGTCAGCGGCGTCAGCACCTTTGTCATCGGGCTGATCTTCTCCTTTTACATCCTGCTGCAGAAGGAAAAGCTGGCCCGCCAGGGCCGGCAGGTGCTCTATGGCCTGCTGCCCCTGCGGCAGGCGGACCGGACGCTGGACATCCTGCGGCTGGCCGGGCGGACCTTCTCCAGCTTCCTCTCCGGCCAGTGCCTGGAGGCCTGCATCCTGGGGACGCTGTTTGTGGTGGCCATGACCCTCTTCCGGATGCCCTATGCCCTGCTGGTGGGCGTCCTCATCGCCCTGACGGCCCTGATTCCCATTGTGGGGGCCTTTATTGGCTGCGCTGTGGGGGCGCTGCTCATCGCCATCGACGACCCCTGGAAGGCGCTGTGGTTCATCGTGCTGTTCCTGGTGCTGCAGCAGATCGAGGGGAATCTGATCTACCCCCATGTGGTGGGCTCCTCCGTGGGGCTTCCCTCTATCTGGGTGCTGGCCGCCGTCACACTGGGCGGCAGCCTGATGGGGATTATGGGGATGCTGTTCTTCATCCCCCTGTGTTCCGTGCTGTACGCCCTGTTCCGCAGCTATGTGAAGGACCGGCTGGCCAAAAAGGCGGTCCCGGCGGAGAAGTGGCGGGACCCGCCACCTGCGCCTCCCAGGCGCAGATAGTGCATCTCACCGGCATATCCGGCGGCCGGCTGCCCGAATGGGGCGGCCGGCCGATTTTTTTGCAAAAATGGAAATTCCCTATTGACAAGGATCCTTGTCAATGCTATATTATGTGACAAGGATAGTTGTCAACTTGACTTGGATCATTGTCAAAATCGGGAGAGGAGCTGAGAGGAATGCCGCTGTACAACCGGCTGAAGGAGCACCGGGCCCGGCTGGGAGTCAACCAGCAGGAGATGGGCGCTCTGGCGGGGGTGTCCCGCCAGACCATCAGCCAGATCGAGCGGGGGGACTACTCCCCCTCGGTGACGCTGGCGCTGAAGCTGGCCAGGATCTGCGGTGTGACCGTGGAGGACATTTTTACCTATCAGGAGGATGGAGACCATGAATGATCGTGTGAAGCGGGACAACCGCCGGGCGCTGCCCAGATACCTGCTGACGCTTCTGCTGTTCGGCCTGCTGGGCGGCGTGCTGGGCTTTTTCACCGGCGTGGCCGGAGCCGCCGGCGTGGCGGAGACGGTGCGGCAGGCCGTGGACCGGGTGCTGGCGGTGTGCGCCCCCTGGGGCATCGTGGTGAGCGCCGTGGTGCTGCTGGGGACGGGCTGGTACCTCTACGCCGCTGCCAAACGGCGCTTCGCCGCCTGGGACGGGGAGGACGAGGACGCCATGGACGCGGCGGAGCGGCAGCTGAGCTGGGCCCTGCTGCTGACGGGCCTGATGGTCGTGCTGGACTTTTTCTTCTTCGCCGCCTCCATCATCTACGAGCGGTTCCTGCCGGATGTGGTGCTCTTTCTGGCATCCGTGGCGGTGCTGGTGGTGCTCCAGCAGAAGATCGTGGACCTGGAGCGGCGGATCAACCCGGAGAAGCGGGGCAGCGTCTATGACATGAAATTCCAGAAAACCTGGATGGACAGCTGCGACGAGGCGGAGCGGGCCCAGATCGGCCAGGCCTGCTATACGGCCTACAGGGTGGGGACCAAGGTCTGCATCTTCCTGTGGGTGGCCCTGCTGATCCTGAACTTTGTGTTCGAATTCGGCCTGCTGCCCATCGCGGCGGTGCTGGTGATCTGGGGCGTGATGCAGACGGCCTACGCCCTGGAGTGCATCCGACTCAGCAAGAGAAAGGGGGAAGTGTGATGGACATCGCTCTGCTGGGCGCCGTGCTGGCAGCCTGTGTACTCTGCCTGCTGGAGAAAAAGAAGGCGTAAAGGGAACCAATCAGAACCGGCCCGCTTGTCAGCGGGCCGGTTTTGTGGTATTCTGATCCTATTCGAAGAAAGCCGGCGGAGAGGTCGACCTTTCAGAAGGGCGGCTGTTCCGCCGCGGAGGACCTGACGGACGGAGGTGTCCATGTTCGAAATGCTGTTGGTTCTGGCAGCGGCGGCGGTCGCCGCAGGGCTGCTGTCTGCGCTGGGGTATCTGCTGGCCTGGGGGGTGCTCCACGGCCGGAGGGACGGCCCCGGCTGGGAAAAGCTCACCGGCTGCCGGTACGCCCACCGGGGACTCCACGGCCCCGGCGCACCGGAGAATTCCCTGGCAGCCTTCCGCCGGGCGGCGGAGGCGGGATACGGCGCGGAGCTGGATGTCCACCTGACCCGGGACGGCCGCCTGGCGGTGATCCACGACGGGGACCTGCAGCGGATGTGCGGCGTCTCCGGCCGGGTGGAGGAAAAGACGGCGGCGGAGCTGTCCGCCCTGCGGCTGGCGGGCACGGAGGAGCGCATCCCCTTTTTGGAGGAGGTCCTGCCGCTGTTTGAGGGCCGGGCGCCGCTGGTGGTGGAGCTGAAAACCGACTGGCGCAGCGCCGCCGAGCTGGCCTGCCGGACGGTGGAATGCCTGGACCGTTTCTCCATAGACTACTGCGTGGAGAGCTTTGACCCCCGGCCGCTGCTGTGGCTGCGCCGCCACCGGCCGGATGTGCTGCGGGGACAGCTGTCCCAGAACTTCTGGCGCCACCCCTCGGGGCAGGATCCCTGGAACCGGCTGGCACTGACCAACCTGTTTTACAATGTGCTCACCCGGCCGGACTTTGTGGCCTACCGGTTTGAGGACCGGGACCGCCTGGCGGTGCGGCTGTGCCGCCGGTGGGGCGTCCGGACGGCCTACTGGACCCTCCGCTCCTGGACGGAGCTGCTTCTGGCAGAGCAGGAGGGGGCCCTGCCGATTTTTGAGAACCTGGAGCGATCAAAGGAGGAGACCGATTGAAGCGGACAAGGAAAGAGAAGAGACAGTATAAAAAGGCCTTTCAGGAGGCCATGACCAGGGAGCTGCGGGAGCACAGGAGCTCCTTTATCGTGTTCTCCATCCTGCGGCTGCTGGTGGTCGTGGTGCTAGTGCGCCAGCTGATGCTGGCCAACTACGAGGGCGCGTTCTTCTGCATCCTGGCGTTTTTGCTGCTGTACCTGCCCAGCTGGATCCAGGTGAAGCTTCGGATCGAGCTGCCGCCGCCGCTGGAGATCACCATTTTCTGTTTCATCTTCGCCGCAGAGATTCTGGGAGAGGTCAACGCCTTCTACGTGGTGATCCCCGGGTGGGACACCATGCTACACACCATCAACGGCTTCCTGGCGGCGGCTGTGGGCTTCTCCATGGTGATGCTGCTGAACGACGACGAGCGGGTCACCTTCCATTTGTCCCCGGCGTATCTGGCCATGGTGGCCTTCTGCTTTTCCATGACCATCGGGGTCCTGTGGGAGTTTTTTGAATTCGGTATGGACTTCTTCCTGGGGACGGATATGCAGAAGGACACCATCATCCACGCCATCCACTCCGTGTCCCTGGATCCCACCAAGACCAACAAGGTGGTGACCATCCCTAACATCCAGGATGTGGTCATCAACGGGGAGAGCCTGGGGCTGGGGGGCTATCTGGACATCGGCATCATCGACACCATGAAGGACCTGTTCGTGAACTTCATCGGCGCGGTGGTGTTCTCCGTCACCGGCTTCTTCTTTGTGAAGAGCAAGGGGCGGAAAAAGACTGCCGCCCAGAGCTTTGTGCCCAGCAAAAAGACGGCGGAGCAGGACTATCTCCAGCAGGCGCTGGAGGCGGTCCAGGAGGAGGCGGAGATACCGCCCGCCGGGGAGGGGCCCGCCGGAGAGCCGGAGGGCGCCTGAGGGAAATTCCAACAGACCATCTGAACAGACAGCAAAAGCGGCTGGCCTTTTGGCCAGCCGCTCTCTCTATGCCTGCGGGAGTCAGTCGTCGATCTCCTGCTCCGCCTTGAGGATGGCGCCGGAGTAGGCGTCGATCTCATAGCTGTACTCCGCCCGGCCCACATGGAATTCCACCTCGTACAGCGTCCGGCCGTCGTCCCGGTCCAGCTCAATTTCGATCCGGGAGGCGTTGCTCTCGCTGACGCCGGAATGGGACAGGGCGGCGGACTTGGCGGCGGCGTCTCCGATGAGGGTGCCGCTTCCCCCGGCGGAGGGGGCTGCGGGAGCGCCGTAGGTCTCCCGTTCGCTCTTGAGGACGGCGCCGGTGTACAGGTCGATCTCGTACTGGTACTCCGTGGAGCCCGCCAGGAACTCCACCTCATAGCACTCCGCCCGGCCGTCGTCGTGCTCCACCCAGCAGCGGAGGTAGGCGGCGTCCGCCTCTTTGATGCCGGCATGGTCCAGGGCCGCGGCGGTGGCCGCCGCCTCGCCGATGTAGGCGCTGGGGTCGCCGGAGCTCCCGCCGGACCAGCCGCCCTCCTGGGAGAAGCGCACCACCTCGCCGGTGCGGGCGTTGATGTCGTAGTCATACTCCCTGCCGCCTGCGTAGAACTCCACCTCGTAGACCATCAGGCCGTCCTCGCTGTCGAATTCGATCTCCAGCTGGGCCACGTCGCCCTCGCTGACGCCGGCGTGGGTCAGGGCGGCGTTCTTGGCCTCCTCCGCCGTGATGTAGGCCTTGGTGCTGGCAGTGCCCGTCTGGGTGACGGACTGGGTGGTCAGGTGCCGGGACTCGGCGATCAGGGCGATCTCATTGACAGAGAGCGGCGCCAGGGAGGCGAAGGTCAGGGTACTGTCCTGGGCGATGACCTCCTGGATGAGGGACGCCTTGCCCAGGGAGATGCCGTACTGCTGGGCCAGGGCGCTCAGGTCCGGGCTCTCCGTCACCGTCTGGCTGAGGACCGCCCCCTCCAGGGACCCGCCCTGGAAGATGCTGTTGATGGTGTCCGTCAGGTGCTGCTGGAGCTGGGCGGACCTGGCGGCGTCCTGATTTTCCACGGAAACCAGGATGGCGTTCTGCAAGTCACTGAGATAGCCGTTTTGCAGCATGGAGCCGATGAGGGCGTTCACCGCCACATCCAGATCCGTGCCGGTCAGGTCCATGTCCCCCAGAATGGTCTCCGCGTCCTGATTGAAGGGGGTGACGGAGAGCACCCGCTCCTGGGCGCTGACGTCCATGGACAGGCTGGGGTTCACATCCAGCATCACCACGGAGTCCACGGCGTTGGCCCCCCGCCAGCCGGAGATGCCGAAGGCGCCCCCGCAGATGACCAGGGCCAGAACCGCGGCCGCAGCCAACGGCGCCCAGCGGCGCTTTTTCTTCGGGGGGGCAAAGGGGACGGTCTTGGGGGCGGGCGCCTGGGGCCCGCAGGAGGCCAGGATGCGGTCCAGCGGATCCGGAGCGGCGTGCTCCACAGCAGTCCGCAGGCGCTGTTCCAATTCGCGTTCGTCCAAGTTCAATCTGCCTCCTTCCATGCGAGTTGCAGCTTTTTCAAAGCCCGGCTGTATTTGGAGAGGACCGTGGGAAGCGGCAGGCCCAGCAGGGCGGCGATCTCCCGGTGCCGCAGGCCCGTCAGGGCGTGGAGGGTGACGATCTGCCGCTCCTCATCGCCGAGGGCGGAGAGCATGGCCTGCAGCATCAGCCGGTCCTCGTGGGTGACGGCGGGATTGTCCGCCAGACGGTCCTGCCAGTCCTCCTGGGCCAGGGGCTCGGTCTTTCCGTGCTCCCGCAGGCGGCTGATGGCCAGGTTCCGGGTGATGGTCAGCACCCAGGCCATGGGCTTGCCCTGCCGCCGGTAGCCGCCGGCGGCGTTCCACACCTGCAAATAGGCGTCGTGGAGCACGTCCTCCGCGTCGTGGGCATTCTTGACAATCGATAACGCAAAACCATAGATGGCAGGACGGGTGCGGCTGTACAGCTCCGCCAGCGCGTCCTTGTCTCCCCCGGCAATGCGGGCGATACAGTCCTCCAGGGCGGCATCCGCACCCGGGTCTGGCTCCGCCACGGTCATGCAGAATATCATGGGGCTTCCTCCTGTTCACACAGACAACGCACCAGCGGCGCGTTTTATTGCATCGCGGCCGAAAAAATTTTACCGGCCGCGCCCCTATGATAGCACATTCCGGGGGGCTTTCCAACCCCGGGCAGAAAATTTCCGGGACGGCGGCAGCCGTCCCGGAGGGATTCAGGGGAGCATCCGGTCCGCCTCGGTGAGGGGGCGGATGGGACGGCAGGGCACGCCCGCCGCCAGCACGCCGGCGGGGATGTCCTTCGTCACCACGCTGCCGGCGGCGATGACCGCCCCGTCTCCGATGGTGACGCCGGGCATCACCTGGCAGCCGGCGCCGAACCACACGCCGCTGCCCACCCGGATGGGATAGGCGTACTCCAGCCCCCGGGCCCGCTCCTCCGCGTCCAGGGGGTGGCCGGAGGTGTGGAAGCCGCACAGCGGTCCCACCTGCACATTGTCTCCGAAGGTGACGCCGCCGGCATCCAGCACCACGCACCCATGGTTCATGTAGAGGTTTTTTCCGGCGGTGAGGTTCCAGCCGTAGTCACACCAGAAGGGGGGCTCCATCCAGAAGCCCTGCCCGGCGTGGGGCAGCGCCTGATTCAGCGCGGCGCAGGCCGCCTCCATGTCCCGGTAGGCCAGCTGATTGAACTGCTGGCACAGCGCCTTGCAGGCGTTCCGGGCGTCTGCCAGCTCCTGGTCACCGGGGTCATACAGCGCCCCGGAGAGCATTTTTTCCCGCTCTGTCATGTCAAGAACCTCCTGTTTTCTCCGGCGCCGCCGGACGGATGGGTCCATGATACCAGAAGCCGTGCCGGCAGTCAATGGCGGTACAGGCCGGTGCTGCTCTCCATCTCGGTGACGGAGCCGAAGCCGCTGATCTCGATGTCATACCAGGTATCCCCGTTGACGATCTCATAGCTGTACTCGTTCCAGAGACCCTCGCTGCTGACCTCCTGGGCCAAGACCTCCCCGCCTCCGGCGGCGTCCAGGGCGATCTGCCGGGCCTCGGCACTGTCCACCCGCAGGGCAAAGATGGCCGCCAGGGCGACCACGGCCAGCGCCGCCGCGGCACCGACGCCGATTCCGACCAGTTTTTTCACAGACAGATTCTTCATAGATGATGCCTCCCGCTTTTGACACCGGACACGTGCCCGGCAAATTTTTTTCAGGTTCCACTGTCCATATAACGCGGCTTCCCGCGTTATTATTGCAGGGCGGCAAAATTTTTTCCGCCTGGGCGGAAGAGAACAGCCGCCCAATCCGAGACGGGGAGGAGGTGAATTGGATGAAATACGGAAAAATCCGACAGCCCTCGCCGCGGAAGTCCAGCCGCCGGGAGGAGGACTATCAGCAGGTCCGGGCGTTTCTGGAAAGCGGTGACCAGGCGCTGTGGAAGGCGCTCTATGAGGATGCCTATGAGACTGTGCGCCAATGCGCGGCATACACGGACTTCGGCCATCTGCTGGACCCGGAGGACTACCGGGAGATCGCAGATGAGGCCTTTGCCCGCTGCTATGAACAGCTGGAGCGGTATCAGGGGCGCAGCCGCTTCTCCGGCTGGGTAGGCGGATACAGCAAGAACATTACCCGCACCCGCTGCAGCCAGATCCTGACGGGAATGCGGTATCAGCGTCAGATCTATGAACGGGCCACCGGCAGGTTCATGGACTGGGACCCCCTGTGGCTCCTCCTGCGGCTGGAGCGGGATGCCTGCCTGTGGAGAGCCATCTCCGACATCTCGGAGACAGGCTGGCGGATCCTGGAGGCCAGAGTTCTGGAAAAGCTGACCTTTCGGGACATTGCCCGGGAGCTCCGGCTGACGAAGCAGGACGTCCGGACGCGGTATGAGGCCGTGTGCACGGTGGTGCGGCGGCGCTACCTGCACTATTGCGGAGAGAGAACCTTTTGAGGAAAACGGAAATTGAAACAGACTAATATTTACGAAAGGAGCCATGACATATGGGCAAAAAGAAATGGGAACATCAGGTAGACAGGACTCCGGCGGAACTGCTGGATGACCTGTGCACGCAGCTGAAATTCCTGTGGGATGCATGTAAACAGTACGACGCGGGCAATGGGATATACGGTGTTCAGATCGCCGTCAAACTCCGGGTGCTGCTCCACCAGACGGCGCAGTCGGAATCCCTGCTGAGACAGGTCACGGAGCGCTTCGCATTCAGCTGCCCGGACTTCCTCAGCCTCAGCACGGTCCGGGGCGAGATGGTTAACAAGGGAAAAACGGATTTCGTCCGCTCCCCGCTGGTACAGTATCAGATGGTCCACCAGCCGGAGGTGCCGCCGGTCCTGACGGTGCAGCCCCTGCTCCCGGAGCCGGGAAAGCGGTACGTCCGGCGGGCCTTCAAGAGCTGGTGGGACGGGCTCGACGTGGTCCTGATCGACCGGGAGCACTTCCTGACCCGCAAGGGTGTGGTGTGCCTGCTGGCAAATCAGGAGGGCGGCGCCCATCTCCAGCCCGGCATGGACGAGAAGACGGCCCTGCTGCGCCGGAAGGAGGCCAATCCTCTCCGAATCACCGCGCCCCTGCCGGACGGGCAGACGCGGGTGTATGCCGCACAGATCGACCAGGTCCTGGCGGCGGTGGCCCGGACCATCGCGGCGGAGACGCTGTACACCTTCCAGCGGGAGATTCTGCCCCGCTGCCAGATTACACCGGCGGAAGAGACCTGACCTGCCTGGGGCGGCTGGCTGCCGGCGTTGACATTTCCAGCGGTTTCCGGTATGCTTTTGCTATCCTGAATCAAAGGAGGCGCCGCTATGTCGGACCTCACATCCCTGGTTACAGACACCCTGACCAAGTTCTCCATCAGCACGGTGATCTCCGCCTTGGCCACCCTGCTGATCTGCCTGGTGGCCGTCCACCTGCTGGGCAAGCTGTTGCGGCGGCTGCTGGCCCGGACCAAGCTGGACGAGCGCATCCAGAAATACCTGCTGGCGGGAATCAAGCTGATCCTCTACATCGTCACGGTGCTGATCGTGGCGGAGAGCCTGAATATCCCCATGACCTCCCTGGTGGCGCTGCTGTCGGTGGGGTCCCTGGGCGTGACCCTGGCGGCGGAGGACATCCTGGGCAATGTGGCCGGCGGGCTGGTGATCCTGTCCGCCCATCCCTTCTCCATCGGGGACTATGTGGAGGTCAGCGGCGTGGCCGGCACCGTCCACGAGATCGGGCTGAACCACACCAAGCTGGTGACGCCGGACGGACACCTGGTGATGCTGCCCAACAAGGAGCTGGCCTCCTCCCAGATGACCAATTACACGGTGCTGGGAAAGCGGCGGGTGGTGCAGAAGGTGACAGCCTCCTACGACGCGCCTACGGAGACGGTGAAGGCCGCCTGCCGGCGGGCCCTGGAGATGACGGAGAACCTGCTGGAGGATCCCGCTCCCACGGTTTACCTCACCGCCTACAAGGAGAGCTCCATCGAATACACCGTCTACTGCTGGGCCACGCCGGATAACTGGTGGGGCACCTATCTGGCCCTGGGGGAGCACCTGCGGGACGCCTTCCAGGAGTACGGTGTGGAGATGACCTATGACCACCTGAACGTCCACATCGTGGAAAACCGGAGCTGAACAGACGAAGAGGCCGCCCATCGGGCGGCCTCTTCATGATTCTTCCGGAAAATAGGGTCAGATGCTGCGCTTCAGGTTCGTGTAGCCCACCAGGTACTGGTCCACCTCGGCGGCGGCGGAGCGGCCCTCGGCGATGGCCCATACCACCAGAGACTGGCCCCGGCGCATATCGCCGGCGGCAAACACCTTCTCCGCGCTGGCGGCGTAGCTCCCCGGCGCCGTGCGGACCGTCCGGTTCGCCTCCACGCCGAAGGCGTCGCACACGCTCTGCTCACACCCGGCAAAGCCGGTGGCGCCGATCAGCAGCTGGCAGGGGAGGGTGTCCCCCTCCGTGGTGACCACGCCGGTCAGGGCGCCGTTCTCCCCGGTCACCAGACTCTGGACCTGGACGCCGAACCGGCGGGGATCCCGGCCGGTGACGGCCAAGGCGGCCAGCTCCCGGTCCTCCGGATGGAGTACCGCCCGGCGCAGAGCCCGCTCCACCGGCAGCCGGGTAATGTCCAGCCCCGTGGCGGCACAGAAGGCGCCCCAACGGTGGGCGGGCGTGGCGGGCAGGGCCGCCAGAGCCGACAGCTCCACCTGCCGGGCGGGGGCCCCGAAGCGCACCAGCATTCCCAGCTCCACCGGCAGGGCGGCCAGACTAGGGTGGGGAGAGAGGAGGGTCTTCTCCAGCTCGGCGCGGATGCGTTCGCCGGAGACCCGCTCCAGCAGGGGGGCACAGGAGGCCAGGGCGGCGGCAGTCCGCGCCTCCAGGGAAAAACCGAGCTGGGCGGCGAAGCGCACCGCCCGCAGCATCCGCAGGGCGTCCTCGGTAAAGCGGCGCTCCGGCTCTCCCACACAGCGGATGAGGCGGTTTTGCAGGTCCGCCCGCCCCCCAAAGGGGTCGCAGAGCCCCCGCCGGGGGGAGTAGGCCAGAGCGTTGACGGTGAAGTCCCGGCGGGCCAGATCCTCCGCCAGGCAACTCCAGCCCATGAGCTCATTCATGGCGGCG
>ERZ827423.2731-NODE-2731-length-13340-cov-4.235002_pt1 | contig 13340 bp, 14 predicted proteins | sample MGYA00519775_ERZ827423 | MGnify/ENA primary metagenome ERZ827423 (study PRJEB31778, sample SAMEA3449296) | human gut metagenome | biome: human gut; feature: human-associated habitat; material: faeces | place: United Kingdom | collected 2010/2012 ...
GGACTGGTCGGTGATGTCGCCGTAGTCGGTGATCATGGCCACCTGATAGGCCGCCTTCTCAGCGGTGTCGCCGCCCTCCTGATCGGTGCTCTCGCCATCGGTGGCGTCATTCCCGCCGCCGCAGGCGACCAGGGACAGGGACATCACCAATGCCAGGAGCAGTGCAAGAAACTTCTTCATTGGAATCTACCTTCCTTCGTTTTGTTATCCGTGGGAGATTCCCACAAGATGACCCCAACGGGTCAGGCCCATTATATCAACACTTTTCTACGATTGCAACCGGATTTCCAGATTGTTTTCTTTTTCGCCACAATTTGTGGAATTTTTTATGGATTTCACTGAGATTTTTTTCACTTTTGTAAAATTCTCATGGAGAAGTGCCGAAATTTAACAGCCGTTGTCACCGGTTTGTTCCCGGTCTGTCATCCTCTCGTTCCCTGTGGACCGCCGGGGCAATCAAGCAGGAAGGGGGCGCAGCCCCCCGCCCGGCGGCTTCGCGCCGGGCCTTCCCCTTCCGCCTTCGGCGCAAGCGGCCGCTGCGGCGGATGATTTAACGGAAAGGGGGGCTCAGCGCCCCCCTTCACACTTCCCCCGCGTGGCCGCGGAGGTTCATCCTTCTCTTTTGAAAGCGCCTTACTTCTTCGCCATCTCCACAGCAACACCCAGGGCGATCTCCATCATCTGGGTGAAGGTGGTCTGGCGGTCGGCGGCGGGCAGCTCCTCGCCGGTGACCAGGCTGTCGGAGATGGTGCAGATGGCCAGGGCCCGCTTGCCCGCCTCGGCGGCGTTGCAGTACAGAGCGGCGCTCTCCATCTCCGCCGCCAGCACGCCCATCTTGCCCCAGTCCAGGGTGTTGCCGGCCTTGTTGTAGAACACGTCGGAGCTCAGCAGGTTGCCCACCGCGGGCTCGATGCCAAGTCTCCGGGCCACGGCGATGGCGGTCTCCAGCAGGGTGAAGTCGGCGATGGGGGCGAAGGTGCCGCTCAGGCCGAACTGGTGGGCATAGTTGGAGTCCGTGCAGGAGCCCTGGCCGAACACCACGTCCCGCAGCTTCAGCTTCGGGGAGATGGCGCCGGCGCTGCCCACCCGGATGATGTTGTCCACATCATAGAAGTGGAACAGCTCGTGGGAGTAGATGCCGATGGAGGGCATCCCCATGCCGGAGGCCATGACGGACACCGGTGTGCCCTGATAGGTGCCGGTGTAGCCCTGGACGCCCCGGACGTTGTTCACCAGCTTGGCATCCTGGAGAAAGGTCTCCGCGATGAACTTGGCCCGCAGGGGATCTCCGGGCATCAGAACGGTCTTTGCAAAGGCGCCCTGGGGGGCCTCATTGTGGGGAGTTGCCATGTGTGTTCCTCCTTATTTCTGCTCCATGGCCTTCACGGCCTTGACGATGCGGCTGGTGCCCAGGCGGGAGGCCCCCAGGTTGATGAAGTTCTCGGCGTCCTTCAGGTCAGCGATGCCGCCGGCGGCCTTGATCTTCACGTTGGAGCCCACGTGTTTGGCAAAGAGGGCCACGTCCTCCCGGGTGGCGCCGCCGGTGCCGAAGCCGGTGGAGGTCTTGATATAGTCCGCGCCGGAGGCGGTGACGATCTCGCACATCTTGATCTTCTCCTCGTCGGTGAGGAAGCAGCACTCGATGATGACCTTCAGGAGCTTGCCCTTGCAGGCGGCCTTCACGGCCTTGATCTCGGAGAGCAGGTCGTCCCACTTCTGATCCTTCACCCAGCCCAGGTTGATGACCATGTCCACCTCTTCGGCGCCGTTCTCCACGGCGTCCGTGGCCATGAAGCACTTGGCAGCGGTGGTGTCATATCCGTTGGGGAAGCCGATGACGGTGCAGATGGGCAGCTTCCCGTCCACGTACTCCGCCGCCTGCTTGACATAGCTGGCGGGGATGCAGACACTGGCGCAGCCGTACTTCATCCCGTCGTCGCAGATGGCCTGGATCTCCTTCCAGGTGGCCGTCTGGGCCAGCAGGGTGTGGTCGCATTTGCTCAAAATCTCTTTTATGTTCACAGCATTCTCCTTATGATTGCATCGCTTGCCCTTCGGACAAAGTCAGCAGATATCCGATCAATTCCTTTAGGGTCGTGATCCGACTGTCCCAAAGGCAGGCGTCCTCCACATAATAAGGGGAAATCAGTACGGTGGCCGCCCCTATCCGCTTTCCCGCATACAGGTCGTAGTAGCCCTGGTCACCAATGAACAGAATCTTCTCCGCGGGGATTCCCCAGTTCTGGATCCGCTCCGGAAAACTCCTGGGCTTCTCCGCGTCAAAAACAACCTCGTCAAAGCTATCCTCCAGTTTCAGATACCGCAGTAGGTCCCATCCTCCCGCAGCCGCCGCGTTGGAGCACAGCACCAGACGGACGCCATCCTCCCGCAGCGCTCGCAGCGCCGAAATTAGCTCTTCCTGCGGTTTTGGGCCGTATTGTTCGCTGACCAGGTCCTCCCGCGCCCCGCGGAACCTGTTCCAAAAGGCATCCCCCGTCCAGCCGATTCTTCGTGCCAGATACATGGCCAGGGTCCAGCCATCAGAGACGTAAGTATAGCGGGTCCGGTCAAAATACGGGGTGGGGTCCGGTTCCAGCAGTGCCGTTACAGTGGGAACGGCAAACAAATCGTCAACAGACTGCGGGTCCTGCGCTGCCTGCTTCGGTACAAACTGCCCGCAGCGGAAGGGCTCTTTTCCCCACAGGATCCGCTCCATCCGCGCCTGAATGTCCGGAATCCACTCCTGATAGGGCGTGTCCTGGAAAAAGTACCGGATGATCCGGGGATAGATCTTATTGTCCTGATAAAGCGTACCGTCCAAATCAAAGCAGATCAGGTCGGGCCGCTTTCTGTCCCGGGCCTTCATCGCACCAGATCCAGAGCGGTTCCATCCATGCCTGTGGGGGAAATCCCCATCATCCACAGGATCGTCGGAGCCTCATCTACCAGCGCCCCGCTCTCCAGGACTTTCCCGCTTTTCGCGTTTGGACCGCTGACAATAAACGGCGGCTTATCCCCCTTTTCCGGCAGATGTCCGTGATTGGCGTTGGACAGTTTGTAAGCGCGCATCTCACTCACCGGAGTCGCGGCTTGGGTCTGATCCGTCAATTTGCTGAAGGTCACTCCGTCTCCGGCTTCCAGCACAAAGTCGAATTCACCGCGCAGGCGCATGTCCGCGGCCTCCTGCTTTGTGAAGACCCGCTGGATATACCTCGGATAGTCCTTCCGCATCTTCAAAAGCGCCTGATATACCTCCTGCCGGTCCATATCCGGCTGCAGATAAATCTGCGCGCTGAGGCCACACTGGGCCGCATACACACGATAGCTTGTAACCACACCGTCGCGCTGGGTCAGCCAGCCCATGTCCCTGAACAGTGAGTTGATGTGGAACATCTCCTCGCAGGGCAGCTGTCCATGGTCTCCCAGCAGAACAATGTTGGTATTTTCAACGCCCCCGGTCCTCTCGAGCGCCTCCAGCACCTGTTCCATCTGCTGGTCGAGAAATTGGAAGGCCCGGGACAGCTCTTCGCTGTGAACCCCCAGCCGGTGCCGCTGATGATCCAAATAGGACCAGTGCAGCATCATGAAGTCCGGCTGGTGTCGGTCAATGATATCCACCGCACACTGGGTGGCGAATTCATCCATCTGCGGTGTCTTCATCCAGCGGAGCAGATGCTTGTTTTTTTCAAAGATATCCTCCGCCGCAGGGCTGTTTGCCTGGCGGAACCAGGGGGTTGGATCATCCTCTTCCCTGGGGGCCCAGATCTCCCCGATATTGTAGTCCGCCCCGCTGTCCCCCATGACAGGCCAGGTGATCGTGGCTGTCGTCAGCCCGTTTGCCTTGGCAAAGTCAATCAGCGTCGGCACCCGGATATCCCGCCGGAACCAATACCAGTCCGCCCTGCCGACAGCGAGGGGCTGGAACCTCTCATTATTGGGAATCCCGTGCCGGTCCGGATAACATCCGGTGGCGATGGTGGTATGGCAGGGGTATGTCAACGTCGGATAGACGCAGAGGATATCCTTCGCGTAGGCGGCGTTTTTCATAACCCGGCCCAGATTGGGGAGTGCCCGCAGTTTTGGGATATCGGCCGTAATCAACGCGTCAATTGAAATCACCAATGTGCGATTCATTCTGTCTCCTCCTTCATCCGCCGGACCAGCTCTTTTTCCAGCCCGGCCCGCCAGGCGTCCGCCTCCGGTCCAAGTTCCGCCGCCGGAAGTACAGTGGCGGATTCCTCCAGAAAATGTTCGATTTTTCTGCCCCGCTCCTGTCCTTCGATGGTATGCATATCAAACACATAATCCGGCAGTTTGACATGTTCTCCATCCCGAATCCGGCGTTTGACAACGCTGCTGAGAAGACTGGATCCCCGCTCCTTCCTACAGCCGCACAGATAGCGCACGGCATGAATAAACAGCAGCGCGTAATCCGAACCGTCTCTTGGCAGCTGGCGGCTGATATTCCACAGGCTTTCAATGACCGCCGGCGCCAGAGGCTGCCCGAGACCGATATCCTCTACACTGATAACCATCAGGCGCTTCCAAAGGTAATCCGTCAGTTCCTCACCGGTGAGATAAAGCTCATAGGCGGCCCAGGCGGCATTCTCCGTCTGTCCTCTGCGGATAAACTTCTGCAGCGCGGAAATGACCACATCCGCGGGTTGTCCGCTGGAAGTCATGATATCATGATATAAAATCTCCATAGGAGCTTACTCTTCTCCTTTCCTGAAAGATGAAAGACTGGGGATCCCAGTCTTTCGTCTGTGCGGGGCAGTCTCAGCTCAGACCCACTGTCTGTTTGAGATTGTTCAACGCGGTCTCCGGGTCCACCCCGTTGTCCGCCACTTCCTGCATCATGGTCTTGACGGCGCTGTTGACGGCGCTGGATGTTGTCGTGCTGTTGGTGAACACAGGCTCATAATAGTAGTAATCGCTCTGCTCCACGCCGGCCGTCAGGAAATCGTGTCCGTCCGCCACATAGTTCTGATACTCGTCGCTGTCCACCACCGACTGACGGATGGGCAGATATCCGGTACCGCCGACAACCACAGCCAGATTGGCCTCATAGGAGGTCATGAACTTCATGAATTCATAGGAAGCGTAGGCCTTCTCCGCATCGCCGGTGGTGTTCAGCGCGATGATCACATGACCGGCGTTGAGATTGGTCGCGGTGTCGTCGCTCTCCTGGGGAATCGGAGCGGTCGCCCAGTTCAGTTCCGGATTCTTGGCCGGGATGTAGCTTGCCTCCACACTGTCGCCGATGTACATTGGGATCTGCTCGTTGGCAAAGGGGCCGGAGAAGAACATATCCTCACCAGCGGTGCGCCAGATCCCTTTCTTCACGTTTTCCTGCCACAGATTCAGGACCTCCAGGGTCACGTCCGCGTCCTCTTCCGCAAAATACAGGTTGCCGTTCTGATCGGTATAGCGTCCGCCAAACTGATTTACCAGGGTCATGAAGCTGCCAGCCAGGTTATCCCAACCGAACGCGGGAGATCCTGTAATCTCATAGATTTTCTCACAGGTATCCATCATCTCATCCCATGTGGTGGGCACAGTCAGGCCATTCTCTTCAAAGAAATCCACGTTGTAGTAGAGAACCTCCGAATAGGAGTGGATCGGCAGGGAATAGGTTCCCTCTTTTTGATAGGCGGAATCCGCCGCCCGCAGGTTGGCGAAGATGTCCTCATAGTCGGTGATGCCCACGTCCGGATCCTGGATATAGGGCTCCAGATTTACGACATAGTCTGTCTGCAGATAGTCCGCCACATAGGGACGCAGGGCCAGGGTGACATCCGGCGCGTTGCCGGCTTTGATGGAGGCGACCACATTGGAATACAGCTCCGCGCTGCTGCCGTTAAAAGTGGGCACAACCGTGATTCCCTTTTCCTGCCCCACCGTCTGGTTGAATTCCTCCACCAGATTCTCCAGGATCTCCAGATGCACCTGATTGGAAATGGAGTGCCAGAACTGGATTTCAACCGGTTCAGACAGTTCCGTGACAATCTCTCCCTCATTCTGTCCCGCGTTGTCGGACGAGGGCGTATCCCCTCCAGAGCCGCAGCCGGCCACCGTCAGGGCCATCACCAGCGTCAAGAGCAGACAGGTAATCTTTTTCATTTTGTTTTCCTCCTTCGTCTTTTTCCGTTCGTTTTTTATGCGTTCAGACTTGAACCTCACTCTGTGAAACCGGCGCTCATCCCTTGATGCCGCCGCGGGACACCCCCTCAATGATCTGCTTTCTGAACACCAGATAAAAGATCAGCATAGGCAGGATCACAATGGTGGCGCCCGCCATTTGCAGGTTGACTTGAGAACTGACGGCATCCCGGAAGTGCAGCAGGCCGATGGCCATCACCCGGTGGCTGTCATCCTTGGCCACCATCAGGGGCCAGATAAAGGAGTTCCACTGGCTGATAAATGTCAGGATGCCGATGGTCGCAATGGCGTTTTTGTTCATCGGCAGCATAATCCGCGTCAGGTAGCGGAAGTCCCCGCAGCCATCTACTTTGGCGGCCTTGTACAGCACAGAGGGGACCTGCATGAAGTACTCCCGCATCATGTAGATGTAAAAGCCGCTTGCCAGGGTCGGAATGATGATGCCCTGAAAAGTATTGACCCAATGGAGTTTGCTGATGGTGATGAAGTTCTGGATAATCAGCAGTTCCGACGGGATCATCATGGTGGCCAGGCACAGGAAAAACAGGACCGTTTTTCCCCGGAACTCATAGATGGTAAAGGCATAGGCGGCCAAAACCGTCAGAGCCAGCGTCAAAAGAGTGGCAAGTCCTGCCACCAAGATCGAATTGCGCAGATACAGCCCGAAGGGAGCCACCTGCAGGGCCTCCAAATAATTGCCGAACTGCGGGGATTCCGGGAACATAATGGGGGGAATCGCAGTGGCCTCCGGCAGTGTTTTCAAAGATGTCGCCAACATCCAGATAAAGGGAAACATCATCAGGAACGCTCCCAAAATCAGCAGAATCAGCTTGACAGATTGGCCGATCCGATGCTGCATGCACCCACACCTCCTTTTAAACATAGTGGACAAACCGTTTGGAAACCCACTTCTGCAGCGCCGTCAGGGCCAGCACGATGATCAGGAAAATGATGGCGGCGGCTGACGCGTAGTGTACCTGCGAGCGATTGAAAAACATATCGTAGATGTAGTACACGATCGTGATGGCGCTGTTGCCGGGTCCGGCGCTCTTTCCATCGTACATGGAATAGACCTCATTATAGGTTTTGAAGGCGTGGATCACGGAGACGATCACGACCATCCAGAAGGTGGATGACAGCAGCGGCATGGTGATTCGGAAGAATACCCGGCGGGGCGGCGTCCCGTCAATCCGTGCCGCCTGATAGTACTGGGGGTCGATTTTCTGAAGTCCCGCCAGGAACAGGACGATTTTAAAGGCCAGCCCATTCCAGATGGTAAAAATGGTCACGGAAACCACCGTCAGGTTTGGGTCTGTCAGCCACTTCTGCGGCGCCACGCCGAAAAAGCTGAGCACGTAGTTCACATACCCATAATCCGAATGGAAGAGCCAGCGAAATACCAGGCCGATAGCGATCGTCGATGTCACATAGGGGAGGAAATAGATGGTCTGAAACACGCCGCGCCCCCGGGTCAGGGAGTTGATAAACAGCGCGGCCCCCAGCGCCAGGGCAATGGTAATCGGCACGCCGACCAGCACAATGATCAGTGTATTCCGAATGGCCAGCTGGAAAGCCGGATCCCGCAGCACATAGCGGAAAGAACTCAGCCCGAAACCACTGCCCACATCTGTCAGATACACGTAGCTCTCATAAAATCCCATCCGTAGCGTCATGACAATCGGATAGAGGACAAATACGACCAGCACCAAAAAGGCGGGCAGCAGATAGAGATACGCCTTGCCGCTGAAGCGGGTATTCCCCAGGGAATTTTCGGGTTGTCCAATTTTCTTCCTGCTCATTTTTCCTCCTCCTGACGAAGCCGGATGCCGCTGTCTTCATCAAACAGGTAGAGGAACCGTGTCCGCAGGGTCAAGCCGATGGTATCCCCGGGCCGGACCGTGTCCGTGATATCCAGCAGAGCCCGGGTCTTGGTTCCCGCCAGCGCAAAGGTGACCAATGTCTCCTTTCCACGGTGCTCCACGGTCTGGATCTGGACCTGCAGGTCATTCCCTCTCCCCCAAGCCTCGGGCCGGATTCCTGTCAGGATCCCCCCCTCGTGCCGGATGTTCATCGGAAGGGAGTAGCTCTCCGTGATCCAGAGCCTGCCATCCCGCATCGGGAAATGGAAGTAATCAATGGGCGGGCTCCCCAGGAAGGAGGCTACAAACTGATTGGCCGGGTCCAGATACATCCGCTGTGGGTCGCACTGCTGCTGGACAACACCCTTCTTCATCAGGATAATCTCATCCGTGATGCTCATGGCCTCTTCCTGATCGTGGGTCACAAATACCGTCGTAACACCGGTTTCGGTCTGGATCCTGCGGATCTCTTCTCGCATTTCCAGCCGCAGCCGTGCGTCCAAATTGGAGAGCGGCTCATCCAGCAGCAGGATCTCCGGCCGCTTTACCAGCGCCCGCGCAATGGCGACCCGCTGCTGCTGGCCGCCGGAAAGCTGGCTCGGCTTGCGATTCAGCAGTTCCTCAATCTGCACCAGAGCTGCCATTTTCGCCGTCCGCTCCTGGATCTCCGCCTTTTTGACTTTCCGGTTCACCAGGGGGAAGGCGATGTTTTGCGCCACAGTCATATGAGGATATAGGGCATAGTTCTGAAATACCAATCCGATCTCCCGCTTTTCCGGAGGCAGATCCGTTACATCCCTGTCGCCAAAGTAGATTCGTCCAGAGGTCGGCTTCTGCAAACCTGAAATCAGATAGAGCAGGGTGGATTTTCCGCACCCGCTGGGCCCCAAAAGCCCCGTTAGTTTTCCATCCAGAATGGTAAGTTCTCCGGTGTCAACGGCCCTGGTTCCCGGGAAGTCCTTCACCAGGTTTTTGAGTCGCAGTTCCATACGCTCTCTCCTCTCCGGTGCGTTTGTTGATGTGTACATTCTAATTTTTTATCTCTTTTTTGTCAACATCTCTTCATATTTCTCTATTTTTGATAATATTTTATCTTTTTTATGATTTTATTAAGAATATTGTTTTCAATATCCCATTTTTTACCCTGATTTTCAAAATTTTGATCTTATATTCTCAATTGTTCAAAATTCTTTTTTGTTTTTTACAAAAATTTTGCCATTTCTGTTGAAAATCAATCAGTATTATGGTATATTTGCCTAAATATCTTAGACGCGGGAGCTTTATATGAGCAGCAAAAGAATGAATCGATTGGACAAGGTCATGAAAATCCTGATGCTGCAGTCCGGTGTTTCCATCAAAGATTTTTCCAAGCAACTGGAGGTCTCGGAAATCACGGTCCGCAGAGATCTGCAGTATCTGGAGCAGCAGGGAAGGCTGCGCCTGATCAATGGCGTCGCCATCTATCGTCCCGTTGTTGAGGCGGCTCCTGTATATCCGGAATACAATCTGGCTTACGAATATACCGTATTCAAAGAGAATAAGGAGCGGATCGGCCGCAAGGCCGCATCTTTGATCGAGCCGAACGACGTCGTGGCGATTGACTGCGGCTCCACGACCGAGTACCTGTCCCGCAACCTTCCACCTGATATCCACATGACGGTCTTGACCTACAGCATGAATACCCTGCTGGAACTTGACAAGCACCCAAACTATGATGTGATCTGTTCCGGCGGATATCTCTATCCCAATACGCAGATGTTTTATAGTCCGGAGGGGATCTCCCTGGTAAAGCGCACCTGCATCAACAAGGCCTTTCTCTCCGCCGCCGGAATTAGCAACCGGCTGAACGTGACCTGTATCGCCCCCCATGAGATGGATGCGAAAAGCGCCTTGATGGAGAGCAGCCAGAGCAAGATTCTTTTGGCGGATTCCTCAAAGTTTGGGAAAATTTTCCCCACCGCCTTTTCTCTTTTAACTGACTTCGATATCGTCATTACAGACAACGAATTGTCCGCTGGGTGGCAGGATATTTTAAAAAGTACAGGAATCACATTCTACTTGGTCTGACACTCCTATTAACTTATTAAACCGCCTACTCTGCCCCATTGTTACTGAGCAAGGGAACCTTTGCCCGAAGGGCGTTGGTTAGCTTGCATATACTGCTATCTGATTCTCTTAGAATTTGGGAACAAAGTCCATGGTACAATTCAAAATATAATCTTATCATAGGCGTTTCAGGAGCAGATTGTGCTCAGAGCAGTTGTTACGAATGGAGAAGGGCTTGCAGACAACCTGGCCTTCAGAGGTTATAACATTGACCATATAGGCACGCTTTGCGATGCCGATACTGACGATAAACATTTGTGATTACCAGCCCCCAAAAAGTTTTGCAAACAGCCCTCGCGGCCTGAACGTCATATCCTGCAGAGAGACTCGCATTCAGCTCAACAATGAACGCCATAAGGAGAGTCCCCATTTCTATGTAGAGCGGACAGTGCCGCAGGGATAGGAGAAAGGCCCTCTGTTTGCTGGGGCAGTAAATCATTGCCAGCTATGGCGAGGATACCAAAGTGCGTGGATTGCGGATATTTTTCCGCTGAACCTACCGACTGAAAGTATAGCAGGAGAAAGAACCGGCGCTTTTGTAGCGCCGGTTCGCTCACAACTGCCCGCAGTGCGGGCAGTTGCGGGATTTTGAAAGGGCGTTGTTCTGGACCCGAAACTGAGACAATGGCGCTTTTTTCTGTGGAATTCGGCTGTCTCCTTAGAACCGCAAAGAACTGCTGGGGCGCTCCTGGGCTATGGGGGCGCGAATGCCCTTCTCAAGAATTGCGGTACTGAAAACAAGATGGGCTTCCAACCAGACAGCCAAGTTGTTACTTTTCTGATAATAGGCGTCGGATCCTCTGGCTATTGAGCCAGTATCGTGATATGGTGTGTCGCTGATAGGAGGCGGCACGATGCACGACTACATGAAGGCCCTGCACGCAAGGTTCTGCCGGGAGCCGGAGCTTCAAAAAGCCCAGGAGGAATTGGAACAGGCATACAGAGAAATCAAAGCAAGGTTAGACCAGCAAGACCAGGAGCCCCTGCTGCAGCTGGCGGATCTGGAGAATGAACTGCGGGAGGAGACTTCGCTGACATCCTTCATCGCCGGATTTCAATTGGGTATGGGACTTGCCGGAGAAATGGAACGGTATTGCTTCGAGGACGAGGAAGAAAAGCGAGCCACAGAGAGGGCAAAAATGAGGTGTCCCCATATCAAAAATTGATACGCTATACAAAGAAAAAGGGCTGCCGGCGGCAGTCCTTTCTTAACTTTCTGATAACAGTCACCTTTCCCCCTGGCTATTTCTTTTTTCTGTGATATGTTGTGTCGTTGCAAAGGAGGCGAGCAGCATGGCAAAACGCAGAGCCAACGGGGAGGGAAACCTCCGCAAGCGGAAAGACGGCCGCTGGGAGGGGCGCTACACCGCCGGGCATGATCCGGAGACCGGAAAACCGATTTACAAGAACGTCTTGGGCCGGACCCAGGCTGAGACGAAGACCAAGCTGAAGGCAGCCATCGAGGAAGCCAGGAGCCTGGATATCACCAGGGTGGGAAAGTACACGGTGGGCGTTTGGATGGATGAATGGTTCGAGAACTACGCCAAGGTCAAGGTGCGTCCATCGTCTCACCAGACCTACCGGGGGTATATCGACAACCACATCAAACCGAATATCGGCAAAGCTCCTCTGGAAAAACTCACTTCTCTGGAGTTACAGAAGCTCTACAAGAAGCTGTTGACCGGCGGGAGAGTTGAGAGGGTCGAGAGCAAACACCAAGCCAAGGGCCTCAGCCCCAAAACGGTGCGGAACATCCACCAAATCATCGCCTCGGCCATGAAGCTGGCGAAGGAGCAGCGGCTTATTACCACAGATCCGACCGAGGGCTGTGCCCTGCCAAAGCTGGAGCACAAGGAGATGAAAACGCTGCCGGTGGAGCAGTTGGCATCCTTCCTGCGGGAGGCGAAGGACAGCGGTGTATTCGAGATGTACTACGTGGAGCTGGCCACCGGTCTCCGACGGGGCGAGCTGCTGGGCCTCAAATGGGAGGACATCGATCTCGAACACGGCAGCCTCCGGGTGAAGCGGCAGATCGCCCGGATCGACGGCGAAATCGTGGAGGCACCGCTGAAAACCAAGAACGCCTACCGGACGCTGCCCTTGGCGGAGGACACGGTAGCCGTCCTGCAACAGCAGAGAAAGAAAACCGGCGGCAGCCCCTGGGTATTTCCTTCTCCTACCGGCGGCCCCATCTCGCCGGACAGCGTCCTCCACATGCTCCACCGGGTGCTGAAGCGGGCGGGACTGCCTCGGGTCAGGTTCCACGATCTGCGGCACACCTTCGCAACGCTGGCGCTCCAGAACGGGGTGGACATCAAGACCGTCTCCGGGATGCTGGGACACTTCTCTGCCGGCTTTACCCTGGACACCTACGCACACGTCACCACAGCGGCTCAGAAGGAGGCGGCCAGGACCATGGAAAAGGTCCTGACATCGGTCCTCTGAACATGAAAAATAATCCCTCAAAAGCAGGAAAGCCTTGGCGCGGAAGGACTGCGCCAAGGCATGTTTTTTGCCCCGTCTGGGTCACGGTTTGGGTCAACCCGGTGTCCAGGAAATGGGGACGTCCCCAAAAGTTGCAAAAGGGCAGAGAAAAGCACCGCTTTCCGGCTGGAAAGCGGTGCTTTTGTGGTTGCGGGGGCTGGACTTGAACCAACGACCTCCGGGTTATGAGCCCGACGAGCTACCAACTGCTCTACCCCGCGATATTGATTTGTTTGTGGAAAAACCGTTTGGTGCCGGAAACCGGGCTTGAACCGGTACGAGAGGTGAGTCTCACGGGATTTTAAGTCCCGGGCGTCTGCCAATTCCGCCATTCCGGCGTTCCCACTTGCTGTTTGACAGTATACCATACAAACGAGCTTTTGTCAATACCGAATTTCAATTTTTCGAAGCATTCCGATGAATATTTTTGAATCATACTGCATCATCATTCTCGCATAACCCGTCATTATTGCGGCACACGGAAAACATTATTGCCGCATACACGAAAAGGGCACACGGCAATACTCAGTGTTTCCATATTGCACAGCGTCTGTTATTGTATCTGTCCTTTGAATTATGGCAACCGACCATAGGCATGGAACGCCTCGTTGCCGAGCTGCCATAACAGGCTGCTTCGCTTTGCGGAAAGACAGGGCGGTCAAGTACGGAAGTGCCCGACCGCCTTTAGCTGTTTTCTTTGGCCATTGATGAAATCAGTCAGTGATTAAA
>ERZ827423.2733-NODE-2733-length-13333-cov-3.846136_pt1 | contig 13333 bp, 10 predicted proteins | sample MGYA00519775_ERZ827423 | MGnify/ENA primary metagenome ERZ827423 (study PRJEB31778, sample SAMEA3449296) | human gut metagenome | biome: human gut; feature: human-associated habitat; material: faeces | place: United Kingdom | collected 2010/2012 ...
AGTAAGTCCTTTAAGCAAAAAAGCACTTTCCTGCATTCTTTCACATATAGTTGTATAACTAAAAGTAGTTGTAGAAAATATTTCATCATCAGGCATAAATCTAACTTTAGTTCCTGTACGATTAGTATTACCTATTTTTTTAAGAGGAACACTTACCTTACCACCATTTTCAAATCTAATATAATATTCTCCGCCATCTCTTTTAATAGTTACTTCCATCCACTTACTAAGTGCATTTACTACTGATGCACCTACTCCATGAAGTCCTCCAGATACTTTATATCCATCTTCTGTAAATTTACCACCCGCATGTAATACTGTATAAATAACTTCAGGAGTAGAAATACCACTTTTATGCATTCCAACTGGTACACCTCTTCCTTCATCCGTTACACTTACAGAGTGATCACTATGAATAATTATCTTTATATAATTACCATATCCATTAATTACTTCATCTATAGAATTATCAACTATTTCCCATACTAGATGATGTAATCCTCTTTTATCTGTTGATCCTATATACATACCTGGCCTTTTTCTTACTGCTTCAAGACCTTCAAGGATTTTGATTGAATTCTCATCATATTTAACTGCCATAACTATTCTCCTTTTACATACATTATATATTTTAACCCAAAATACATTTTCTTGCAAGATTTTTGCCTTTTTTCATAACTATAAAAAGAAAAAACACTTATACAAAGCATTTTTCCTTTTTATAAATTTAAATTTTATTAATATTTATAATATCTAATTGTAAAAGTTGTGCCATTTTTACTTTCTACATCTATCTTACCATTATCTTTTTCTATAATACTTAAAGAAAGAGATAAACCTATTCCAACACTATCTTTACTAGAATTTGCACCCTTATAAAATCTTTCAAATATATGTGCGATATCTTCTTTATTTATACCTACACCATTATCTTCTATAACAAGCTTTATATATGTTTTACAATCATTATAACTAATTTTTACTATTCCGTTTTCTGTATGCTCTATACAATTTTTAATTATATTTGTAATTGCCTCTACTTCCCACTTATAATCACATTTTAACATTACAGATTCATTTTTAATGTGTTTTATTTTAACGTTTTTTAAATCAGAAAGAGAACTTAAATTATTTAAAGATTCACAAATTATATCTTCAAGTTTATTTAAAGATATATTATATGTTATTGCATTAACATCAAAACGAGATAATTTAAGCAAATTCTGTACTAAAAAATTAATGTTAGAAACTTCTTTTTTAATATCACTTAAAAAACGCATTTTCACTTTATTATCAATATTATCACTTGTAACGTTATCTAACATGATTGTAATTGCAGTAAGGGGTGTTTTTAATTGATGAGATATATCCTCTAATGACTCTTTTAATGCATACTTATCTTTTTGTGAATTTGATGCTTGTTCTTTTAACATAATAGTAGTTTTATATATTTCATTTTTTAATATAGATAATTCGTTTTCTTTATTATCATTTATATCTATATCATAATTCCCTAAATTAATACTATTAAAATATTTAGTAAGCTTTCTTATATTCTTTTTATATACTATTTTATCTTTAAATACTACTAGAAAAAGCAAGAGAAATAGTATTAAAAATAGTATTAAATCTATTATTAAAAACTTCTTATATGAAGTATCATTAACTAATATATAAGAGTCTATATCAGTATATATACCATATTCTTTTAAAATGTCTTCTTTTATATCATTATGTTCAATTATTTCTAATATTTCTTCTTTTGTTATATTAGGATTTTTTTCTATAACTTTTTCTATTACTACATTTAATTTATTATTAAAGTTTACTTTATATGTATTATATTGATACTTATTTAAAACTATAAATAAAATTACACTTATTAAAAATAATATTATATATTTTAAATTATTCTTCATCAATTCTATAACCTACTCCTTTTATAGTTTTAATAATATCAGTATCTAGTTTTTCTCTTATCCTTTTTAAATAAACAGTAATAGTATTATCGTAAACATCATTTCCGGTCCACTGCCATATTGAATCAATTAATAATTCCCTTGTTACTACTTTATTAACATTTTCTACAAGCAAAAATAATATCTTTTTTTCTAATATAGTTAAATTTACTACTTTAGAATCTTTATATATTTCCATTTTATTAATATCAAAAGTAAAATTTTTTATAATAACTTTTTTATTTAGAAGAATTCTATTAACTCTTGCAATTAATTCTCTTACTTGAAATGGCTTTGTAATATAATCACATGCACCTAAATTAAGTGCAGATACTATATCATCTATATTATCATTTGCTGTTAAAAATATTGTTTTAATATTTAAATTTATAATGTGTTTTTTATAAAACTCTAATCCATTACCATCTGGAAGTGATATATCTAATATTATTAAATTTGGTTTATTTTTATCTAAGTATTTCAAAGATTCTTTTAAATTTGATTTTATTTCTACATTATAATGTTCTTCTATTAATGAATATTTTAAACCATCTTGTATTAAAAAGTTATCTTCTATAAGCAGTATATTCATAACATCACCATTTAAATTATATAATAAAATATAAAATAAAACTAGAAAACCCAGTTTTATTTTATATTTTTTAAATATTGTCCTTTCTTATAGTTTCAATTATGTTTTGTTTGTTAATTTTGTCTAATGAATATTTCATTATAACTAACATTAATATAAATACAGATGCTACACTTATAACCATTCCTTTAATAGGTAGTACAAACATAACCTTATTAATTCCACTATTTATAGATATATATATTAAGTAAGATAACATAATTCCAATTGGAAGTGCGAATATTAGTGCTTTTACACCATTCATCATACTTTCTAACATAATCATCTTGTTAAATTCTTTTTTAGTCATGCCAATACTTTTTAGCATTGCAAATTCTTTACTTCTAAGTTCCATACTTGTAGTTATAGTATTAAATATATTAGTAACACCTATAAGTGCAATTACCGTTATAAATCCATATAAGAATATTGCAATTAATGTATATAAAGACTCTATTTGTCTTTTTTCCCTAAAATAATTATTTAAAGTGTAATTTTCATCACCTAATACTTTTTTAATTTCTTCTTCAGTAGAATCTGGGTTATTACTATAAATATATAAATTAGTATTACTATCATTTGATAATTTATCCATAAATGTATCACTTACAATTAAGTCTAACATACCATATACATCCTCACTAAATTGTGGTTTTATATCAGTTATTTTAATTATTTCAGTATTAATTATTTCATCATCAAGTTTTATAGATACTTTATCTTTAACATCATTAGTAGTTGTAATAATTTCTTTGTTAATATATGTCTCTTTATCCTGTACCATCGTCTTATTTATAAGTATTACTTTATCTTTTGCATCTTCATAGCTAATTTTTAATTTATTCAAATATTCTTTATAAATAACGTCTCCATAAGAAGTTATAACTGCATAAGTAGAATCTCCTTGCCCTATTCTATCATACATACTAGTACGCATTTCATCAGTTAATTTAAAACCTGTTACTTCTTTTGCAATCGTTCTTCTCATACTATATTTTTCTATAGTATCAAGTTTTACTATATTTTTAATTAAAGAATTATCATTACTTTTAATATTAAGATATATATTGTAATCTTGATTTGGAAATTCTAAAGATGTCATTTTAATACTATAATCCATAAATGTAGATGTTGCAATAAATACCGATACACATACAATTATTGATATAATTATAGTTCTATACTTTTTTCTATTTCTTTTTATATTTTTATAAGATATTACCCCACCAACGTCAAATATTTTTTTTATTATTTTTGGAGTTTTAACTATACTTTTTTTAATCTTAATATCAGCACCATTTCTAATTATACGTATAGGTTCTACTTTTGATGCTTTTTTTGCACTCTTTATTGCTGATAGATAAATTGTTATAATGCTTAGTATTATAGATACTACTATTGCTAAAATGCTAATGCTATAACGTAGTTTTAATGCTAATGAAGAATCTAAGAAATGATTACATACTATAATTAAGATGTATGATGCTAAAAGTCCAAATATTATTCCAAGTGGTATACCAATAACACCTAGTATAAAGCCTTCATATAATACATTTTTCTTAATTTGCTTTTTAGTTGCACCAACACTTTTAAGCATTCCGAATAAACCCATTTTTTCAGTTACTTGAATATCAAAACTATTTTTAATGCAGAAAACAGATGTAGTCATAACAATTATTGCAACTACTACAAATGTTGTATATAACATTCTTACTGTATAATCATTTATTGGCATAGTTTCTATATATATAAGATTTGAATTTTCTCCTACTTTAAATTTAGCTTTACTCATTTCACTTTTAATACGATCATACTCTAAATCACTATTAAATTTAATACCACCCTTTGAATCTTCATACATTTTTTCACTGACTCCAATTATACTAGCAGTTACTCTATACCTATATTTAAGACCTGCTTGTGTATACCTTACATATACATCATTAGAATAATAATCACCATTTTTATTTGTAATTACTGTATACCCCGGATTAGAAAATGGTTCAAGTGCATATATTGGTCTATCAATAATTCCAACAACTTTATATTTTTTATGTGTTTTTATATCAAGTATTTCGTTTTTATCATATGGATTATTTAGATTAAGAGTATATCCATCACTCACTCTTTTTCCTATATCAAATTCTATTTCATCTCCTATTTTATAATTTATTTCCCCATTAGTTTTTAAATGCTTTGAAATTAATATTTCATTATCATTTTCTGGCATTCTTCCACTTAATAATTTAATTGCAAGAGTATTATAGTCATTTTTATCCATACCAATTATATGAACATATGGCTTAAATTCGTTTTTAGAGTTAATCTTAGCATACCCTAAATCTTCTATAGCACTATAGCTTTCTATCTTTTTGTTTTTCTTAATATTTTCTAAATTATCATCATCCACATCATAAAAAACATAATGAAAATATCCTCTTTCTTGTATATAAAACCTATATAATGATTCTTTAAAACTCGATATAAGTGTTGATAATGCGGTTATTAATGCTACTGACAAAATTATTCCAACAATAGTAATTATCGTTCTTTTTTTATTTAATTTTAAATTTGTTTTCGCTATTTTCTTTGTAACTCTCATATTATACACTCACTATTTTTCCATCTTCTATTTTAATAATTCTATCCGCACATTTAGCAATTTCCATATTATGAGTAATCATTATTATAGTTTGTTTATACTCTTTATTTGATTTTCTTAACAACTCAACAATTTCATCACTTGCTTTTGTATCTAGATTACCAGTTGGTTCATCTGCAAGTATTATAGAAGGTTTTGTAATAAGTGCTCTACCTATTGAACATCTTTGTTGTTCCCCACCTGATAATTGATTTGGTAAATGTTTTTTTCTTTTTTCAAGACCTAATAATTTGATTAAATTATTTAATTCATTTTTATCAACTTTTCTATTATCAAGATCTAATGGAAGCGTTATATTCTCTTCTATATTTAAAATAGGAATTAAATTATAAAATTGATATATAAGTCCAATCTGTCTTCTTCTAAATATAGCAAGTTTATCATCATTCATTTGATATATATCTTTGTTATCTATATATACCTTACCATGCGTAGGCCTATCTACCCCACCAATTAAATGTAAAAGTGTACTTTTTCCACTACCTGATGCTCCTACTATTGCAACAAATTCTCCTTTTTCTACACTAAAGTTAACATTATCAAGTGCTACTACTCTAGTTTCATTTTTTCCATAAATTTTTGTTAAATTTTCTACTCTTAATATTTCCATAATTCCCTCCTCGAATTAATTATACTACATGCAAAGTGACTCTTAAGTGACGTTTTTATGATTTTTTTATTGACATTTTTTTTCTATTGTGATATTATTCGTTCATCGAAAGGGAAATGTATATGAAAAATATTATTAATTTATCATTAAGAAGACGCGTAAGGTATACACTTGTAGAAGAGATGTAAAAGTTTCGGATACAGGTGATTTAATCTTGCTTGTATCCATAATGATTAAATTAATAATTTATGACCTATGTGTACAAGCACATAGGTCTTTTAATTTTATAGGAGGAATTATGGAAGAAATATTAGAAACGTTAAAAAAATTATTAAGTTTCAAAACTTATAAAGAAAATAAAGAAGAATTTACAAAATTATTTAATTATATTAAAGAAGAATATAAGCATTTAAAAATAACTGAATATGAATTTAATGAAAGAAAATCTTTAGTATTATCTAATACAGATGATAAAAATTTAGATATTATATTCTGTACACATATAGATGTTGTGTATGATAAGACATATAGTTTTTATGAAGATGATAAAAATATATATGGAAGAGGCACAATTGATATGAAAGGTAGTGTTGCTGTATTGCTTACCTTATTTAAAAAATTAAAAACTAATTTAAAAGTTGCATTGTTTATTACAAGTGATGAAGAAATTGATGGTAACTGTGCTTATGAATTATCTAAAATATATAATAGTAAATTTGCAATCGTGCCAGATGGTGGATCTAATTTTGAATTGATTAAAGAAGAAAAAGGATTAATTCAATTAGAATTAAGTACAAAAACCACACCTGCACATGCTGCTCAATTATTTAATGGAGAAAATGCAATTATTAAACTAATAAATATTTATAATAAGATAATTAAACGCTACCCAATACCAAAATCTAGTGATGAATACATTACAAGTGTTAATTTATCTAAATTAAATGGAGGTGAATCTTTTAATCAAGTACCAGATTATGCAACTATGGTTTTAGATATAAGATACATTGAAAAAGATAAAAATGATATTATAGAATATATTAAAAATATCGATAAAAATATAAAAGTTAAAGTATTAACTATTGGAAGTGCATTTATAACCGATATTAATAATGAATATGTAAAAAAATATATAAATACATGTGAAAATATACTTAAAAAAAAAATTGTTATTAAAGGGTGTGAAACTACTTCTGATGCAATATTCTTTAGTGATAAAGGTATACCTACTGTAATTATGAATCCAGATGGATACTACCCACATTGTAAAAATGAATATGTAAATAAAGAAAGTCTATATACATTATACAAAATATATGAAAGTTTTTTAGGAGGAAATTATGAATAAGAAAGAATTTTATAAAAATATATATGAAGATACACATAAATTTAAAATATGGAAAAAATTAAATAATGGTTGCTATATTGCTACTATGGGTTATACAGATGAAAATGCGTACATTTTAATGAAATTATTAAAGTCTTTTGAAGAACAATATGGGGAAGAAATTACGTATGAAGCTGCTAAAGAAGAATTAAAATTATATGATACTAATGGTAAATTATTTATTTACTTAGATGAAAATATGATACCAGTATCTATGAATGGTGTTACTTATAATGAAGAAAATTTATCTGTAGACTTTAAATCATATGATGATAAAAATGTAAGTAGTGTTTACTTTTATGGATTATCCACATTAAAAAATTTTCGTGGAAAAGGTGCTTGTAGCAAACTTGTTTCATTTGCTATTGAATATGCATATTACAATGATTTTGATCTTGTGTATGCAAGAACTGATTTAATAGGTTCTAATTCTGAGGGTATAATGAAAAAACACGGAATGCAAGTATGTGAAAACGATGAAGGAATTATTGCTGAGTGGGTTGATGTAACGGAAGATAAAGGAGATTATCGTCTACATTTATGGTTACCACTTAAAAATGGATTATACACAGAGAAAAAAGATGATGCAATTATTGCTGATAAAGATTCTAGAGCAATTAAGTCATATTGTAAAAAATACACAATTATATAATATTGTGTATTTTTTTATTTAATAATTTCTTTACCACCCATATAAGGTCTTAAAACTTCTGGTATAGTTATAGAACCATCTTCATTATAATTATTTTCTATAACTGCAATTAATGCTCTTGTACTTGCTAATACTGTATTATTTAATGTATGTAAATAATAATTACCAGATTCACCTTTTGCTCTTATACCAAGTCTTCTTGCTTGAGCATCACCTAATGTTGAACAACTACCAACTTCAAAGTATTTTTGTTGTCTAGGACTCCATGCTTCTATATCACAACTTTTAACCTTTAAATCAGCCAAATCCCCACTACAACATTCAAGTTGTCTTACTGGTACATTCATACTTGTAAATATTTCAACTGTATATTTCCACATCTTATTATACCAATCCATTGAATCTTCTGGTTTACATAGTACTATCATTTCTTGTTTTTCAAATTGGTGTACTCTATAAATACCCCTTTCTTCTATTCCATGTGCCCCTACTTCTTTTCTAAAACATGGTGAATATGATGTCATAGTTATAGGTAACTTGTTTTCATCTATTAACTCACCTTTAAATTTACCTATCATTGAGTGTTCACTAGTACCAATTAAGAATAAATCTTCACCTTCAATTTTATACATCATTGCATCCATTTCTGCAAAAGACATAACTCCATTTACAACATCACTTCTAATCATAAATGGTGGAATACAATATATAAAACCCTTTTCTATCATAAAATCTCTAGCATAATCAAGCATTGCTGAAGATAATCTTGCAATATCTCCCATTAAATAATAAAAACCATTTCCAGAAGTTCTTGCTGATGCATCTTTATCAAGGCCATCTAATTTATTCATAATATCAGCATGATATGGTATTTCATAATTAGGTACTTTCGCATCTAAAAATCTTTGTACTTCTACATTCTCACTATCATCTTTTCCAATAGGCACTGACTCATCAATTATGTTAGGTATTTTATACATAATTTCTTTTATTTTTATTTCTAACTCGCTTAAATCTTTTTCTATCACTTCTAGCTTTTCATTTATAGAAACAACTTTATTTTTTTCTTCCATTGCTTTATCTTTTTCGCCAGTTCTCATAAGAAGTCCAATATTTTCACTAATTAAATTTCTATCTTTCCTTAAATTATCTACTTCTACTTTTAACTCTCTATATTTTTTATCTAAATCATATACTTCATCTACAAGTGGTAATTTAGAATCTTGAAACTTCTTATTAATATTTGCTTTAACTAAATCTTTGTGTTCTCTTATTAATTTAATGTCTATCATAATTTCCTCCTAAAAAAATAAAGATGATACCACTATAGGAACGAACAACATGTCCGTGGTACCATCCTAATTAAACTCTTTTGATAACGGTATTCACCGGTAGTGATAAATGAGATTAGATTCATAAATTGCCATTATTAGTTTACACCAACCACTAACTCTCTATTAATACATTCTTTATTACTATTTTCTCAATCACTTATAAGTAAATAATACAATTATTTACTTATGTTGTCAATTAATTTTATTAAATTATTCCTAAGAATTTAAGTATTGTTACAGCATCTACTCTAGTAAATAAGAATATAAGTGCTGAAATACCTAAATAAGGTCCAAATGGTAATTCATGACTTTTATTACCCTTTAACTTTAAACTAACTAATGATATAGGTAATGCTATAAAACTAGCAAGTACTATTGAAAGGAGTGATAATTCCCATCCAATAGTAAGTCCAAATACAAGCATTAATTTAATATCTCCCCATCCTAAAGATTCTCTTTTAAATATTTTATCTCCCAATAATTTAAATAAATATAAAACTATAAATGGTATTATCATATCAATTAATAAACTTGGTATAACACAAAATCCACCTTGAATTACTTTAAGTATAAATATTATACTTCCACAAAATATTAATAATGAATCAGGAATAACCATATAAAGTATATCTGATAATATCAATATTAATACCATTGATAAAAATACAAGTGCAATAAACGTATCTATATTTATTCCAAATATCAAATATGTAAGCGCAAATAAAATTCCCGTTGTAAATTCAAATATTGGATAAAATATAGCTATTTTATCTTTACAATTTTTACATTTTCCACCTTGAATTACATACGAAATTATTGGTATTAATTCTATAGGTGTTAATTTATGATTACATTTAGTGCAATGTGATGCTGGTCTAATTAAAGACATGTTGTTGGGTAATCTATACCCAACAACATTATAAAATGAACCTAACACTGTACCAAATATAAAGAATACTATTAAATAATATACTTCCATACATCCCCCTAACCTATATTTTGATACATATCAAACATCGGTAATACTACTGATAATAATACAACACCAACTATTGCTGCAAGTATTACTATTAATACCGGTTCAATAAATGCTTTTATTTGATTAACCGCATTATTATGTTGATCTTGATAATAATTTGCAACCTTATCCATCATTGAACCAAGTTGTCCTGTTTTCTCACCAGTAAGTATCATTTCATACGCAATTGTAGGAAAAGCCCAATGATTTTTAAATGAATTTGATATTGCCTCACCTTTTGCAAGGTTTGTAATTGTATCAAATATAAGCATCTTATATACTTCATTATTAGTAATTTTACTTAATACTTCCATACAATCTGTAATATAAACATTATGATTTAATAAAGATGCGAATGTTTTAGTAAACATTGTTACTTCATTATAAATTATTATTTTACCAAATATAGGCATATTCATAAGTAAACTTTGTATTACAGTTCTAAATACTTTTATTGTTCTAAATAATATTGCAAATACTAATATAAATCCAAATATGCCAATAATTAAATATGGCCAATATGTTTGTAAGAAATTACTTATCGATATTATAATTACCGTTATTTTAGGTAAGTCTGCGTTTAATCCACCATATATACTAACAAACTCAGGTATAACTTTTACCATTATAAATATTAATACTGATATTGCAAACGTTAATACAACTATTGGATAAGTAAGTGCACTCATCATTTGTTTTTTAGTTTTTTCTGTTTCTCTATAATAATCAGCCATATCATCAAGTGTTTCAGGTAAATCACCAGTAAGTTCTGATGTCTTAATCATGTTTATTAATAGCCTTGGAAAGATATTCCCTTGTTTTGCTAAAGCTTCACTAAAGTTATCACCCATAGTAAGTTCATATATAATTGATTTATATACTTGCTTTTGACCAGTTTTTTTAGTTTGTTTAGATAATATTTTAACTGAATCAACTAATGTTATACCTGATTTTAAGAATGTAGATAACTGTGTTAAAAAGAAATCTAAATCTTTGGCATTAAATTTAGGTGCAAATAAGGTAAGGCCTTTAACAAGAGTTTTCTGAGGAGTTATTTCATATACTTCATAACCTTCAGCAATCAAAAATGAGTGTACATCTAGCTTAGAAAATGCAGCAAAATAGCCTTTTTCAACTTTACCAGTTTCTAAATTTTTAGCAACGTACTTATACATTATTTTCTCTTCACTACGAATCGCATCCGCACCTTCAAAGTCAATAAGTAAAGTCTGCCTTTGCATTTCACGTCTATTTTGTCTATCCTTAACAAAAGATAAATTATTATACCAATCTTTTACTTTTTCTTGTAAAGTTTTTCTTTCTTTTTTCTCTTTTTCTTTACTTTCTTCTTCTGCTTTTTTAATTAATAATGCTTTTTCTTTTCTTTCACGTCTTGCTTGTTCTTTTTCTTTCTTTATCTTCTTATTTTTCTCTTGCTTTTCTCTTAGAAGATTTAACTTTTTCTCATCTTTTTCTTGCTTCTCACGAGCTTTTTCCTCATATTTTCTTCTAAGTTCTTCTTTCTTTCTTTCTTCTTTTTCATGTTTTATTTTTTCTTTTTCTTCTTTAATACGCTTTTTCTCTAAATCACGCTCTTCTTTAGTAAGGCCTCTATTATTAGATGTAGAATTATCACTAAGAATTTTTTCTCTTTCTTTTTCTCTTTTTTTATCTTCACGTAATCTTAGCTCTTCCGCTTTTTTATTTTCAATTTCTTGCTTTTTCTGTTCCTTTAGTTCTGTTAATTTCCTTTTTTCTTCCTCTTTTTTTAGTTCTTTTTCTTTTATTCTTGCTAATTTTTCTTCACGTGCTTTTTCTTTTAACTCTAACTTTCTTTTCTTTTCTTCTTCCCTCTTAGCAAGTAATAGCTTATTACTTTCTTCTTTCGAAATAGTACTTTTTCCTAATATTTCATTTTCTTTTTTTCTTTTTTTTCTATTTTCTTTTATTCTTTTAATAAAAGAGGATATAAATGATTCTTTTTTCTCTTTAGTACGCTTTTCATTTACAAATTCTTTATAAGAAATTGTTGGAATTATACCCGTTTTTTTAATATCATCTAATTCAAGAACTTCCGTTTTTTCAAGTTCTTTTAATTGTATTTTCCTTTCTTTTTCTTTAATTTTTTCTTTTTCTTTTTCAATGCTTTCTATTTTATTTTCTAGTGCTTTTTCTAACTTTTCCTTCTTCTTCTTTGTTTTTCTATCTATTCTTATATAATCATCATTACTTGATGCTATAGTATTATTTTTATTTATATAACCACAAAAATAAACATTTTCATGTTTACTAACTTCAAAGTTAAAATCTATATTTCCCTTGTTATTAAACCTCATATAGTTTGCACACCTCCGAAGCCCTTCCTACTCTATATAAAAGTATAACACATATTTTCAAATATTTAAACTTTTTTTATACATTTTCATATAATATTTTGAGGAGGAATGTCTATGTATAATCAATATCCATATTCTTCTTTCGCACCAAGTACTTATAACATGATGCAACCAGCTAGTTCAAATCCATCTGGTATCGGATCATTACTTGGTCTTGGAAGAAAAAGCTTTAGCTGGGATGGTTTTTTAAACAATGCTCAAAAGACATTAAATGTAATTAATCAAGCAATGCCAATATATAATCAAGTTAAACCAATGTTTAGAAACATGGGAACAGTATTTAGAGTTATGAGTGAATTAAATAAAGGTAGTGCAGTTACTACTGCTACAAGTACTGTAGCAAATACAGCTAATATAGCAAGCTCAGCTGTAAGTACACCACAATTCTTCGCATAATTACTACTTAAAAAAATTCTATTAAACAATAGAATCTTTTTAATGTGTTATATTTAATTTTTTATTTATTAATTTTATTCTTCTTTTTATTTGTAATCTTTTTATTATATTCTTCTTAGGAACTACTGATAATAATATATTACACTTCTTAAGTTCAATTTTTAAATATTCATTAAATAAATCATGATTATTAATAATGCCTAATTCTAAATCTATATGATTATATTTTTTCTCACCCTTTTTATAAGAAGTGATGAAATAGTAAAAATTATTGTCCAATACTAAAGTC
>ERZ827423.2735-NODE-2735-length-13315-cov-8.589970_pt1 | contig 13315 bp, 9 predicted proteins | sample MGYA00519775_ERZ827423 | MGnify/ENA primary metagenome ERZ827423 (study PRJEB31778, sample SAMEA3449296) | human gut metagenome | biome: human gut; feature: human-associated habitat; material: faeces | place: United Kingdom | collected 2010/2012 ...
CGGCAAAGATGGTGCCGAAGGTGATCCACAGGAACACCACGGGGCCCCACAGAGCACCCTGCAGTGCACCAAAGATGGGTCCCAGACCTGCGATGTTCAGCAGCTGGACGAGGAACAGCTTCCACTGGGGCATCACAACGTAGTCAACGCCATCGTTGATGCGCACAGCAGGAGTTTCGCGGTCGTCCGGTCCGAACGTATTGTCAACGATCTTGCCATAGACAAAGTAGCCGATGATCAGGAGCGCCAGACAGAGTAAGAAACTAATCATACCAGAAACCTCCTTTTATCGTCCGTGCCCGGAGCCCCATTCTGCCCCGTCACGGCCATTCCTTGGCCCTATGTTAACACAATCTTCATAAATCTGGTAATATCCTTCCAGAATGGCCCTTATATCAAAAACTATATAAGTCAGCTGTTCCCGGGAATCCCGGCAAATATTTTTCAACGTATCCTCGGCAAAACTTCTTTTCCGAAATCGTTTCAGCGGGTGTTTTTTCGTTTTTAGTGCACCCTGCCAAACTTTTTAGTATATTTTTGTGCATCTTGTCTGCATTCCTGTTCTTTTTGCCGCAATTCGTTGTTTCTCTGCACAAGCAAAAGCCGCCTGCCGGACGGCCCGGCAGGCGGCTTTTGCGGTTGTGAATGGGTATTGAGAAGGTTGAAGAGGGGGAAATGTTAATTATGCAGTCTTTTTCACCGTCTGCTTTTTGGTCGCATAGATGAACAGCGCCAGCATGGCAATTGCGAAGACGATGCCCACCGGGTAAGCAACTGCGGTGTTATAGACGACAGCGCCCTCAGCAGTCTTATGGTTCAGCAGGCCGCCTAGGCACTCGGGAGCCAGCACGAAGTAAGTAGCGGACACAGCGCTCATAAAGGTAGCGGGCACTGCGGTGATCCAGTAGTTCTTCTTCTCCTTGAACAGGTACATGGAAGCGGCCCACAGAACGATCATGGCCAGCGTCTGGTTGGTCCAGCTGAAGTAACGCCAGATCACAGTGTAGTTGATGAAGCCCAGTGCATTGCCGATGCCCAGGAAAGCGCCCACGCCCAGAACGGGAACGCAGAGCTTCAGGCGGTTGCCGTAGCTGTCCTGATCGATCTTGAACCAGTCGGCCAGGGTCAGGCGGGCAGAACGGAAGGCGGTATCGCCGGAGGTAATGGGGCAGACGACCACGCCGATCATGGCCAGTGCGATGCCCACGCCGCCCATGGTCTTGGAGCAGACATCATAGATGGCCTTGGACTGACCCATTGCCAGTGCCTGTGCCAGACCGGTGTTCAACCCATCAGTGACCTCGTACAGAGAGCAGCCTGCAGCGGCCCAGATCAGGGCAATGACACCCTCGCAGACCATGGCACCGTAGAACACGAAGTGGCCCTGCTTCTCACTCTTCATGCAGCGGGCCATCAGAGGCGACTGGGTGGAGTGGAAGCCAGAGATCGCGCCGCAGGCAACCGTGATGAACATAAAGCTCCAGATGGGCGTGCCCGATGGGTGCATGCTGCCGAAGTGATCCCAGATCTCGGGGATGGTATAAGCCGGGTTGGTGAAGATGCCAAAGATGACACCGATGGCCATGATGATGAGGCAGATGCCGAACACGGGGTAGATCTTGCCGATGACCGCATCGATGGAGATAAAGGTTGCGATAAAGTAGTAGGTCAGAATGATGACCAGCCAGAACAGCAGCGAAGTCATCACGCCGGATGCACCGCTCTGGCTGCACAGCTCAACGATCAGACCGGCAGGGCCAACGGCAAACACGGTGCCCACCATGATCAGCAGCACAACAGAGAACACACGCATCACGTTCTGCATCACAGGGCCTAAGTATTTGCCGGTGATCTCCGCGATGGAAGCACCGTCGTTGCGCTCACTCATCATACCGGAGAAGTAGTCATGCACACCACCGGCAAAGATGGTGCCGAAGGTGATCCACAGGAACACCACGGGGCCCCACAGAGCGCCCTGCATGGCACCAAAGATGGGGCCAAGGCCCGCAATGTTCAGCAGCTGGACGAGGAACAGCTTCCACTGGGGCATCACGACATAGTCCACGCCGTCGTTGATGCGCACAGCAGGCGTTTCACGGTCGTCCGGGCCGAAGGTATTGTCCACGATCTTGCCATAGACGAAGTATCCGCCCACCAGGATCGCAAGACAGAGCAGGAAACTAATCATACCAGAAACCTCCTTTTTGCCCCTGCCGGCCGCGGCCCCATTCTGCCGCATACCCGGGGCTCTTTTCTGGCCTCATGGTAGCATACTTTTTTCCAGCGGAGAAATATCTTTCCGGCATGGGGTCATATCGTTTCCGATATAGCTGCAAAGAATTTTTGCCGCTTTTCCGTTTATTTTTTGACCATTTATCAGCAAAAATAAAACCGGGCGCTTATTTTCGCCCGGTTTTGCATCCATTTATTGGTTTTTCTGTCAATTTCAAAGGAAGCAACCTTTGCCGTGCCTTAGCCGGAAAGCCCCTTTATTTCACGGTGGAAGCTGCTTCCTTGTGGAGCAGATCCACAAAGGCCTGCTCCTCGGGGCGCAGGCGGCCCTTGTCCGGGTAGACCAGCACATCCCGCATCTGCTGGCGCTGGGCCGGGCACTTCTTCAGCACCAGATGGTACTGCTCCAGTGCCCTGCGGGGCATGGGCGATGCCCACATGTAGGCCGTGGGCAGCCGCTGCAGGATCGAGAACTGGCTGCACCGCTCATACACATGGATACGGCGTTCTGGGTTGACATGCCAGCGCACACCGTCGCCGCCCTCCTCGCCGGGCAGCTGGAAATCATCGTGGAGGATCTCCATATACTTGTCCAGCTCAGACAGGTCGCGGATCGCCTTCCGGGCCAGCGGGCCGTCCCGGTTGGTCAGCAGACTGTATTCAAAATCCATAATGGGTTCCATTTTCAGGCCCCGCCGGGCGCAGTAATGGGTATAGTGCTCGTCATCCTCCACGGCGTACCGCAGCAGAGCCAGATGATACCCCTGCCGCAGGACATGATCCAGTGCCTCCATGGAGCCGCCCTCCCGGATGTGGATGTGGAGCCTCTCAATGGAGGCCGCCTGCTCCAGATAATCCACCGCCGCATAGGAGGCATAGGTGGCGTGGGGGATCATTACCCGCAGTTCGGCGCAGCGCTCCTGCTCCTCCTGCACGCTCCGGTCCAGCCTGTCCACCTCCCGCAGCACCCGCTCGGCCTGCTCGATGAAGTGCCGCCCCTGCTCCGTGGGGATCATGCCGGTGGATGACCGCTCAAAAATGCGGAGATGGTATTCTTCTTCCAGATTTTTCAGCGCCTTGCTCACATTGGGCTGAGCGGCATACAGCCGCTTTGCCGCCGCACTCACAGATCCGCATTCCATGATGGCGACGAGATACCGCAGTTCTGTAATGTTCAACTTTTTCTCTCCTTTTGGCGTTTTTATCCCTTGCGCCTAGTTTATCAGGCGGCACACGGGGCTGTCAAGCGTTGACGGGGCCCCGCTGCCGTTTTATAATGTAAGAAACAATCTGCCCGAAAGAGGTCGAAGAGGATGGAAGAAAAAAATTACCGCGTTCTGCGCATTGAGGAACAGCTTTATGGCTGCGAGGAGCTGCCCGAGGGCCAGCCCGTGCTCTGTGATGTCCTGCTGGAAGCTGCCGACGGCACGCAGCGGGTTCTCCCCTACCCGGATGCCGAGCTGACCCGGCTGGACATCAACGAGGGCAGCACCGTCACCCTGCGGGATCACAGACTGACCAAGGCAGCGCACAAGGTCTATTTCACCCGCCACGGCGAGACCGTGTGGAACGTGGAAAACAAGATCTGCGGCATGACCGACAGCCCCCTGACCGAAAAAGGCCGTGCCCAGGCCCGGGAGCTGGGCGAAAAGCTCCGGACCAGCGGCCTCCGCATCGATGAGATCCTGTACTCTCCCCTGTCCCGCGCCGCCGACACCGCCCGGACCATTGCGGAGGCCACCGGCATTCCTGCCCGGTGTGAGCCCCGGCTCCGGGAGCAGTGCTTTGGCCGCTACGAGGGCACGCCCCGGGACGGCGAGGAGTTCCGCATCTCCAAGACCCACTTTGCCGACCGATACTCCGGCGGCGAGAGCATGATGCAGCTGGCCCAGCGCATCTACAACCTGCTGGACGAGCTCCGGGCCGACACCAACAAGACCTATCTGCTGGTGGCCCACAACGGCATTGCCCGGGTGGTGCAGTCCTATTTTTACGATATGACCAACGAGGAGTACGCGGCGGCAGGCATCAAAAACTGCGAATTCGTGGAGTTTACATTCTGAACAAAGAAAGGACCCTCGGCGGGTCCTTTCTTTGTTTGCGGTTATTCTGCCTTGCGGTAATGGAACTGCTGGTCTCTGGTGATGAACAGGCCGGTGCTGACCAGCAGAGCGGCCAGCTCGGCGGCTGTCACGGCCAGCCAGATGCCATCGATGCCCAGCAGGAGCGGCAGCAGCAGAACCGCCGCCACCTGGAACAGCAGGGTGCGCAGGAACGAGATGAGCGCACTGGTCACACCGTCGCCCAGGGCCGTGAAGAAGGAGGACGCATAGACGTTGAACCCCATGATGAGGAAGCTCAGGCCATAGAGCCGGAAGGCCCGGGTGGTCAGAATGAGCAGGTTTTCATCATAGCCCACAAAGAAGCGGGCCACATGGGGGATGATGAACATGGAGCCGATGGTCATTACCACCGCAACCACGCCGATGAGCTTCAGGCTCTTGCGGTAGAGGTTGTTGACCTCTTTGCGGTTATTGGCACCATAGTGGTAGCTGACGATGGGCGCACTGCCCACGGCGTAGCCCACAAACACTGCCACGAACAGGAAGGATGCGTACATGATCACACCATAGGCGGCTACACCATCCTCGCCCGCAAAACGGAGCAGCTGATAGTTGTACAGGATGTTCACCAGCGACATGGAAAGGTTGGTCATCAGCTCAGAGGAGCCGTTCACACAGGCTTTCAGCAGCACACCGGCCTCAAACTGCGTGCGGCAGAGGTGGAGCAGGCTGGTGTTTTTCCGGTTGAGGAAGTAGAACACCGGCAGCAGGCCGCCCACCACCTGGCTGAGCATGGTGGCAATGGCGGCACCCTCCACGCTCCAGTGCAGGATGCCCACCAGCAGCACGTCCAGCACCATGTTGGTGCAGCCCGCGCCCACCGTGAAGTAAAAGCCCAGATGCGGCTTTTCGGCGGTGACAAAAAAGCTCTGGAACATATTCTGCAGGATAAAGGTGGGCAGGCTGAGCATCAGCACCCGGCCATAGCGCAGGGCGTAGTCCAGCATCTCGCCTTCTGCACCCAGCATCAGGGCCACCGGCCGGAGCAGCAGCATCCCCAGCACAGACAGCACGATGCCGGCGATCAGCGCCGTTGACATAAACAGACTGAAATAGCGGTCGGCACGGGCTTTATCGCCCTCACCCAGCGTGATGCCCACAATGGCGCTGCCGCCGGTGCCCAGCATAAAGCCCACTGTGCCCACCAGCATGGGCACAGGCATGATGAGATTGACTGCCGCAAAGGCCGTTTTGCCCACAAAATTCGAGACGCACAGGCCGTCCACAATGCCGTAAATGGAGGTGAACAGCATGGTGCCGATGCAGGGCAGCACAAAACGGATCAGCCGTGAATAATCAAAGTGATCCGAAAGTTGGATTTTCTGTTTTGACATAGATTCTCCTTTTTGCAGGGGTGGATCACATCATCCCGCCGGGCCGCCAGCCGGTGCAGTAGCGGGCGTAATCGCGATCGGCCTGTTTGACGTAAAGGAGGAACTGTTCCCTGCCTTCCTTGTCCGTGACCTGACGGACTTTGGTGGGCAGGCTCTGGCGCTGGAGCAGCTCCAGTTCATCGTTGAGCTCTTCCTCGGTATCAAAGGCATCCAGCTTGGTCCAGTGGGTGGCAAAGAGCCAGATGTTTGCAAGGGTGTTATTCATATTCAGTCTCCTTTTCCGGGGCATCGGCAAGGATGCCGGCCCGGTAGAACGGTGCAATGGCGTTGGCATCGCCGTGGCGCACGATGGAATAGGTAATGTCGCAGTAGGGCTGGATGGCCGTGCTCTTTTCCACGGTGGAGATGAGCAGAACCTGCAGCTGCAGGCGGCGGAACAGCTCCATCATGGGACGGATGCGGTCACTGGTCATCTTGCTGAAGGCCTCGTCCAGCAGGACAAGGCGGATGCTGTTCTCGCTCTTCTGGTAGATCTGCAGCAGGCTGGCGCAGATGGCCACATAGAAGGGAGCCTGATTCTCGCCGCCGGAGGAATCGCGGCTGACGCGGGAAAGATAGGCCTGCTGGCCCGAGACGGTGTTGGTCACCTTGATGTCATAGTCCAGATAGGTGCGGTAGTCCACATAATCCGAGAGGGTGGCACCGGAGGTGGTGCGGCCCTCCTGCCGGGCCCGGGTGTTCTCGTCCACATCAGCCATGATCTTTTCCATCAGCGCGTCCACCTGCCGCTCGTAGACGGGGTCGGCGGTGGCGGCAAGGTTGTCCAGCGAGTCGCCATCGGTCATCTGCTGGTTGCCCTTGTCCACAATGACCTGATAGAAGGCGGCCAGCTGGGGGTCACGGCTGGGTTCCAGCTCAAAGCGGTAGACTTCCTCGCCGTAGGTCAGCTGCTCCATCACCTTGTTCAGCTCCCGGAACTGGCGGCGGGCGTTGAAGATATCATCCTTCATCCGGAAGAGGATATCCTTGCGGAAGCGATCCTTGCAGTCCCGCTGTGCCTGCTCCAGCCGGGCGGCGTAGCGTTCCAGATCAATGCGGACGAGGCTGTCGTGCTGGGCGCGGTACTGCTCCACTCCGGCCAGACCCAGCGGATAATCGCAGACGTAGTGCTCGTTGTAATCCCTCTGGGCGGGTTCCAGCGTGGAAGTGAGATAAGCTTGCAGGGCATCGTCCAGCCTGGTCTGTGCCTTTTCGGCAGTCTGCGCGGCGGCACGGGCCGTGCGCCCGCCTGTCATCAGGCCCTTTTTGCGTTCCTGTGCCAGAGGCTCCAGCAGCGGGTGCTGTGCAAAGAATGCCTCTGCCGCCTCCCGGCTCTGTGCGGCGGTCTCCACCGCCTTACCCTGCTCTGCCTCGCAGGATGCGATCTGCTTTTCGCAGACGCGGATATCGCCGCCCACCTGCTCCACGGCCTTGCGGGCAGTCTCCCACGCAGCTTCCCGGGCTTCTTCCTCGCGGTAGAGCTGCTGCAGCATGGGGTTCTCGCGGCAGTCCGCCAGCTTCTGCTCCTGCGCGGCGTAGTCGGCACGGGCGGCATCCAGCGCAGCCCGGCTGGCCCAGAGTTCGGCCAGCTGTTCCAGCGCATGGCCCCGCAGGACGTTCTGATACTGGTCGTAGGCAGATTTCAGGGTCTTTTCGGTCTGGGCGGCTTCGCGGCAGCGGTCGGCCTGAGCGGCAAGCTGTGCTTCCAGCGCGTCGGCACGCTCCCTGCGGGCATCCAGGCCGATATAGCGCTGGGGCCTGCGCAGGCGTTCCAGCCGGAAGGGATGGTGGCGCAGCAGATCCCGGGTGGCGCTGTCAGGGAAATGTTCCAGCGTATCGGGGGTGTCGCAGCAGACAATGCGGCGCAGGATGGTGTCCGCATACTGTGCGGCCAGCGGGTTCTCGCTGGTGACCTGAGCGGCAAGGCTGTCGGCAGGGGCTGTCTCCGCATGGCGGTCCGCCTTGCGGATGCCCGGGGTATCCAGCAGGCTGATGGGCCCCACCCGGTCGCCCAGCGCCACAAAGGCGCTCTTGGCGGCGGCATAATGGGCAGGCGGCACAAGGATATCGAACCGGCGGTCACCCAGGCAGGCCTCCACACAGTCCTGCCAGCTCTCGTCGGCCACGGTCAGCAGCTCACAGAAGATCTTTGCATCCGCTGTCATGCCGCGGCTTTTCAGCTCGGCGTTCACGGCATCCCGCACTTTGGTGGCGGCATCGCCGTGGGGGTAGACCCACTTGCCGCCGGACACGGCGTTCAGCTCGGCCCGCAGGGCCTCCTGCTCTTTTGCCAGATCCGCCGAAGCCTGCCGGGCAGCGAAATACTGCTCCTCCAGCGGCTTTTCGATGCGGGCCAGCTCCTCGGTCAGGGCGGGGAGATGTTCCGCTGTCAGGCGCTGGGGCCAGAGCTCCTTCTCCACCGCAAAGCCGCTGCGGTTCAGCTGGGTCAGCAGGCCGGTGATGGTATCCGCAGTTGCTTCCAGACCGTTCCTTGTCCGGGCCGCTGCATCCAGCGCGCTCTTTTTCCAGGCCAGCTCCTCGGTCAGGGCATCCAGCGCCCGGCCCGCACCACTGTCACCGGCCGCTCCGTGGGCCGCCAGATAGGCCCGGCGGGCTTCGGCTTCGGCGTTCTTGGCGGCCTCGTATTTTGCGTTCAGGTCGGCCAGCTGGCGGCGGCCTGCATCCAGATGGCTCTGCCAGGAGGCATCCTCACCGGCATCCGCTTCGGCGCGGGCCAGCAGGGCCGCGCCCCGGTTGACAAGGGCATCCGTTTCTTTGGCAGCAGCTTCCCGGCCATACGCCACGATCTGTTCCAGCGCGGCGGCACGGGTCTGGGCCTCGGCCAGAACGGCGTGAAGGTTTTCCAGCTCCACCCGGTCGCCCTGCAGCGCTTCCAGATCCAGCTCCGGCTGGGGCAGGATGTACTGGTACAGGAACTCCCGGAAGTTGGGGATCTCGTCCATGCTGGTGCCCATCTGGAACACTTCGTTGAACTTTTTGCCCAGCGGGCTGGAGGCGCGGCCAATGCCCAGGGCACGGCAGATGCGGTCCCGGGCCTCGCTGGGGCTGCGGGTGTAGGACAGACGGCCCACGGCGGGCTTGAAGTCCTCCTTGGCGCTGGGGGCACCGGTGCGCGGATCAAGGAAGGGCAGCTTTTCCAGCGTGATGCCGTCCTCGGAGATGTACCAGGTCTGGTCGCCGGGGTGGAGCTCCTGCATGGGGCCCTCGGATTCCACCCGGACAGCGATGACAAAGTTTGTCCGCTTGACGGTATCCCAGAACTCGGCACCGATGTATGCCACCGTGCGGCCCGGGCGGCGGTAGGCGTTCTCGCCGCGCTGCTTGGCGTGGACAGAGCCCTGCAGGGTGCGGCCGCTCTTTTTATTGCCCAGGGCATTGAAATTGCGGTTGGTGGTCAGGCAGTAGCGGATGGCATCCAGAATGGTGGTCTTGCCCACCGCGTTGACACCGATCATATAGGTCAGACGGGCACAATCGAAGGTGACATTTTCAAAGTTGTGCCAGTTGATGAGCTTCAGGCGCTTTAATTCGATCATTCTTCTTCCTCCCCGCTGGCATCTCCGTCAGGCCGCTCGTAGAGGGCCAGCTCCTCCCGGGTGCGGCTGCTCTCGGCGGCGGCATCGGCAAGGTCTGCGTCCGGCAGAGCCAGCAGCACAGTGGGGAACACCTCGATGCGGCTGTCCAGACCGGTCAGCCGCCCCACCGGGCGGGCCAGATTGTATCTGCGCAGGGTGCGCATCAGCTCCTCCAGCGTGCGCTGATCCAGCCGCCGGGGCAGGTTCATCTTCTGCAGCTCTGTCTGCACCTCTTCCACCGTGACCAGCACCTGATCGGCGCTGGCGGCAAGGCTCTCCCGCTTTTGCAGATAGAGCAGGCGGAGCACCAGCAGCAGGATGCTCTCGTATTTCAGCAGCCGGGCCTGGCTGCCCTCATGCTCGTTGACCAGCGCCGCCGCCTGCAGCGGAGCCGGGTAAAGCGTTACCGCATAGCCCAGCGGCGCGAACACGGCCCGCACCTCGGGCAGATGATCCTGCACATAGAGGTATTTTGCCCGCTGATCCTCCACGCCGCCCAGCACAAAGCAGTGGTTGAGCAGATAGTTTGCGGTCTCTTCCAGCATTTTATTCGGTTCGGCCATGGTCAGCGTCCTCCCTGCGGGGTGTCAGAATAAACTCTTCAAACCGGAAGCCGCCCCGTTCGACCCAGTTTCCGGTAAGGGTGATATCGTAAGCCCGGCGCGGCGACTGCGAGTAGGTGTGCAGGCCGATGATGCGGGCAAAATCGCGGGGGTATTCCTCCGCCAGCGTGGAAGCAGCCACCGCACTGCGGGCGGCAAGGGCCTGTTTTGCCAGCAGGCCCACGTTTTCCTCAGTCACGGCCATCCGGGCGTAGTCCAGCAGCAGCTGCTGTTCTTTGCGCAGCTGCTCCGCATCCAGCCCGGCCTGCCGCACCGGAGCCAGCGGCGTTTCACTGCGGGGCGCGGCGGGCGGGTAGAGGGGCTTTGCCCCGAACACCGCCGCCGGGTAGAGGTGCAGGTGCTTTGCCACCGGGCCGTCATCCGGTGCAAACAGCTGGTCGGGCGTTTTGATCTCCTCGGCATAGCGGCGGAGCAGGGCGGTGACACTGCCCTGCGAGGAGCGGTCGCTCAACAGCAGGAACTGTGCCCGCTGCACGGCCCGCTTGCGGTAACGGATGTGGCTCTGGTCGATCTGGCGCATCAGGGTGCTCATCTCTTCCAGCGAATCCCGCAGTTTCTGGATGAGGGCACGCACGGCAGGGGCTGCCTCGCCGGGGGCACAGTGCTCCACCCGGGCGTAATCCAGCGCCAGCCGGGGCAGATGATTTGCCTCGCAGTCGTCCAGCTCCTCCTCCAGATAGGCGCGGTAGTTGAACAGGTTATCGCTGGTCTTGAAGCGGTGATAAGCGGCGGCCACCACCTTTTCCTCGTACTGGTCGAAGAGCTCCAGCACCTCCTGCGGGGTGCGGTTGCGGGTGAGCCGGTCGATATAATGCCCGATGGATGCGTTCAGCGCCCGCAGGGACTTGTTCAGTGCTTCCAGATCAGAGGCCACCTCCCGCAGAACATTCTCATAGGGGCTCTTTTCCTCCCCGATGTTCTGCAGCAGCTGCCATGCCTTGTACAGCTTGCCGGTGTAGGTGACAACGCGCGGGTTCAGGATCTCTTCCAGCGCCTCCAGCAGAGGGGCCACCTCGGGCACAAAGGCAAGGGCAGGCTCCTCCTCATAGCTGCCGGGCTGCTCTTCCAGCCAGCCGGTGCGGCGCAGGCGGAGCAGAAAGCCCAGCGCAAGGGTATGGGGATCCCGGGTGGGCTGTTCGGCTTCATCGCCCGCGTCATCGGCATCCAGTGCCAGCGGCTTTGCCAGCGCCGCAAAGTAATCCTCGGCCCGGCTCACCGCTTCTGCCCGGGAGATGGAGTAATCCGCCGTGTGGCGGCACTCCTCCCACAGCAGGAGCAGCAGCTCCGCATAAAACGCCCGGTTGGGCCCCGCCAGCGGGCGGAACAGCCGCGGGCTGACCAGTTCAAACAGCTGCATCCAAAGGTTCCTTTCTTTCGACAAAATCTATCTTTTATTGTACCACATTCAGAAGGATTTTGCCACAAATACAAAAAGCCCCGGAGGGCGGCCTTTCAGCCACGCTCCGGGGGTAAGACAGATTTAATTTACTTCTTGTATTTGGGGTTTCTGATCTGGAATGCCACTGCCATGTAGCTATGGCTATTGTCGCTCTTGACCACGACACCCAGCTTAGTCCAGCTGCCATTGCCATCCACTTTGACGTTGGTGCCGACCTCTCTATTGATCTCGCTCTCAACTGCCTTCAGGATTTTCGTCAAGAAAGACCCGTAATCGTATTTTGTCGTCACGGTAATGGTCAGATACTCTTCCTCTTTGCCTTCTACGTGAACTTTGCCAAAGAACTTTGCACCAAAGAAATCGATCTGTGCCTGCAGATCTTCGTTCAGGTGCTTCTCAGCCACAGCCTGCAGCTGCGGATCATTGACCTTTGCAGTAGCGGCCACACGATTATCACCAACGATGGCATCGAATGCAACTTTTTCTTTTTCCGGTTCTCTGGTGCCGGTGCTGCCGCCATCACCGCCGCAGGCGGTGAACAGAACAAGTACCATAGTCGCCGCCAGAATCAAAGCGGCCAGTTTTTTCAGCATTTTCATGTCGGGACCTCCAGTCGTTTTGTTGTGTTTTTCATAATATGCAGGGTGCCTTTCCATTTTGAAGCAGGGCCCCTTCTGGCTTTATTTTATCCAACGACTGTCGCTTTTGTCAATTGTCAGCTTCACCAAACATTTTCTCCTGCTTTTGTTATTTTTTCCAGAACGAATCTTCGCAAAGATCCTTTGCCATGCCCGGGGCAAAAACCGGAAAATATTTCCGGCGTTTACACAATTCTACCACGATTTGGTGCTAAACTTAAGGCAATGGGAACCGCCGGGTGCCGTTCCTGAACAAGGAAAAGGAGTTTGCCCCATGCAGCATGGTTCCCTGCGCGCTCCGGTGCGCGTTTTCATGGCAGCAGTTCTGCTGTGCCTGAGCTTTCTGGCCGCGCCAAAGGCTGCGGCGGCACAATTGCAGAATGTGAACGGCATCACGCTGCTGTCCTTCGACAGCCAGCAGATCGTCTCCATCGGCAACCAGACCTCGGGCCGGTGCAGCTGGTACGCCCTGCGCTACGCCCGCACCATTCTGGATGGCAAGCCCTGCTCGGGCAGCGGGATGTGGTCGAACGGCGCGGTATGGTCTGCCGCCGGGTACTACGCTTACAGCGGCTCCCTTTCCGGCTGCCTTTCCCGCCTGTATGAAGAGCTGCAGGCCGGGCGGCCCGTCATCGTACATCTGAAAAACACCGCTGTCAGCGGCGTGTCCAAGCACACCAACCGCGTGACGAGCTATGAATACCACCTCTCCGGCTCCGGCTGGAAAGAGGTCAATTACCCCCACATCGCCACCAGCAGCACCTACGGACACTGGGTGTGCGTGGTGGGCATCTCCCCCACGGCAGACCCCGAAAACCTGCGGGAGAGCGATTTCTACGCGCTGGACCCCGCGCGGGTCAGCGTGAACGGCACACTGGCCGTAACAAAGCTTTTGGATGGCACCATCTGGACTGATAACTCTCCCTTAAAAGTCGCAGCCTGACGCTCCCTTACAAAACACAACAGCCCCCGGAACATGCAGGGTTCCGGGGGCTTCGTGTTTTGTATCGGGGGTCACAGCTCCTGATAGGCGCTCATCATGGCGGGGATGAACTGCTTTTTGCGGCTGACCACGCCGGGCAGCGTCCAGCTGCCGTCGGCAGCGGGCCGGCTCTCAAAGCCGTTGCTCAACACCTCGGCGGCGTAGCGGCCGGTGCAGATGACCACGCTCTCCTCCTTGGGCACATCGGTCAGCAGCATGTAGAGGTCCTCCACGTTCTGCTTGTTGCGGGCCTCCTCCAGATAGGGCTGGAGCAGCGCCTGGGCGGCCTGCAGATTCTTGCGGGTCATGTAGCTGCCCTGCGCCACGCCAAAGCGGATATCGCCGCACA
>ERZ827423.2741-NODE-2741-length-13300-cov-2.699585_pt1 | contig 13300 bp, 12 predicted proteins | sample MGYA00519775_ERZ827423 | MGnify/ENA primary metagenome ERZ827423 (study PRJEB31778, sample SAMEA3449296) | human gut metagenome | biome: human gut; feature: human-associated habitat; material: faeces | place: United Kingdom | collected 2010/2012 ...
TGCAGGAGGCGCGGGACAAGGGGGCGCTCATCGACGCCACTTATGGACGCCGCACCCGTGCGGTCATCATCACGGATTCCGACCATGTGATCCTTTCCGCCGTACAGCCCGAGACGGTGGCGAACCGCCTGAATGACGAGGACGATGAAGCGGAGCTGGACGACGATGAATAAGCAGCGTTATCTGCTGGTGGTTTCCGGTCCGTCGGGCGCGGGCAAGGATACCGTCGTCAGCCGGATGATGCAAAAGCATCCGGAAATCGAGATATCCGTCTCGGCTACCACCCGCGCGCCCCGTGCGGGTGAGACGGATGGTGAAAATTATTATTTTCTTACCAATGAGCAGTTTGAGGAAAAAATCGACCGGGGCGAGATGCTGGAATATGTGAATTACTGCGGGAAGTATTACGGCACACCCAAGTCGGAGGTGGACGCCCGCCTGGACAGGGGCACGACCGTTGTGCTGGTCATTGAGGTGGTCGGCGCGGCGAATATCAAAAAGCTTTATCCGGAAAGCACGCTCATTTTCATCATGCCGCCCAGTATGGACGAGCTGCGCGCCCGCCTGCGCGGCCGCGGGACAGAGAGCGAAGAGGCGATTGCCGGCCGGCTCAAGCGGGCAGAGGAAGAACTGCCCTATGCCAGAGAGTATGATTTTTCGGTGGAGAACCGCGATGTGGACGCATGCGCGGACGAGATCTACCGTATTTTGAAGCAGCGCCAGCAGGACTAGCGTTATGTAAAAGGAACAGGCAGCCGGAAAGGGAGGGTGGAGTGCTTGGCCGAATGCGTGCAGGTGGCGGTCAGCAACGCCACCTTTCATTTTGATAAGCTGTATTCTTACAGTGTGCCGGCGCACCTGCAGGACAGAGGTTTTGTGGGCAGCATGGTGCTTGTCCCGTTCGGCCGCGGCGCGGCTGCAAAGCTCAATCGCCTGTTGGATCCTCTCCGGCTTACCGCGCAGACCGGTCGGCAGCGGCGGATAGCTGACTGTGCAGACCTCGTATCCGCGCTCACGCGCCAGCTTCGCGCTGTGGTACAGCAGCGGTCTGTCGATCTGGTAGCCAACGCCCGGGAACAGGACGGCAAGTTTCTCTGACATGCAAATTCCTTCTTTCTGCTGAAAAGTATAGCACAATGCATAAGATTTTGACAGGATTTTTTACAGTTACATTTCTGAACACCGCTTGCACACAGGTGCAGTTTCGCCTATGATAAAGAAAAGGATGGCGGACACGGGGATCGTCCGCCGATAGCTGTCGAAAGGCGAAGGAGGAGAACGGCATGAAAAACATCTGTAAACGGACGCTTTGCGCAGTGCTTGCGCTTGGTATGGCGCTGCTCCCGGCAGGAGCGACCAACTGGGGTCTCTGGTACGGAAACGGCCTTCATCAGCCCCCGAACGGCGAGGATACCGTGCAGACGCTCGCAAAGTACGGCGCCTATTATATGGGGAGCGCGGACGAGAAAACGCTGTATCTTACGTTTGACTGCGGCTACGAAAACGGAAATACTGCCAAAATACTGGATACCCTCAAAAAGCAGCACGTTCCCGGCGCGTTCTTCGTCGTGGGCGATTACCTCAAGACCGCTCCGGCACTTGTCAGGCGCATGGGCGACGAGGGCCATCTCGTTGGCAACCATACGAACAATCATCCCAACATGAGCAAGGTGGGGAAGGAGCGCTTCACCTCCGAGCTGACGGCGGTCAGCTCGCAGTACAGGCAGCTGACCGGACGCCGCATCGCGCCGTTCTATCGTCCGCCGGAGGGTTCGTATACCTATGATAATCTCAGCTGGGCACAGTCGCTCGGCTACCACACGACGCTGTGGAGCGTCGCGTATGCAGACTGGGACCCGGCGTCGCAGCCGTCCTATGCTTCCGCGAAGCAGACCATCCGTGCGCGCGCGCACAACGGAGCCATCATCCTGCTGCACGCGGTCTCCTCGACTAATGCGGCGATCCTGAACGACCTCATTTCCGGCTGGAAAGCCGAGGGCTATACCTTCAAGGCGCTGAGTGCTCTGCCCGGTATCAAAAACCCGACCGTCAACGCCCTGCCGAACGATGCGGCGTTCGCTGTCGGGGAAAACAGGGCGGCATTTACTGCGTTTCTGATCGACGATGCAAACTATATCAAGCTGCGCGATGCCGCAGCGGCCCTCTCGGGCACGGAGAAGGCGTTTGCGGTCGCGTATGATGCGGCGTCGGACAGCGTACAGCTGTCGCGCGGCGGCGCATACGAGGCGCTGGGGACCGAGCTTTCGGGTATGCGCGATGCGGCGGTCGTGCAGGCCGGCGCAGGCTCTCAGAGCATTACCCTTGACGGGGAGGCGCTGACGCTGAAAAGCTATCTGATCGACGACGCGAACTATGTCAAGCTGCGTGATCTGGCGCAGGCGCTCGACTGCGGCGTAGCCTACGATAACGCGACGCGCGCGGTCGTGCTCGACCCGGCGGCGAAATACGTCGAGGAATAAATCTGATAAATATTACAAAACGAAATACAAAAATACAGCCTCGGCAGAAATGTCGAGGCTGGAATTTTATCTATTTTTATTCGGCCGCTGCGGCATCGGGAGAGACCGGCGCGGTCTCGTCCGTCTGCGTACTGTCTGCGGTCTGCTGCTCTTCGGTCGGCTCTACGACCGTGATGTCGCAGTACTGGTAGGCCGTCGAGCCGTCCGTGCGCGTCACGCGGCAGGTCAGACAGGTCTGGCCGGGCTGGTATGTGCGGAAGGTGCAGTAGAAGGTCTTTCCGTTCGGGGAGACCTGCGGCACGGCTTCCGCGATGGACGGGTCGTCTACGATCCATTCGACGCTCTCGATCTCGTCGGTATAGCTCTGGTCGGTCATGACCGTGCTCTGGGTCGCCTTGTCGAAATAAAACTCGCTGCCGGAAAAAATCTGGCGCAGGACGATAACGCCGTCCTGCGTGATGTCGATCTTCGTCGGCACGGCGGTCGTTTCGGTGTTCGCGGGGAGCGTGATGCTGGTGCGGTCGAGAATCGCGTTTTCGTGCTGCTCCACCAGATCAAACACCGCGGTATCGGTATATTTGCCCCACTTGACGGTCAGCTCGACCGTGCCGGTGGAGACCTGTTCGCCGAGGGGGTCGCCCGGGATGGAGACGCTGCCGTCATCCGGGTTAAAGCGCAGCAGGGAGCGGCGGTTGACCGACCATTCAAGCTCGCTTTCCGGGATGGCATCGCCGGTCGCGCGGTCGTAGGCGGACACATAGGTAACGAGCGGACAGCTGCGTGCGGCGAGCACGCGGTGGTGCACGGTCAGGACAACGCCCGCCTCGGCGTCCTCCGTGTCGGTATCGGTGTCCGCCCACGGATTGGAAAAGCTGTCCTCCCCGGTCTGCGCCTCGATCTCGGCGGAGGCTGTCTCGTCGGGGACGTTTTCGATCTTCGGCTGCGTGCCCCAAGCGATGAGCGCCGCAGAGCACAGCACGAGCGCAAAAACGGCCGCAAACGTTTCATGGCGGTGCTTCGCGAGGAGGAGCAGCAGCGGAGACTTGCCTGCTTTTTTCGCGGCGTCCCGGGCAGCGGAGCGCGCCGCCGCCTTTTCGCAGGCTGCGGCCTTCTTTTCGACGCTCGCGAGCGCGGCCTGCACGAGCCTTGCGGCGGTCTGTGCGTCGAGCTCGGTCAGTTCCGCATCGAGGCACAGAAAATGCCGCAGAAAAGGCAGAAGGGATACGCCCCGCAGCGACGGGTCGGCGGTCTCTCTCCCGCGAACGCCGCGCTCTATGGCGCTCTGCGCGCCGCCGAGGCGCGTTTTTACCGCGCTTTCGGAAATGGCAAGAGCGGCTGCGATCTCGCTGATGCTCATTTCGAGATAATAGTACATCAGCACGCATTCGCGCTGTACATCGGGCAGGGCGGCAGTGAGCGCGGCGGCGAGACAGCGGTTCTCCTCGCTGTCGAGCGCCTTGTCCGGCAGGACCTGCACCGGGCCGTCGATAAACGGCGCGGAGTCGGCCTGCTCGGGCGCGGCGTTCCTTGCCGCGGCGCGGCACAGCCTTGCGGCGGTGCTCACCGTCCGGAGCGGGAAATCCTCGTCGTTTTTCAGTTCAGAAAGGCCGTTCAGCACCTCGCAGAAGATTTTCCGTTCGGTATCCTGTGCGCGGCGCTCGTCCTTCAGCATTTTCAGACAGTAAAAATAGAGACGCGGCTGTATCGCGCGGAGCAGTTCGCTCTGCGCCTCGGCATCTCCCCTGCGACAGCGCGCGAGCAGCAGGCGCGTGTCCTCGTTCAGCATAGTAAATCTCCCCTTGGGTTAAGGGCGGCACCGCAAAATGATAGGGTGCTGCCTCAGCATTCTTTTTCATTTTACAGTATAGTTTACGCGCAAACCGTTGTCAATTTACAGGATGGAAAGTTCACAAAAAAATTATAAACTCTCGCCTGCCAGTGACGGTGAGCGAGAGTTTATAGATAACGCGCGGTTTTTATGCGTTTTCCGCGAGGGTGATGAGGCTCGGCGTGCAGACCGTGCTCTGCTCAGGTGTGCGCTCGTAGACGAGGTGCTCGAACAGCAGCCGCATGGCGAGCCGTCCCTGCTCGGCCGCGTCGCAGCTGACCGCACAGGCGACCGCGCCGCTGCGGAGGAACGCGGCGATCTCCGGGCTGTTCTCGAAGCACAGCAGCGCGGGACGAGCGGCCGGATTTGCATCATGAATCGCGCGGCAGACCTCGGGCACGCAGCCGCAGAGGATGACGAGCGCATCGAGTCCGGGACAGCGGCTGAGCAGGGCACGGGTGTTCATGTAGGCGAGCTTGGGGGAGGGCTTGGTCTCGGCGGCCACTGCGAGCGGCAGATTTTCATCGAGCGCGTCCGCGAGCGACTGCTCCTGCGGCGTGACGCCGCCCGGGGTGCGCAGTACGCCGACCCTGCCGCTGCCGCCGAGCAGAAGCCTGAGCATTCGCGCCGCCGTGCGGCCTGCCTGCTGCACATCCTGCTCGATGCGGCACAGGCACGGCACGTTTTCCGGCGCGCTGTGGACAAGAATGAGCGGAATATCCGCATCGTGCAGGGCGCAGAGCGCGGTTTTCACCGCCTCATCATCCGTCGTGCAGGCGATGACGCCGGCCGCTCCGCTCTCGCGGAATTCCCGCAGACAGGCGGCCTGCTGCTCTGTGTCGGCGGCCTCGGTCTCGCGCAGGTCGAGCGCGATGTTGAAGCTCGCGAAATCCTGCCGCACGCGCTCGATGCCGTGCCGCAGCGCGGCGGAAGCTGCTGTGTGCGCCAGCAGAATGCCGACGGTCAGCTTCTTTTTCTGGTAATTGAGCGCCTTTGCGAGCGGGTTGGACTCGTAGCCGTATTGTTCGAGCAGGGCGCGGATCTGTTCGCGCTTCGCCTCGCTCACGCCCGGACGGTCGTGAATGACCTTGTCGACCGTGGATTTATGTACGCCCGCCATATCGGCGATCTGTTTGAGTGTCACTGACATAATCGTTCCTCCGTTGCTGAGAGACCGGTTTTCTTTCTCTATTATCGCGCTTTTTCGCGGTCTGCGCAAGAGAAAATTCGAAAAACGCCAGAAAAGCACCGCCCGCAGGCGAGCTGTCTGCGGGCGGTGCGGAAATTATGAGCGGAGATAGCGGAGCGTTTCCGCAATGTTTTCCTGATGCACCTTCGCAGGGTGGAAATGCAACAGGCTGAAATTCAGATTGATGAGCGAGCCGAGACCGAGCGCGGAGATGACCGTGCCGATGCCGAACTGGCCGCCGAGCAGAAAGCCGGAGACCGTAACCAGAATATCCGCACAGATGCGGCAGACACCGGCGGAGCGGCCGGTCTTTCTCGCGAGCGCGACCATCAGCGCATCGCGCGGCCCTGCGCCGAGCGCACTGCGCATATACATCCATGTGCCGAGCGCGAGCAGCTCCAGTCCTGCGAGCAGCATCGCGATGCCGCCGGGGAGCGAATGCAGCTGCGGCACCCAGTCGAGTGCGAGCATCGCGTCGATGCACACGCCGCAGCCGATGATGTTGACGATCGTGCCGACGCCGAAGCTCTCGCCGAGCAGGACAGCCAGACCGATCGCGGCGGCGCCCGCGATGACCGTGGCGAGGCCGTAGGAGATCGGCAGGACGAGCGTCAAGCCCTGCTGGAGCACGCTCCACGGCTCCAGACCGACGTTTGCCTGAAGCATGAGCACGATGCCGAGCGAGCTGACGGCGATCCCGGCTGCGAGCTGGAGCAGGCGGCGCACGTAATCACGCAGCATGGCGTCACCTCCTCATTCTTCCGGGACTTCGCTCTTGAGCTGCGCGAGATGACGGTAAATGCTCGCCTGCGAGCAGGAAAGCGCCGCGGCGACGTCCTTTACCGCGCCCTTGAGCAGGAAGATGCCGCCTTCCTTGAGAGAGGCGACGATCTTGAGGCGCTCCTCGGGCGTCAGACGGTCGGCGCTCACGCCGAGACGGGACAGCTCGTTTGCAACGGCGTCCTCAGCCACATCGCCGATGGAGTTATGAAAGCTCTCGGGCGAGACTGCGGGGGGACACGCCGGCTTGTCCGAGAACTGCGACTCGTCGATCTGCACATGCGCCTCGACGAAGCGGTCGGGGTGGCACAGCTTGAGGATGGCGTCGCTCGCTTCGCGGTATTTGGAATCGTCGAAATTGATGCACAGCATGCCGATGAGCTTGCCGTTCTGCTTGATGAACATGGTCGAGGAGCGGAGGACCTTGCCCTTTGCGGACATGCCGCAGTAGTGCAGGCGATAGTCCTGCGTCTCGTAGCTCCTGTCCATCAGGATCTTGAGCGCGACGTTGGTCAGCGGCGCACCGACATCGCGCCCGCTGATGTGGTTGTTGGCGATGGCGATGATGGAACGGTTTTTGTCGGTCATGTCGTGCAGCGCGACCTCATAGTCCGGTCCGAGGGTCAGGCCGAGGAACTCGGTTACCTTGATATACTGCTGCAGCAGTGGATTTGCCATGTGCTCTCACCTCATTTTTGAAATGGAAAACGACGTGTGTGTGTTTTTCTTCCGGTAGAAGTGTTACATATATTATATAATACCGCTTGGAGCTTGTCAAAAGAAGGTGAAAAGGAATTTATCACAATTAAAAAAATACTCAGTTGTGAGAATGCACAAAACATATGGAAATAGAACACAAAAACGGGGGTTCGTTTGTGGTCATTCATACAAAGTGCACAATAAGGCGTTGACAAAAAGTTTTAAATGTGATAAAGTTTATGACATGAAAAGGAGGCTGATGGAAATGAAGCAGATCATCAGTACGGAAAAGGCACCGGCAGCGATCGGCCCCTATGCACAGGGTGTTGCAGCAGGTAAGCTGATCATCACGTCCGGCCAGCTTCCGCTTGATCCCGCCACGGGCGCTTTCCCGGAGGGTATTAAAGAGCAGACCCGCCAGTCGCTGACCAACGTCAAGGCCATCCTCGAAGAGGGCGGCGCAGACATGAAGGACGTCATCAAGACGACCGTGTTCCTCAGCGACATGAACAACTTCGGCGCGATGAACGAGGTATATGCTGAGTTCTTCGGCGAGGGCGGCTATCCGTCCCGTTCGGCTGTTGAAGTTGCGCGCCTGCCCAAGGATGCTCTGGTAGAGATCGAGGTCATTGCGGTAGCACCGTAATGACGCAGCGCGAAACCACGTTATAACCCTTTTTTCACAGACAAGGTGCTGTCCGCCAGGCGGAGAGGAAACAATAAAAAGCCTCTTCGACGACCGGGGTGCCTCCAAAACACAAACGGCAACAACGCCAAAAAAATGGAGGTAATTTATTATGAGCAAGCAGTATCCGCTGAACGTACCCGCACCGCATCATTTTACTTACGCAGTCCGTGATCTTCCGGAAGTAACCGTTGAGCAGCGTGAGCGCGCTCTTCAGGCTACTCATTACAACGAGTTCGCATTCCCGTCCGGCATGCTGACCGTTGATATGCTGTCCGACTCCGGTACCACTGCAATGACCAATCATCAGTGGGCAAGCCTGTTCCTCGGCGACGAGGCTTACGGCCGCAACACCGGTTATTACGTTCTGCTCGACACCTTCCGCGACATCTTCGAGCGCGGCGGCGAGAAGAACTGGAAGAAGATCATCGACCTCGTTCGCACCGATTGCCGCGACGTTGAGAAGATGATGGACGAAGTTTATCTGTGCGAGTACGAGGGCGGCCTGTTCAATGGCGGCGCAGCTCAGCCCGAACGCATTTATCATCCAGCAGGGCCGTGCAGCTGAGTCCGTTCTGATGGAAATCGTTCGCAACATCCTTGCTAAGCGTCACCCGGGCAAGAAGTTCACCATTCCGTCGAATGGTCACTTCGACACCACCGAAGGCAACATCAAGCAGATGGGTTCCATTCCGCGTAACCTGTACAACAAGACCCTGCTGTGGGAAGTACCGGAAGGCGGCCGTTACGAGAAGAACCCGTTCAAGGGCAACATGGATATCGAGAAGCTGGAGCAGCTGATCACCTCTGTCGGCCCGGAGAACGTTCCGCTGATCTTCACCTGCATCACCAACAACCCGGTTTGCGGCCAGGCCGTTTCCATGGGCAACCTGAAGGAGATCAACCGCGTTGCGCATAAGTACAACATCCCGCTGGTATTCGATACCGCTCGCTGGGCTGAGAACGCTTACTTCATCAAGATGAACGAGGAAGGCTATGCCGACAAGTCCATCGCTGAGATCGCTACCGAGATGTTCTCCTACTGCGACGCATTCACCATGTCCGCTAAGAAGGACGGCCACGCTAACATGGGCGGCATGCTCGCATTCCGCGATAAGGGCCTGTTCTGGAAGAACTTCTCCGACTTCAACGAAGACGGCACCGTTAAGACCGACGTTGGCGTTCTGCTGAAGGTTAAGCAGATCTCCTGCTACGGCAACGATTCGTACGGCAGGATTATGCTCCTTTAAAGCAGCTCCTACCCCACTTACAGTACCTCCCGTTCCCACTCCGGCTACAAAGATATCCACCTTTCCATCGGTATCTCTCCAGATCTCCTGACCCGTAGTACGGACATGGACTGCAGGGTTAGCCGGATTTTCGAACTGTTGCAGGATAACAGATCCGGGAGTGGCAGCCCTCAGTTCCTCGGCCTTGGCGATGGCTCCTTTCATTCCGTTCGCTCCCGGAGTAAGCACAAGCTCCGCTCCCAGTGCTTTCAGCAGATTCCTGCGTTCCATGCTCATCGTATCGGGCATGGTCAATATCAGTTTGTAACCTTTGGCAGCTGCCACAAATGCCAGGCCGACACCTGTATTTCCACTGGTCGGCTCAATAATAGTAGCGCCGGACTTCAACGTCCCTTTGGCTTCGGCATCTTCAACCATAGCCAGAGAGATACGGTCTTTCACGCTCCCAGCCGGGTTGAAATATTCCAGTTTTGCCACTACACGAGCCTTCAGCCCATTACTTGCATTGTAATTACTCAGTTCCAGTAACGGGGTGTTACCCACTAAATCTGTCAGTTTCTTTGCTATCTTTCCCATATCTGTCTATTTAGTATATATCTGTTTATTAATAATATGACAAAGGTAGTGCAGATTTAGTTCATTCTCAATACCATAAGTATGGTAAATTCATACTACGAATGAGGGAGAAGCCTCCCCCTTAAAAACATCAACCGGACCGTCAGGTTACCTTCCGTCCGCAATAAAATTACGAATATAATTCGCTACCAGGCAACAGCCGGGGACGTATACCTGCCCATGATCGAACCCCTGCAATTCGTATAGCGATACCTTCTTATTACCAATATTCTTTAGTACCGAAGCCAATAAGGCATTCTCTTCATAGCGATCGGCCATCTCAAGATTCCGGTCGCCGGTAATCAGTACAAAAGGCGGTGTATCTTTACGGGCCTTGTTGCAAGGAGCATATTGGTCGATCACCGGAATACCCTCGGGCAACGAGCGTTCCTTACGTATCGTGAAGTGTGTCACAGTCTGTCCGCTGATAGGAAGATAAGCAGCTATGCTATCGGCATCTACCCCGTATTCCTGAAGATAAGACTTATCCAGTCCCACCATTAAAGTCAAATAGCCTCCTGCCGAATGACCGGTAACGAAAACACGTCTCGGTGAGCCTCCATACTCTTCTATATGTTTATAAGCCCAGGCCACGGCAGCGGCAGCATCCTCTGTATAAGCCGGATTCTGAGCTTTAGGACTCAGGCGGTAATTGACAGCGACGACTGCAAATCCCTGATTCATAAACATCTCGGGAACATGCTTTCCTCCTCCCTCCAATCCACCGCCATGAAACCAGACGATCGTCGGAAAGTCTTTCTTCCCGACCGGATAGTAAACATCGAGCTTGCAACGCTCTTTACGGTAACCGTCCGTTTCCCCCGCAGGAATATACGAAATGTCTTTTACTGTTTTGTACGTCTCCTGTGCCTGTAAGGTCAAGCCAATCAACAGGAGAATGAATGATAAATACTTTCTCATGCTATTAAGTGTTTGTGAATTACTTGGGCAAATATACTACAATAACGACACTATTTGAAAAATAATGCGTTCCTTTATATACTCAATATCAAAAAAGTATAGAGAAATAACTGTATTAATCCCAATTTAATTACCTTTGTCAATATCATAACCTCCAAACACTTATTTTAATATGAGAAAGATCACCCTCATCATGTTTACGCTGCTAATCTGTGCAGCGCAACAAGTAAAGGCACAAACTGACAGTATGCTCATCCGGCCGACAGTAGATAAAAGAGTCGAACTACTTAGCATTATTTTCCGTTTAACGGGTAATCCGGAGTATAACAGAAACGATTTCAAACTCTACACAGACCGCATCGAATCGCATTTTTCTCCCTATAAAAACCACGAACTTATATCATTCGCACGCTCGTTGGTCAAGACTGACGGTGTTTCATACGATGCAGTGATGAGTATGGCCATCAATCTCGATAACCAGTTCAATCTGCCCGCAGATTATGGTTCACTGGACTCTCGCTGGAATCGGAATCAAGTAGGCCCATTCATAAAACTGCTAAAGAAGTTTGTCAAAGACAGTCGTTTCGATGCCTTTTATCACTCGAACGAGAACTTATATCAAGAGGCTGTAAGTCGTTTTATGCCTATTTACAAAAGCATAGATACCCAATGGTATAATGATTTCTACGGGCAGAAGTCCAACGACCGGTTTCACATTATACTTTCAATGTCCAATGGCCCGGGAAATTACGGACCGAGTGTCACTGACAAGGAAAACGTACACAATGTCTTTTCAGTCACGGGAGCATGGGTTACCGATTCCGTAGGAATGGTTGTTTATCCGCCTGAATTAATCTTGCCGCTCTTAATCCACGAATTCAACCATTCATTCATAAACTTCGACCCGGAAATGTTCCGCACAAGCGGAGAACAGATTTATGCTGCGGTTGGCGAACAGATGGCGCGCCAAGCCTATGGACAATGGTCTATTGTCCTCACCGAAGCAATGGTACGTGCGGCAGTCATAAAATACATGAAAGACCATAACTTCCCGGCTGTCGAAATCACCAAAGAAACCGTCATACAAAAAACACGTGGCTTTGTCTGGATAAGCAAGCTGGTCGATGAACTCGAGAAGTATTCCTCTGACCGCACGACATACCCGACCCTCAACAGCTATATGCCGCGGCTGGCAGAAGCTTATACAGGCTTTGCCCAATATACCGCAAACTATGATTCTATCCGTCCCAAAGTAGTTTCGATCGACGAATTTACCAACGGCGATACAACCGTTCGGAGCGACATCAAAACTATTACTGTCCACTTCGACCGTCCTTTGGTGGGCCGCGGACACTCTTTCAATTATGGTCACCTCGGAATGGAAGCAATGCCTAAAATTATAAATGTCAACTACGCCAATGACAACCGTACCGTGATTATCGGAGTAGAATTGTTACCCGGGAAAGAGTATGGAATCACTCTTTTAGGACTCTCTTTCCGCACTCCGGAAGGAGATGCCATAAAACCCTACGAAATTTCTTTCAAGACGGCAGAGTGACACAAATTCTCTCTCATTGTCTGTGATCCAGGTAGTAAAAGGCAACCCCGTTTTGGACAAAAAGAGAAAGCAGATGACTGCATTAGCCTAAAATTGATTATCTTTGCACCCCAAAACGGAATATTATCAGAGTAATTGCTCTTTTTCAACTTTACAGGATTACTCTTCCATTTGATAGAAATACACAACTGATTGATAATATAAAAAAGACTATAATATTATGGCATTGCAATGTGGTATTGTCGGACTTCCAAATGTAGGTAAGTCAACACTTTTTAATTGTCTGTCCAATGCGAAAGCACAGGCGGCAAACTTCCCTTTCTGTACAATCGAACCGAACGTAGGCGTAATTACCGTGCCCGACGAACGTTTAAATAAACTGGCTGAGCTGGTACACCCCAACCGCATCGTCCCCACAACAGTAGAAATCGTAGATATCGCCGGACTTGTGAAAGGTGCCAGCAAAGGTGAAGGACTGGGAAACAAGTTCCTGGCCAATATTCGCGAGACCGATGCCATTGTCCATGTGGTCCGTTGCTTTGACGATGAAAACATTATGCACGTGGTGGCGGATGCCGGCACCAACGTGCCCGTAGATCCCGTGGGGGATATTGAGGCCATCGATATGGAGCTGATCATGGCGGATCTGGACATGGTCCAGCGCCGGGTGGACAAGGCCCAGAAGGCCGCCAAGGGCGACAAGAAGTTCCTCCACGAGGTGGACGTGTTCAAGGCCCTGGCGGAGCATCTGGACGCAGGCAAATCCGCCCGCACCTTCGACTGCTCCGATGACGACAAGGCTCTGATCGCAACATCTGACCTGCTGACTCTGAAGCCCATCATCTATGCCGCCAACATGGACGAGGACGGCTTTGCCAACCAGGAGGGCAACGAGTATCTGAAGAAGGTCCGTGCGCTGGCAGAAGCCGAGGGCAGCGAGGTGCTGCCCATCTGTGCCAAACTGGAGCAGGACATCGCTGAGCTGGAGGGTGAGGACCGCCAGATGTTCCTGGACGAGCTGGGCATTGCGGAATCCGGTCTGGATCGGCTCATCAAGTGCAGCTACTCCCTGCTGGGCCTTATCTCTTTCCTGACCTACGGCAAGGATGAGTGCCGCGCCTGGACCATCAAAAAGGGCACCAAGGCCCCTCAGGCCGCCGGTAAAATCCACACTGACATCGAGCGGGGCTTCATCCGGGCGGAGGTCATTGCCTATGATGATATGATCAAGTACGGCGGTGTCAACGCCGCCAAGGAGAAGGGCCTGCTCCGCAGCGAGGGCAAGGACTACGTGG
>ERZ827423.2746-NODE-2746-length-13288-cov-2.744276_pt1 | contig 13288 bp, 13 predicted proteins | sample MGYA00519775_ERZ827423 | MGnify/ENA primary metagenome ERZ827423 (study PRJEB31778, sample SAMEA3449296) | human gut metagenome | biome: human gut; feature: human-associated habitat; material: faeces | place: United Kingdom | collected 2010/2012 ...
CCGTCAGCCCGTCAAAGTGCCCCTTCTCCCTGTGTATGGTAAGAAGGTCCGTAAGGGTCTGGGTCGGATGAAAATGTCCGCCGTCCCCTGCATTTATCAGCGGCACCTCACAGCGCTGAGCTGCCGCAATCGGTGCTCCTTCTTTCGGATGTCTCATTGCAATTATATCAGCATAGCAGCTTACAGTTCTTACAGTGTCTTTTACGCTCTCTCCTTTTGCTGCCGAAGACGATGCCGCCTCTGAAAATCCCAGCACGCTTCCTCCAAGCTCAAGCATTGCGGCTTCAAAAGAAAGTCTTGTTCTGGTGCTTGGTTCAAAGAACAGCGTCGCAAGCTTTTTGCCGTGACATATATCCATATATTCCTTGGGATTTTCAATTATATCCTCTGCCGTTTTTATCATTTCATTTATTTCATCAACTGAAAGGTCTGTTATGTTAATCAGATTTCTCACGCCTGTTTTACCTCCATTCCTTCGGATCCGCTCTGAAAGCCTCTACCATTTTTCTCTGCTCTGCCGTTATATATCCTTTTAACTCTGCCGCCTGCATAAGCGCATCAAGGTCGCACAGGCTGATGTTTTTAACCCCCGTCTCTGACATTCTGCGCTCAGCCTCTTCAAACTGATATGTGAATATGCTGACTATACCCAGAATCTCCGCTCCTGCCTGACGCAGAGCCTCTACTGTATCCAGCACCGAACCTCCTGTGGATATAAGGTCCTCTATAACTACTGTTTTCTGTCCCGGCAGGAGTCTGCCCTCTATGCGGTTGCCTCTGCCGTGGTCTTTGGCTGCGCCTCTGACATATCCCATGGGAAGTCCCAGAATATGCGCAGCTATTGCTGCATGGGCAATCCCTGCCGTACTTGTCCCCATAAGTATTTCGGCCTCCGGATATTCTGCTTTCACAGTGTCTGCCATGGCCTGCTCTATGATATTTCTCGCCTGCGGCGCCGTAAGTGTCAGCCTGTTGTCGCAGTACACCGGGCTTTTAATTCCGCTGGCCCATACAAACGGCTCGTCAGGTCTTAAAAATACAGCTTCTGTTTCCAGCAGCAGCTCTGCTATTTTCTCTCTACTCATTATCCTCACCTCCGAATTCTCTCATCGCTCTGATATATGCTTCCTCGGGGTCTTTAGCCCCTGTAATTGAACGTCCCATTACTATGAAATCCGAGCCAAGCTCTGCCGCCTGCTCCGGCGTTGTCACCCGCTTCTGGTCGCCTTTGCCCTCACCTGCAAATCTTACTCCCGGAGTAACCGTTACGAACTCCTCGCCACATAAGGCTTTTACCTCCGGCACTTCAAGAGGTGAGCATACCACTCCCGCAAGACCTGCCTCTCTGGCGTTTGACGCGTACTTTGCCACAACCTGCTCCATCGGGTAATCTATGAGAAGCTGCTTCTGCATAGTCTGCTCATCTGTACTGGTAAGCTGGGTAACCGCTATAACAAGGGGCTTTCTGTCACAGTCCGCAAAGGCGGAAACCGCCGCCTGCATCATTTCAACGGTGCCTGCCGCATGCACATTGACTATATCAACGTCCAGCGCGGCAAGTGATTTCATAGCCTTGCCCACTGTGTTTGGTATGTCGTGAAGTTTTAAATCAAGAAACACCTTATGGCCTCTTTCCTTTATCTTCTTTACAATCTGCGGGCCTTCACCGTAAAAAAGCTCCATTCCGATCTTCACAAAGGGTTTTGTTTCACTGAATCTGTCCAGAAACTCAAGGGCCTTATCTCCGCTGCCAAAGTCAAGTGCTATAATTACTTCTCTTTTCATACTATTCCTTTTACCTCCCTGAGATTATCTATGCCAATCTCCTCCATAAGCTGAGGCAGCCTGTCTGTTATTTCCGGATATATCCACGGGTTTCTGAGTCCTGCCGCGCCTATCTGCACTGCGTCTGCTCCTGCCATAATCATCTCTATCACATCCTCTGCCGAAGCTATGCCTCCCATTCCGATTATGGGAATATCGACTGATTTTCTTACCTGATTTACCATTCTGAGCGCTACAGGAAATATCGCAGGTCCCGAAAGGCCTCCAGTTATATTGGCAAGTACCGGTTTTCTTGTTTTTATGTCTATTCTCATTGCCTGCAATGTATTTATGAGGCTTATGCCGTCTGCTCCCGCAGCCTCACAGGCTGATGCTATTTCAGCTATGTCCGTCACATTGGGACTCAGCTTGATATATACAGGCTTGCGGGTCACAGCCTTTACCGCTTTTGTAATCACTGCCGCCTGACTGCTGCTCTGTCCGAATGCCATACCTCCTCCATGAACATTGGGACAGCTTATATTGACCTCTATAATATCTGCCTGCGGGCAGGTTTCCATGGTTTCTGCGCAGCTTACATATTCTTCTATTGAAAACCCGCTTATATTCGCTATGATTACTCCGTCAAATATCTCTGCAAGTCCCGGAAGCTGCTCTGTCGCCACATTAGCTGCGCCCGGATTCTGAAGTCCCACAGAGTTTATCATGCCGCCGGCAGCCTCCGCTATTCTCGGGCTATCGTTTCCCTGTCTGGCTTCAATGGTTGTCCCCTTTACTGCAATTCCTCCGAGGATATTAAGGTCAAACAGCTCCGCAAACTCTCTGCCGTAGCCGAATGTGCCGCTTGCGGGTATCACCGGATTTTTAAGTTCTATCTCTCCCAGCCTTACTCTTGTGTCTGCCATAAAATCTCCTCCTTTCTGAATACAGGTCCGTCTTTGCATATTCTCTTTTCCCCTAATCTTTTTTTACATACACACCCCATGCATGAGCCAAAGCCGCATCCCATTCTTTCTTCAAAGCTGAGCTGTCCGTCTGACGCCCTGCCGCATACTGCCTCCAGCATAGGCAAAGGTCCGCAGGCGCAGACATAGCTTCCCTCTTCTATCAGTTCGGTTATACCGCCGCCCACTTTTATAATCAGGTCGACTCCCAGCTTTTCAAATCTTTCTCTGAAAAAAATCTCCTCTTCATTTTTAAATCCCAGTACTATTTTCGGCGCTTTGCCTGCCCTTACAAGACTTTCGGCAAGTGAATATATCGGCGCGGCTCCCATACCGCCCCCTGCAAGCACCGCAGCATCCGGCACAATCTCTGTGTCATAGCCGTTTCCCAGCGGGCACATTGCTCTCAAGCTCTGACCTTCTTTCATACCATTTAGTATCTCTGTGCCCTCTCCGACCACCCTGTAGACAAGCGTAAGTCCGTCTTTGTCCCACGAGGCTATGGACAGGGGTCTTCGCAGGAATTTCTGTTCCAGCACGATATTTATGAACTGTCCCGGTCTTTTTATCTCCTGCGTGTTTCCGGCAAGCCTCATCTCATAAATGTCCTTTGCAATCTGCTCATTTTTTTCAATCTGCCAAAGCTCATCTCTCATAAACAATATCACCTCCGCATATGGTCGCTGCAACCTGACCCTTTACTTTCATACCATCAAAAGGACAGCTTCTGCCCATGCTTTTAAATTTCTCCTTGTCTATTACCCATTCTGCATTCTTGTCTATTATCACTATGTCGGCAGAGCCGCCCTCTGCAAGCTGCCCGCCGTCAAGGTTAAATCTTGACGCAGGGTTTGCGCTCATAAGCTGTATCAGCCTTTCAAAGGTTATCCCGCCTGTTTCGCACAGCAGTGTGTTCATTACCGCAAAGGCTGTTTCAAGCCCTATAATTCCGTTGAGACTGTCCTCAAAGCCTTTTGATTTTTCCTCTGCGCTGTGAGGCGCGTGGTCTGTCGCTATCATATCTATTGTGCCGTCTTTGACCGCTTCAAGAATTGCCGCCTTGTCCCTTTCGCTTCTTATGGGCGGGTTCATTTTAAATTTACCGTCATCTGTAACATCCTTTTCACTAAAGGCTATGTAGTGCGGCGCTGTTTCGCATGTAACATTTACACCTCTTGCCTTTGCTTCTCTCACAGCCTCCAAGGTCCTTGCCGATGACACATGGCATATATGAAGCGCCGCGCCGGTTTCCTCTGTAAGCTGTATATCTCTTACCGCCTCTGTCCATTCGCTTCTGGCGTCCTTTGCCGGGTAGGCTTCGTTTTCGCAGTGGGCGGTTATGACCCTGTCCAGAGCTGCCGCCTTAATCATAGCCTGCCTCATAAGCGCTTCGTCCTGCACGCCTTTGCCGTCGTCAGAAAAAGAGGCAACTCTCCCGGCTATTTCATCCATAGCCGAAAGACTGCCTCTTCCGCTCTGCTCTTTTGTAATTGTACCATAGGGAATAACTTTTATCGCCGCATCCTTTCTGATTATCTGCTCCATTACTTCAAGAGAAGATAAATCAGACGGCGCAGGCACTACGTTTGGCATTGCCAGCACTGCTGTATATCCTCCCGCCGCTGCCGCTTCTGTTTCTGTCTTTACCGTCCCCTTATATGAAAAACCCGGCTCTCTGAGATGTACATGCACATCTATGAAACCCGGGCAAATAAAAAAGCTATCACAGCAGATAACTTTGTCAACAGAAATATTATCAATATTATCAGCAATGGAAACAATTCTGCCTCCGGCAATCAGAATATCCGATGCAGTAAATCTGTTTCCTGTATATACATTGCCGCCTCTTAAAAGTATCTTCATCTCTGCTCCTTAAACTTATTTTTGCTTAAATCTTCGATATCATACCATACGGTTCGCACATTTGTCAACACTAATTTCTAAATGTTTTTTGATGTTTTGCTGTTTTTAATAATTTGTATATGTACTATCAAAATTATTGGTGCTATAATATATACAAATAATTTCAAATCAGGAGGTAATTATTATGAAATGGACATGTTCAGTATGCGGTTATGTTTACGAAGGGCCTGAACCACCGGCACAGTGCCCTCAGTGTAAAGTAGGCGCAGATAAGTTTATACCTGTTGCTGAAGGTAAGACAGAATGGGCTGACCAGCATGTAGTAGGTGTTGCTACAGGCGTTGATCCTGAAATAATCGAGGGATTAAGAGCAAACTTCACAGGCGAATGTTCAGAGGTAGGTATGTATCTTGCTATGGCAAGAGTGGCTCACAGAGAGGGATACCCTGAAATCGGTCTGTACTGGGAAAAGGCTGCCTGGGAAGAAGCAGAGCACGCTGCTAAATTTGCAGAGCTTCTCGGTGAGGTTGTAACTGACTCAACCAAGAAGAACCTCGAAATGAGAGTTGAGGCAGAAGCAGGCGCATGCGCAGGCAAGAAAGCATTAGCTAAGCTTGCAAAGGAAAAGAACCTTGACGCTATTCACGACACAGTGCACGAAATGGCAAAGGACGAAGCAAGACACGGTGCTGCATTTGAGGGACTGCTTAACAGATACTTCAAATAGGGAATTCAACAGCTAACGATTTGGGAAGTCTGTAAAAGGGCTTCCTTTTTTAGTGGAGTCAAAGACAATACTTTTCACATCGCCAATATATTGAATTTTTACTTGAACAATTATTATCTTTTCCTCTGCAATGAAAATGGTTTCAAACCTGATTTCAAAATTATAAACGGATTTTCCGTTTTTATTTTTCATATATGGTTAGTAAATCAGCGCATATCAAATTTATCAACGGGTTTTCCGTTTTTATTTTTACAACAATAGATTTAAAGCTAGTACTTGCATACACAAATGATTTTCACCTATATTGACAAACTACTTCTGTAGAAGTATAGTATATAATATAATATAACTCTGTAGAAGTATAGGAGATGTTTTATGAGCAATCTAACCATATATCACGGTTCTTCCGAGATTATTAAAACCCCCGAATACCGCAAAGGCACTGTATATAATGATTACGGACAGGGGTTTTACTGCACTGAGCATATAGAGCTGGCAAAGGAATGGGCCTGCACAGAAAATACAGACGGCTTTGTCAGCAAATATGAAATTGATATATCATCACTTAATATTCTGAACCTGTCATCAGAGGAATATACTATTCTTCACTGGCTGGCACTCCTTATGAACAACCGGAAGGTCCGGCTGTCCACCCCGATTATGAAAAAAGGGGCACAATGGCTGTATGAGAACTTTCTGCCCGACATCACCGGCTATGATGTGATTATCGGCTACAGGGCTGATGACTCATATTTTTCCTTTGCACGCGCCTTTGTCAATAACGAAATTTCCCTAAAGCAGCTGTCATATGCAATGCGTCTTGGAAACCATGGTGAACAATTTGTATTAAAAAGCAGGAAAGCCTTTGACTGTATCAACTTCACTTCATACGAGCCTGCAGACAGCACCATATACTATACTCTGCGCAAAGCCAGAGATGAAGAAGCCAGAAACGCATTTTTTGCAGAGCTTGAAAATGATGATGCAGACGGTATTTTTATGAGAGATATTACACGTGAGGAGATTAAACCCGATGATTTACGCTTACGATGAAATGTATTTAGACGATGCTATGAAAAACCTCGGTGAAGCAGCAGATTATGCTGCCAGCTGCTGCAATTTAAATATTGATGCCTTTTTTGAGCTGTTCGTAGCAACAGGTGTCGCCTCTCAGTTTGAAAAAGGCAACCCCAGATTTGTATCCGGATTTTCGGGGACAGAACTTGTATATGAGATTATTGACAGAGCAGGACTTGAAATAACTCTGCCGCCGCCTCAGATTGAATATGATTATTCATCATCTTACTGGTGCGGCTGGATTGCTGCATATTATCAGTGGCGCACAGATAAAAGCTTCAAAGGCATTATTTCTAAACTCTCTGCGGGAGAAATAGAAAACACCTACCCTGCCCTGCACGAAGCTTCAGAAGAAAAGGCATTTGATACGTTAAACAGAATGCTTGAAAGAAAAACCACCGCATCCAAACTGCAGATTTTAAGAAAGAACTGCGGTCTTTCTCAAAGAGCTCTTTCAGAAAAATCAGGGGTAAATTTAAGAACACTGCAGCAGTATGAAATCAGAGCAAAGGATATAAATAAGGCTGCGGGAGAAACCCTTCTTGCCCTTGCAACGGTTATTGGCTGCAGCATTACGGATTTAATGGAAATTTAACAGCCCCGCATCCATAGCCGACATAATATCTGCATCATAATCAGCGCAAATGATGCAGATATTTATTTTAAAGCTGTACACAGCATCATCGCTTCCTGCCGAACTTCTCACCTGTAAGCCGGAATACAGTCCCCGACAGCAGCAGCAGAGATATAAGGTTTGGAATAACCATAAGCCCGTTAAAAGTATCTGAAATATCCCATACAATACCCATATCCATAACAGCACCCGGCACCGCAACTATCGAATATATGACAAAAAACGGTCTTACGGTCCTGCTTCCGAACAGAAACTCCATAAACCGCGAGCCGTACAGACCCCAGCCTATTACTGTGGAAAAAGCAAAACAGCACAGAGCCGCCGCTGTAAATATTGAGGCCCAGTTTCCATAGAGTGAAACAAACCCCGAAATCGTAAGTTCCGCCCCGGCAAGTTTGCCATACTGAATATATTCATTACCGCACAAAGTCACAAGAGCAGTAAGTGTACATATTATTATCGTGCAGAACACCTCGAATATGCCGAACATTCCTTGCCCTACAGGGTCATCTGTATCAGCGCAGGCGTGAGCTATAGAGCCTGTACCAAGTCCAGCTTCATTTGTGAATATCCCTCTTGAAACACCTTTGCGCATACATAAAAACACGCTTCCGACAGCGCCTCCCGTTGCAGCCTGCGGATTAAAGGCCCCCGATATAATACTTTCGAACGCATCAGGCACACCGTCAATATTAAAAACCACCACGCCCAAAGCCATAAAAATATAGAAAAGAGCCATAAACGGTATCAGCTTCTCCGTAACACGACCTATCCTCTGCACTCCGCCCAGCAGCACAACTGCAACAAGTATCGCAATTAAAATTCCCAGAGCAAGATTAAGCAGGCTGTGACCGCTTTCCGCACTGTATGAAATCCCGTCGATTGCCGTATTCACAGCCGTCACTATAGTATTCACCTGAGTTGCATTGCCTGTTCCCGCAACTGCCAGCACGCCAAAGGCACAGTAAAGATACGCAAGCCATATCCACCTGTGCGAAAGCCCGTTGCGTATGTTGTACATAGGACCGCCCACAAGTTCTCCGCCTGTGCCCCTTGACCTGTAAAACACAGCAAGGCTCACCTCTGCAAATTTAGTGCACATTCCAAGAAACGCAGAGCACCACATCCAGAAAACAGCTCCCGGCCCGCCTATGGCTATAGCCCCGGCAACTCCCGCTATGCTTCCTGTACCTATTGTCCCGGCAAGAGCCGTACATACAGCCTGAAACGGAGAAATCGCCCCTTTGCCTGCCTTTTGCCTGTCAAAGAGTCTGCCGAAAATCTGCGCTATGGCGTATGGAAATTTCCTTATTTGTATAAATCCCGTTCCTATAGTAAGATAAATTCCTGCTCCTACAATACATATCATAGCAGGCAGTCCCCACACAATCTCATTTACAAGTGTATTAATTTCCGTAACAATCTTCATAGCCGCCTCCTGCTTCACAACTATATATATTATTCTTTCCTGCTCGTATTATTCATATGATGTATACATGCAAATAATTATTTTAACGGCTTTACTTCTGTAATATATGTGATATAATCGTGTAGACTTAATGCAAGTTAAATCATAATCAACAAACGGGAGGGAATTATGAAATTGAGAAGCATTTTCGCAGCGGTGCTTGCACTTGTTTTCTGCCTCAGCAGTCTTACTGTATATGCAGATACTTCAGGCTCCGGCGACGGCACAAAAGTCACCAATATGACTGCAGGCAAGCTGATGTTTATTACTCTGCAGGAGAATACCGGCCTCAGATGGAATGTAAACGGCAATGCAGAGAAAAGCAACGTACTCCATCTTGATACGGCAAACGGCTCAAACTGCAACTTCAGATTTGACAATATAGGCGGCGGCTGGTACGGCATCAAGCATATCAGATCGGGCGGTACCGACTATTTCGCAGATATAGAGGACAAGAGCAAGAGCGAGGGCAAGGTGCTTCATCTCTGGGAATCAAATGACAGCAAGGTTGCAGGAAACGACCACCGTCAGTTTGCTTTCTATTATATAGGCGATGATGCCCACGGCAACAAGCAGTACTACATACAGAACAAAAACAGCGGTCTGTGGGTAGGTGTTGAGGACACTGACAAAAACGGCAAGCCAAGTGTTCACGACAAAATCATTCAGACCAGCAAATCAAAAAGAAAAGTATGGATAATCACTTCCAGCGTAGTTCCTCTGACAGGAGCAGAGTCCGAAAATATGACAAAGAGCAGTCAGAATGACATCTGCGAAATTTTCAAGTTCGGAACTATCAAGGCTGTAAACAGAGTCCTTGACTCCAGCATACCCGGAACTCATATACACCTTCATCAGGTAGGCACCAGCAACAAATGGGCTCTTCAATGGAATGAAGAATACAGAGCCTACAAAATACTGGCGATGACAGAAGGTGAAAAATACGTGCAGCTTGCCTGGGATATTGAGGGCGAAAGCGGCAAAGACAAGGCTATGCTAAATGTATGGACTGATGATGATTTTGATAAGAACTACAACACCAGCCAGCTGTGGCGTTTCTTCAGGCAAAGTGACGGAAGCTACAAAATACAGAATGCCCGCACAGGTAAATTCGTAGGACTCTATGCAGGCGCGGAATCACTCTGGCAGGACAGCAACGGTACTAAATTTGAAATAGATGTTTTTGCAAACAAAAATGACAGAATTTCATATGCCTACTCACAGGACTGGATGGCAGACCTGCCTGACAATGCGCTTCTTTCATCAGTAAATCTGCCGGGAAGCCACGATACCGGCACAGCATCAGTCGTTGAGGACTTTGTGGCACAGTTCTCTATCACTTCATGCCAGAAATATTACTATGAGGAGCAGTTAAATATAGGTGTAAGAAGCTTTGATATACGCTGTAATGCGCAAAAAGACAAGGCTGCCCCTGAAGATGTGAGAATTGTACATGGTGACAAAAAATGGGCCTGCAGTGACAGAAACGGCAACCCGCTCACACTTAAAAACATACTCGATGAAAGTGTACGCTTCCTTAACGAGCATCCTACAGAATCAATAGTTATGATGGTAAAGCCCGACGACGGAAGTACTGAGGGGCTGGCAAGAGCAGTAGGCAGCTTTATCAAGAAAGAGGTTGCAAAAGGAAACAGTTGCCGTGTATGGACCGGCAACGATATACCGTCAATCAAAGAAGCCCGCGGCAAAATAGTTTTCATACGCAGATACGATATTGATACTAATAAATACAATCCGGCTGATGACAATCTTGACGAGCGCTGGTTTGGTATCAACCTGTCAAACTGGGACGACTATTCCTACGGCGACTATAAATATGCTATTAAAATCTACGGCAAAGACAAATTCGGTACATCTGTATATGCACAGGATGCATATAACGAGTATTCAACAACCAAGCTGAAATATATAGAGGGAACATTTGCGCAGACCACAGGCGCTGACAAATCCCACCCTATACCTTCTGATGCGTGGATATTCAACTACACCAGCTGTGCTGTAGGACGTCCCCTGGAGCTTACAAGCATAATCAATCCTATACTGTTTGAAGACAAATTCGGCAGCGATGGCAAGGGCTATATCGACAACAGAAGACTCGGTATGGTAATGCTCAATTTCCTTGACAGACCTATGAGCAGACTCATATACGAAACAAACTTCAAAAACAGCAATTTCATGGTTGCAAAAGCAGATGCGCCGACAACTGTAAGCCTTGTTCGCGGACAGAAGCTTTCACAGGCCAAGCTGGCAGGACACAGCAGAGAGGGAAAATGGGTATTCGCAGACGGCAACTATGTTCCGACTGTCAAAGACTTCAAAAACGGCAAGACTTTCAAGCTGAGATTTATACCGTCAGACAGCCGCCTGCAGGGCTTTGAAAGAGAAGTTACAATAACAGACTTCAAGTACGCAGGCAAGACTGACAATAATATTAAAAACGACAGCAGCAAAACAGATACAGACAAAACCAAAGCTGCTAAGGCTGATGCTCCAAAGACATCAGACGATATACACAGAACTGTCGTTATACTTTCATTACTGGTAGTTATATTTGCACTGGGACTTGGTGTTTCAGCATTAACTTTCAGAAGAAAATACTAGACATCGGTAATACACAATTTATCTAAATCGGTAATTGCAAACTCTCCGGAGCCTGCCCTGTATGCAGGTTTCGGGGATTTTGATTTTTTGCGGATTTTCACCCTTTACACCTATGCAAAATAGTGCTAGAATTACTAATTAGAAAGTAAACTTTTTCAGATATAAGGATGGCATTTCTGATTAATCGAAAACTGTACCTAAATTTAAACTCCGCTCAAACGGAATAAAAACCGCATCATCTGCACACATATATAAGAGAGGTGATAGGATGAAGACAGGTTTTATTGGAGCAGGAAAAGTCGGCTTTACTTTAGGCAAATTTTTTGCAGAAAACAATATTCAGGTGACCGGTTACTACAGCCGGCGCAGAGAATCAGCAAAAGAAGCGGCAGCGTTTACCAAGACAGCCGGAACTACGGTATACGACAGCATTGGTGAATTAGTTCAGGATTCCGATGCGGTTTTTTTAACAGTTCCAGACAGCGCTATATCTTCAGTTTTTGAAGAATTAAAAGAGTTTGATCTTACCGGCAGGCTTATCTGTCACTGCAGCGGCGCAATGACGGCAAGAGAAGCTTTCCCCGGTATTAAAGATACAGGTGCATACGGTTATTCTATCCATCCACTGTTTCCCATTCACAGTAAGTACGATACTTACAGGGAGCTTGCGGGTGCTTTTTTTTGCCTTGAGGGTGATAAATTCTATATCGACTACTGGTATGAAACACTGAAATCACTGGGGGTAAATGTAAAGACAATAGCTTCAGAGGTCAAAGTTAAATATCATGCAGCCTGCACCATCAGCAGCAATCTTGTCTGCGCTCTGGTTCAGGAAAGCCTTAATCTGATGGAGACCTGCGGGTTTACCAGAAGCAGCGCGCTTGAAGCGCTTACCCCGCTTATCGAGCGCAATGTACGAAACATATTAAAGGAAGGACCTGTCAATGCACTTACGGGTCCCGTTGAGAGAAACGATGTTTCAACAATACAGAAGCATCTGAGCTGCTTCCTTACGCAGACAGAAGAAAATCTGTACAGAGATCTCTCCCGCGAGCTTATTAAGGTCGCAGAGGAAAAGAACTCACATATAAATTATTCTGAACTGAAAAATATGCTTAACGAGGAGTAACACAATGAACGGAAAGAAAAACACAGTGGCAACACTGTTGAATATGAAAAAAAGCGGAGAAAAGGTCTCAATGCTTACATGCTATGACTATACTACCGCACGCATAATGGAAAACGCAGGTATCAACACCATACTTGTAGGCGACAGTCTTGGAATGACAATGCAGGGCTATGACACCACACTGCCGGTTACAATGGACGAAACCGTAATATATACAAGAAGCGTAGTAAGAGGCTGCACCAATACATTTGTTATTGCGGATATGCCGTTTATGAGCTATCAGGTGTCAGCTGCACAGGCAGTTGAAAACGCAGGACGCCTTATCAAAGAAACCGGCGCAAACGCAGTTAAACTTGAGGGCGGCGCTGCAGTGACAGAACAGATAAGAGCTATAGTAAATGCCGGTATACCTGTATGCGCGCACATAGGTATGACCCCTCAGTCCGTAAACGTATTCGGAGGCTTCAAAGTTCAAGGCAAAGGCGAAGCAAACGCAAAGCGTGTACTTGAGGATGCCTTTGAAGTGCAGCAGGCAGGAGCGTTTATGTGCGTACTTGAGTGCGTACCGCCAAAACTCGCAGCGCTAATTACCAAAAAGGTTGATATGATTACAATAGGCATAGGCGCGGGAGCAGGCTGTGACGGACAGGTTCTGGTAATGCAGGATATGCTTGCAATGAATACTGATTTCACACCTAAATTCGTAAAGCCTTTTGCCGATATCGGACAGCAGATGTCAGAAGCTTTCAAAGCCTATGACAGCGAGGTAAAGGCTAATACATTCCCTGATGCTGCCCACAGCTTTTCAAAGAGCGACTGCTCAAATGAGTATCTTGCGCAGCTTGATGAAGTGTTCAAATAAACAGATGGAGTAAACAGATATGATTACAGCTACAAAAATTTCAGAAGTCCGCAATACAGTGCGTGAATGGAAGCAGCAGGGATTTACGGTGGGACTTGTTCCCACAATGGGTTATCTCCACGAGGGTCATGCAAGCCTTGTAGACTATGCATCGGCTATGTGCGATAAGGTTGTGGT